>OGWH01000049.1_pt1 | contig 15186 bp, 10 predicted proteins | sample 1575971 | NCBI WGS metagenome assembly OGWH01 (sample SAMN07581554, study PRJEB24739) | freshwater metagenome
CCCGCTCCTGGCTCAAGCCCTCATCCACGGACTCCGATCGGCGGGGGTGGAGGTGTGGTCGTTAGGGTTATGCCCTACCCCTGCCGTGGCCTATTTAACCCACGGGACGGAGGCGATCGGTGGGATTATGGTTTCCGCCAGTCATAACCCGCCGGAAGATAATGGCATCAAGATTTTTGATCACCAAGGGGTGAAGCTCAGTAAAAGTTTACAAGGGGCCATCGAGGCGGGTCTCCGCTCTGACTCCATTACGGCCCTGATCCCGGCCCTAGAGGGGGGGGCTACGGAAAATCGGCCTGACCTGTCGGCGCTATATCCCCCAATGCTGCTGGAATCCCTGGGGGGGCAGTCCTTAAAAGGGCTGAAGGTCGTTTTAGACCTAGCCTGGGGTTCGGCAACGGCCCTGTCTGCGGGTTTATTTGAAAGTCTGGGGGCCACGGTGTTTTGTCTCCACGATCGTCCCGAGGGCCAGCGGATTAACGTTAACTGTGGATCTACCCATCTGCGCCAAGTCCAGCAGGCGGTGGTGGAACTGAACGCGGATGTGGGGTTTGCCTTTGATGGGGATGCGGATCGGGTCTTGGCGGTGGATCACCAGGGTCGTGCGGTGGATGGGGACTATATTCTCTACCTGTGGGGTGAGCATCTGGCCGCCGCTAACCTGCTACCGGAAAAAACGATCGTCACTACGGTGATGGCCAACCTAGGGTTTGAACGGGCTTGGCAAGCCCAAGGGGGAACCTTACTGCGTACCGCCGTTGGGGATCAGTATGTGCAGGCGGAAATGGTCAAGTCGGGCGCTATGCTGGGGGGCGAACAGTCCGGGCATATTCTCTGTCGTCACTACGGCTTGACTGGGGATGGTTTACTCACCGCTTTACATTTGGCCGCGTTAATGCAATCCCGACAACTGCCCCTAGCGACCTTGGTGGATCAGAGTTTTCAAACCTATCCCCAACTGCTCCGCAACGTGCGGGTAGAGGATCGGGATAAACGCTGTAATTGGCAAGCCTGCGACCCCCTCATGGCAACGATCGCCCAAGCGGAAGCAGAAATGGGCGATCGGGGGCGCATTCTGGTACGGGCTTCGGGAACAGAACCAGTTATTCGGGTCATGGTAGAAGCGATCGACGCTGGAGATGTTCATCACTACACCGATCGCCTCGTCAGCGCCGTAGAGCAACACCTCAGCCGCTAACCTGGAATTTCACCACAGAGAGCAGGAAGAAATACCTTTGTGGTCTCTGTGCCTCTGTGGTTGAATCCGGGAACTGACTCAAACCACTCAAACCCTCCCCACTCAAAACTCAAAACTCAAAACTAACCCAACGTATCCTTCAGCACCGTGCGGGCGGCCAAATGGCTACGGGTGGTTTCCAAAATCTCCATTTCCCGCTCTAACCGAGCTTGGGTGTCTTGCATTTCTAACAAATGCTGTTGTTCCGGGTAGACCCCATAGAGGTTGGCCGCCACCCAGTAGGATAGCTCGATAGGCAAACTGGGCAGGTTCTCAGGCAATTGCATCTGGCGATCGGAAAGTTTAGAGGATAGGCGCACCACGTCCCTGAGTAACTGCTCCACCTGCTCCGCTAAGGGGTGCAAATTATTACGGGGTCTTTCGTCTTCGATCCATTCCACCATTCCCATGAAATAGGGCTTGGTTCTGGTAAATTCCAGTACCCTAAAGCGTTGCTGCCCTAAAGTCCAAACATGGAAACGATTGTCTTCTAAGCGTTGAAACCGGATGACTTCCGCACAACACCCCACGCGGGCAATCCCCTGAGATTCCGGGTCAAAGAGCAACACCCCAAAACGCCGATCGCTCTCCAGGATCGTGTTCATCATGATGCGATAACGATACTCAAAAATATGGAGAGGTAGGGGATGGCTGGGAAACAGCACCACTTCAGGAAGAGGGAATAAGGGTAGCTCTCGTACCGTTACGTCTGAAGAAAAAACAACCATGCCAGTTCCAGCCAGGAAAATTTGATAGGTACACCCTTTACTCTATCGTATCTCCGCCCCGGTGGCCCCGTTGGCAAGCCTCAAAAATCCGCCAGTAATTTCTTAAACTCCTGAATATCAATATGTCCATCCCCATTGGTATCGGCCCTTTGGATCATGCTGTCTAACTCTTCGTCAGTAATAACGACCTCCGCCCGACTCATTAGGGTACGAATTTCTTCCGGCTCTAAAAAACCGTTATTGTTGGTATCAATTTCTGAAAATACTTGTTCAATGGCCTGAATATCCACGGGTAACCCTATCCTTCTGTTGAAGTTGACTAAAGTTGACTAAACTTGACTAAGAGTTGACTAAAGTTGACTAAACTTGACTATCAACCCAGTTCAAGACCTGAGTTCAAAACCTAAGTTTAAGGTCTAAGCTTAAGATCTAAGGTTAAGGTTTACGTTAAGATCTCCGCTAATCCAAAGATCTTTAGACTTCGCCTCCTCCTTTCCGGGTTAACTCTGCAAATTATAAACCTTGCCGTCTAGCAACAAGCGGGTAATGCCTTTGGCTTCTAGCCAGCGGGCCGTTTTTTGCACCATTTTGCCATCGGGCAGTTTAATCACCCGTTGGGTACGCCGGGAAAAACGTCGGGCAATGCGGTGATTGTCAAACAGGGGCAGGGTACGGTGGTGGGCTTCCGCTTCGGGGATTTGACCCAATTCTCGGAAATCCTGAAGACGACAGGTGACTAATTCCCCGGTGCGATCGATTACGAGATAACAAACCCGTGGTAAGTGGGCTTCCGACAGGGCTAAAATTTCAATGTTCTGTCCCAGCAAGGGGGCTAGGCCTAAGGATTGGTCTTCGCTATCCTCATCCTCCTCAAAATCATCCTCGTCATCCCCAAATTCCTCGTCGCCAAAGGAATAGACGTAATCATCCTCGTCCTCCTCATCTTCCTCTAGGACTGAATCAACTCCGATCTCTGACTCCGGGGGCTTGCGTAAAATGGGCCGCTGCACAGAGCTTTGCAGAGAGGACGACAGGGAGGACGGCTGTGCGAAAGGTTGTCCGAAGGGGAATGTTTCTTGCTCTTCTCCCGGTGGGCTATCTCCGGGGATCTCTTCAGGGGTTTCGGATGAACTGGCCAACAGGTCTAATTGTTGGGGCTTGAGTCCCTGGGGTTTTAACCCCTGGGGCTCTGGGAAATTTTCAGCGCTTAGATCCCTTTGCTCGTCTGAGGCAATGGAGGAACGGCGGCGACGACGACGATCACCAGAAACATCACCAGAGAAATCGCCAGAGAAGGAACGATCGTTAAAAAAGGTGGGCACTCCAGAGCCATCCTCTTCAAAACCATCCCCGTCCTCCCGATCAGACGTTTCCGGATCGGCGGTCTCCTCTCCCCCAGATTCCTCCGGGTCTCCTAGAACATCCAGGAAGGTATCCTCGCTAGAACGACTCAACCCCGATCGCTTGGAACGTACTAAATCCTCGTATTCTTCCAAGGGCAACTTACTCTTCAACAAGCGGGTAATGGTACTTACACTCACCCCGTATTGCCGAGAAAGGGTTGACGTTGTTTCATCAGTCTCTCGATATAACCGAAAAATAGTCTCCTTTTCAGCCTCAGTTAGCTTCGTTGGAGCCATAACCAGTCCCTCTCCCTCTTAGTTAGCAGATCGGCGGCGACTCCCTGACCTACGGGTAGAACGAGTAGAAACGTCGTACTCCAAAGCCGCACCGATAGCAAATAGGATAGCGCTAAATACCCACCCTACTTCTAAAATTTGTCCACTGATATAATCCGGGTTGGTGGTGGTGGCGTAATAAAACCAAATATCCGACACGTACAGGCAGAAACTAGCGGCGGCGATCATCCGCCAAGATTGGGCAAAACGCCCGCCCCAAAAGGCTAATAGTAGGGTAAAGGCAATGACTAAGAGGGCTACGTCGGCAATAATGTACAGCTTTCCCACCACTTCCGAGAGGGGGCTGAGTATCTGATCCAGTTGATTGGCCCAGCCCGGAGCATTAGCCGGTACTGCTTCTACCGCCGCTTCTGCCAACGCTTCCGCTGCGGGAACGATCGCTTCGGCTTGGGTATTGGCAAAGTTGATTAATAAGTAGGTTCCAAAGGCTCCTAAAATCCCCACCGTGACCACCAGACCCCATTGGGACATCCCCATATTTAAGCGACGGGGCAAAATAGCCAGCACCATCCCCCAGGCGAGGCAAATATAACAGGGTAGAAAGAATAAATCCCCTAGGGAAATATCTGGATCCAGCCCAAACATCAACTCCCAAATGCCAAAAAAGAAATTCCCCATAAAGTAGAGGAAAGTCCCCAGACCCAATAACAGCCAAACCGTCCGACCACTGACCATCTGGCGATTTTCCCAATTCCGAAAACAGAGGAGTGCCGCCCCCAGATAGGCGGTCTGCTCAAAAACATAGGTGCCAATGGCATACCAGGTATCTGCCTCCTCCCCTAGGGTGACTTGGATCCCAAAGAGCAGATAGAAAAATAAGGCTAATACGCCCCAGGTAATGGCGGAAATAACGATCGTCTGAACCGGGATGCCCTGAGGCTTGGGAGATCGGGAAGATTGAGTCATAGCTAAATAGAAAACAACAATAGAAAAACTTAGAAATCCCTGAGCTAAACTAGCCCTCAGTTGCCAGACCGAACTTCCTCCTAATTCGCCCAAAGACGACCCAGAGGAGATTTATTAAGCCATGCCATAAATTCAGAGCGATCGTTACTGGGTAAATCTTGGAGGGTATCCACGGCTCGGCCCACAAAGCTCGTATTGCCAAAGTAAGCCCGCCCTAAACGATGCAACTCTTGGAGCAGGGTATTGAGGTGATGCTCTTGCCAGGGGGGAACTTGAGCCAGGGCCAAGGGGTCTGCGGTCAGTAACTGGGTTACCGCCTCTTTAGAGTCAGCCTGGGGGAAATGCCACTGCTTAAAAACCTCAATAATGTCCCGTTCAAAAGCACCGAGTTGACGACTGCCGAGTAAATCTTCAATATCGAAGTAGACCGTTTGCAGGAGCAGCAAAACCGCCTGGACAAAGGAAGAGGGATTGGTGGTGGCGCTCCCGCTCTCTTCCTCAGACAAATTCTCCAGCACAATCCGTCCCCAAATGCTATAGCGTTCGGGTTCCTCTAATAACACACAGGCCTTGCCTTGATTGTCCGTCAAATCTCGCCACGTCGAACGGGCCTCATCCGCTTGGGCTCCACTAAACATGCTGAGCAACCGGAAGGTTTGACCTTGATAATTCAAGATGGGAATCTTTTGATCCCGCTTGGGATGTTGCACACTAGAAATGTCAACATCCTGTCGTTTGAGGATAAACATGGTACCGCCAACTCAGTCTGGTGCAGAATGACCTTAAGCGATGCAATTAGGCTACCAGCCTTAACAAAAATGGACATAATGGGGAATTTTATCCCAGCTATGCCCGGATGGTATCCTGCTGGGCCGGAGATCCGGCTTGAGGATCCGAATTAATCTGGATAATCTAATGCGAATAATCTAATCTGGGTAATCTGGGCTTAGATTAGCAGATACTTTCCGTTTGGCTTACTCTTTTTCTTTAAATCCCATAGATCTGAAAAAAATGGCTGTGGTTATGGGTGTGTTTATGGGTGTGGTTCCCAGTAGGACAGAAGTATGATCAAAAGAAGCATCATTATCAGCGATCGTTACGGTTGCGGTGGTGGCATTACCCAAGTCATAGCCGGTTCCCCCCATTAATCTGATAATAATGGTTTCAGCGTCCTCTGCTAGATCATTGTCCACAAGAGTAACTGCGATCGTTGCGCTAGTTTGTCCAGCAGCGATCGTTACTGTTGCTGGTAGAGCGATGTAATCAGTCCCAGCAGTAGCAGTTCCGCCAACGGTGTAGCTAATCGTCATATCTTCGGTAGCCGGTGCGGAGAGGGTAATGGCAAATTCACCGGAACTAAGACCTTCTTCGGTAGTGGTGTCCGTTGCAGCGATCGTTGCGGTGATCGTTGCGGTGATCGGAGGACGTTCATCTACATCGCTAACATTGATAACCACATCAGTTAGAGTGGAGGTGTTGCCAGTAGCATCCGTTGCAGTAATGCCTAGGGTAAAGGTGTTGGGTTCGATCTCAAAGTCATTGGCAGCAGCAGTAAAACCTGCTTCGGTCAGGGTCAGTGTACCTGTTGTTGCGTTAATGGTAAAGAAACCAGCATCATTACCAGAAACGATCGTAAATTCTGTCACTTCCATATCGTCACTGGCTGCAACGGTGCCAATACTGAAGCCGGAGGTTTGATTTTCTAAGTAACTAAAGGTCTGACCCAGGGGAATGGAAGGGGCTGCTGTGTCTTCAATGGTAATGACAAAGGTATCTTGAGTAGATTCTCCTAATAAGGTTGTGGCTTGAATTGTAATTTCGGCAGTGCCAACTTGATTATCCCCATAGTCTAAAATTAACTCTCCCTCCTCAAGGCTAATGGTGACAAGATTAGGATTGGAGTTATTCAAGACGGTAAAGGTTAGCTCAGGTCGATTGAAAACAATAATATCTTGATAACGAACTAACTGATCATCCCCGGTTAGCTCATTGGAAACCGTAAGGTCAATGTTCAAGGGCATCGTCCCAAAAGCCGATTGACCAAAAATTTGAGTTGCATTAAATCGGGGTAAGGCGGCAATCGCATCTAGGGGCGCGAGATCTGCTTCGGAAAGTACCTGGCCAAATACGGTAAACCCACCATTTTGGTTGTCCAGGTTCGCTGAATTATCTGCTAAGTTGAAAAACCATTGACTCGTGGCACTATCTGGATCACCCCCTACTTTTGCCATAGCGATCGTCCCGCGAAGATTGGAGCGATCGAGACTAAATTCATTTTGAATGGTGGGGCCTGTGATAACGGTAACGGTTTCTACAATTCCATTAACTGTAGCCGTGTCTATCCCATCGATCGCAAATCCTCCGCCCTGGATGATGAAGCCGGGGACGGAGCGGTGGATGATGCTATCAACATACTCATTGCGTTCCACATAGCCGATAAAGTTTTCGACAGTGATTGGGGCCCCCACTCCCGATTGATCGAAGAGTAGTACTTCCGTTTTTCCTCCTCCCAGCCCCGTATTATAGAGGTCAAACCGAGCAATGAGTCCGCTGGTAGAGGGGTCGTCAAAGTTTGCAAAGAGATCGATTCGGGTATCGATTGTGTTAGGGACAACCGTGAGGTCGTTCAGGGGTTGAACGATGATGGGTAGAATAGTCATAATTTTTGTTTATTTAAGCAGTTAAGGCTAGGAAGAATCGAAGACAGAACCGATCGCACCGTCTAAAATCAGAGTCAGAATGACCAGCGCCTTCATTATAGACTGATAGCAAACGATCGTTCTCCCAACTGTTGAGCCATGATTGCTTTTAAGATTTTGAGAATGGTGAAAGCCTCTAACTTTTCGCTATATTCCCGTGAAAGGGTGACCGTTAATGTGGGACGATCGGCAGTAAAACCCGTAACCGTTGCCCAAACGAACGTCCAACTGTCTGCAATGGTATAACAACCAAAGATTTGCTGTGATTCACAGGGTTGAACCACGGTTTCGGCTTGAGCATTCAGCCAGGTCGCGGCTAGGAGTTGACCATAAAGTTGAAACAGTGGATTTTGGTTATCTACCCCTCGTTTCGCTTCTACCATCACCAGGTAAGGGGTTTCAATACGTCCTCCAATGCCCATGCCCAATACCCCCTCCGCAACACCTTCAATCTGAAACTTGGGATATTGGGCACTTAAATTTACCTCAGCCCATGCCCGCAGGTTTTCCCGCTCCGCCAACAGCAGTAAGGGATAGATCGCTCGACTCCAGAGCGTTGCCTCATTGAGTAGGTGCAGGGGATCCGATTTAATGCGCCGAACGATCGCTTCTACTCCTTGGGTCTCAAGATCTGAGAGGATAGGATAGTCTTCTGACAGCCAGGTATCCCAGTCTACAAATTGTTCCTTGAGTTGGACATAGGTGCGAAGTTCTTTAAGCGTTAGGGTAGAGAGCTTAAGATCAGTCATCTTGGTTTAGGGGCTTTGAATCTCTGTTAAGACATCTTGTATCTAAACGGTGAACTGAATAGAGTGGTGGATCCACACAAAAACCAATGGATTGATCGGTGAATCCACGATTTCTATTTACAAATAATTGCCACCCGCAAATTGATCGCTTGTCCTGGCGATATTGATCACTAGGTCAGTTTCTGCATTGAATCCGGGGATTCCATCATTGACGATCAGGTAGGTGTTGGTCACACCTAAGCTGGTGTATGTACCTAATGCAGCACTGTTGATTGCTAAGGGTTGGTTGCCACTTAAAGAACCATTGGTATCAGTGAAGACACTGTTAACTAAATCAATCAAGGTCGTTGCACTATTATTCGTTGTACTGGGCAGTTCATTAATGGATAGGAGTTGGTCGCCAATTTGAATCCGATCGTCCCCTACGCCAAAGTCTCTAATGCGATCGGGTTTAGCGATCGTGGAGTCTCCAAAGTTAAAGACGAAGGTATCATCTCCTTGTAACCCGACCAATACGTTTTGACCGCTATTGCCAGTGATTATGTTATCCCTGCGGTTGCCAATGCCAGTGATGTCATCGGTGCCGGTGAGGGTGAGATTTTCCAGGTATGGTTGGGTGGCTAGGTTGTAGTTCACGCTGGAAACGATCGTATCTGTGCCTTGGTTGGGAAGTTCAATGATCACGTCGCTGGCGGTGTTGACCCGAATGGTATCATCGGAGGCTAGGGGAATAACGGTGTATTGCCCTGTTGTGGCATCCAGGGTGTCAGCTTGGGGAGTACCAAACAGAACAGAACTACTAGATACGGGTGCAAGATCATCGTTTTCAATCAGTCCAGATGCGGTATCCGTGAGACCGGATGGATCTGTCACAACCACGTTGAAGTTTTCATTGGGTTCAATGTTTGTGTCTCCCGCCACGTTGATGGTCAGAACTTTAGTCGTTTCTCCCGCCGTAAAGGTTAGGGTTCCCGCAGGTAAGGTTGACACAGATTCACTGGCTTCAACCACTTGGCTAGTGGCAACCGTAGTAGCAGCAGAGTCAGTAGCAATAACTCGCGCTTCGATCGTATCGTCTGTCAAGAGATCCAATTCATCTATAGTCACTGTGTACTGAAGTCCCAGAGGAGTATCAAGGAGATCAGTGCCTGCGATCGTTGTAAACAGAGTACCATTTCGATAAAGTTCAACGCGATCGATTTGGGCGGCTTCTACTGGAGAACTGGTTAACTGGGGAGACAGAGCATCGGGATCGAGAACTACTTGAGCAGAGTCATTATCAATTCCGTCATCCACAAAGTCTAATTGTTCGAGACTAGCACCACTACCCACACCAAGAGGACGGAGTAACGTATTGAGACCTAGTAAGGTCGAAACTTCGTCAGCAAATGCTGCTACTCCGCCTCGATTATCCTCTCCATCGGACAGGAAGAACACAAAATTATCGCCTTCTGGGGACGCATTAAAAAAGTTTATGGTCTGTTGCAATGCGGCTTCAAAGTTAGTTCCTCCTTCCAAAATTGTGCCGTTGCCCAGATCAATGTTTCCACCTGTAATACCTGCTCGGTTAATTCCGCGCAAGAGTGTGGAGATGTCAGTTTGACCATCACTGTTGCTATCTGCGTTAGGACTGCTGATTGTCATAATGCTGGACGTTGCTGCAAATGGAATGAGTCCTACGTTGATAGCTAGACCTAAATTCAGGTCAATAATGGCCTGGTTAAGATTCTCAAACGCTGCAATTTCTGCATCAATAACCGTATCCGTATATCCATCTCCATTTAGATCACCAATGGGAACTGTCCCCGCAAAGGGAATGCTAACGGTACTGCCAGAAACATCAATAACATAAGCAATGTTAATGGTGGAGAGTTCAGTTACATCGCCTTGGCTGACAAAACCTGTTGCAGTGATAGAGGTATCCACAGACGTATCGGGTAAGGTGAGGCTAATGCCAAGTTCCTGACTTGTGGAAGGAATAGTTCCCTGGTTGGAAGTGGTGACAGTCTCGACCTGATTTCCAATAAAATCCTCTGCATCGGCTGAATCTGAGATACTACCGACTACCTGATAGTCTACAGTGAGGAAGTTGCTTGTGTCCCCAGTGCGGGTTACTTCAAAGGTAAAAGGTGTACTGCCACTATTGCCTTCGGGCTTGTCAGCCTCTAGAGGGGAAATGGTCAACGTATTTTCATCGTCATTCGCTGAGTCAGCGATCGTTACGGTTGCTTCTACTTCAGCACCTAAGTCATAGGAAGCATCAGCATTCAAGGTAATAATGACGGTTTCGTTGCCTTCTACGACTGCATCATCCACAGGGGTGACATCGATCGTTGCGGTGGTCTCACCAGCAAGAATGGTGACTTGCCCAGTTAAAGGAGCGTAGTCATCGGTAGGGGTAGCAGTACCAGCAATCTCGTAGTTCACCACGAGATCCTCAGCTAAAGCTGCATCCAAGGTGACTGTAAATTGACCAGCAACTTCACCTTCCTCAAGTGCATCCGCCGTAGCAGCGATCGTTACCACAGGAAGGTCAACTTGAAGCACTAAAGCTAAAGGATCAGCTTGACCTGAGTATCCTGATGCCAACGCACTGAAGGTGACGTTCAGGTTAGAGCCATCAAAGCCTTCTAAGGTAGTGAAGGTGAGGGTCAACAAGTCAGCAGGGAGATCTACGTTCGGGAAGTTTCCAGCGAAATCAGTGTAGGCAAAGGTGATTTGAGAATCAGTTTCTTCATCTCCATCAGAAACTTCCTCTAGACCCTGGGTTACGGGAGCAAACAGACTAGTAGTAAACAAAACTGTTGACTCAGCAAATTCTATTTCACTGCTGTTGTAATGAACTCGAACGCCAATACCTGTTAGGGTGTTGTCTGCATCGGTTATATCATAGGCAACTGTAACAACAAATTCCTCTCCAGTGTTGATGCTGGTATCGGGAGTGGAAAGCTCAATGATCTGGGAAGGAGCAACCTCATTGTCAGCGATCGTTACGGTTGCTGTGGTGGCAGCGCCCAAGTTGTAGGCAGCCCCATCGGTCAGGGTGAGAATAACGCTTTCGTTGCCTTCTACGAGAGCATCTTCCATAGGAATAATATCGAGGGTTGCAGTGGTTTCACCAGCGGCGATCGTTACCGTTCCAGACAGAGCGGTGTAGTCATCGCTAGGAGTGGCAGTTCCAGAAACGCTGTAGCTAATATCGAGACCTCCGGTTGGAGCAGCTTCGGAGAGGGTGATGGTGAATAGACCAGCATCAAGGCCTTCTTCAGCAGCATCGGCATCCGTAGCAGCGATCGTTACGGTGAGAGGAGTAGGTAGATCAAGTTCCAAAGCCAAAGCCAAAGGATCTGCTTCTCCGGTGTATCCTGATGCCAACGCACTGAAGGTGACGTTCAGGTTAGAGCCATCAAAGCCTTCTAAGGTGGTGAAGGTGAGGGTCAACAAGTCAGCGGGAAGGTCTACGTTCGGGAAAGTCCCAGCAAAGTCTACATAGGCAAAAGTAATTTGAGAGTCAGTCTCATCATCGCCATCAGCATTATCTGCATCAAGAGTCTGAGTGACGGGAGCAAACAGGGATCCAACCAGAACTGAAGAGTCATCAAATTGTAGCTCGGTGCTATCATAGTGTAACCTGACTCCAATCCCGGTTAAGGCACTGTCTCCGGTGTCTACATCGTAACCAACGGTGACCAGAAACTGTTGCCCAAGGTCAAGAGTAGTAGCAGAGGTCGTTAGCTGAATTGTTTGAACTGTCATAAAGTTAGCTCCAATGTAATTGAGGATACTAGGTAGTTGTAGTCATCAGTTTAGATGGGACTAAACGATCGTGGTTAAGCCTGCCAGATAGTCTCGAATTTCTGTCAGGTCGCGGGTTGCGCCGGGGGCGATAGCACCCTCCGTTAGCTTGTCTCCAGCGAAGGCGGCACCGAACATATAGCGCACTACCATGATGCCATCGGAGAGGGCACCTACACTGCCATCGGCATCAATATCTAAAAACCTGTCTTCTACTCCTTGCTGAAGATAGGCTTGAATTTCGGTTAGGTTACGGGTAGCTGTTGGGGAAATGGCACCCTGAATTAACTTATCTCCTGCAAAGGCAGCACCTAGCATATAGCGCACTGCCATGATGCCATCGGAGAGCGCCCGCACACTGCCATCTCCGTCAATGTCTAGGTTCCAGGTTTGTTGCCTCACTAGCAGAGAATCAGCCTGCAAGCCGTAGCCTACCGCAATGACCCCATCAACACCCGTGATGTTGAGTTGGGTTTGTTCCGCAAAAGTGGCAGTGGCGGTGAAGGCAAAATCTCCTAGTTTCAGGGGTAGGGTCTGGTTTGGCCAGTTGCCTGTGACGGCTATGTACTGCACTTGCACATAGCGATCGGTGTTGCTATCGTTATCAAAGTTTTCTGTGTCCGGTAGATCACTGGGAGTGCCAAATAAGCTACCGCTGAAGTCCAGGTTAGTCTCCTCGTAGGTGAGGTCACGGGAATCGTAGTGGAGGCGGAAACCAATGCCAGGGAGGGTGTTATCGCCGGTGGTGGTGTTGTAGGACAGGGGAATGTTGACTGTGCTACCCGGTGCGGCAAATAGGTTGGCACTGGATGTGATTTGTTGGAAATTGGTGGGAATATCATCGTTAGCGATCGTTCCGGTCACTGCACTGGTAGTACCGATCGTATAGCCTGTGCCAGTCGCTAAAGTGAGAGTGACGGTTTCATCAGTTTCTACGGTGGTGTCAGCAGTGGGGTCTACAGTTACAGTAGCTGTAGCTGAATTTGCGGCAAAGGTTACGCTGGTGCCAATATTGCCATAGTCAGTGCCATTAGTAGCAGTTCCTCCAACCGTGTAGTTAACTGTCAAGGCATTACTAGTGACTCCAGTGCGGGTGAAGGTGTAGATGAGGTTACTTGTGCCATCCTCTGTTACACTGCTGGGGGAGACGGCAAGGGTAATGGTGGGTAATGCTACATCATCATTGGTAATGGTTCCGGTTACTGCACTGGTGGTAGCGATCGTGTAACCTGTTCCGGCTGCTAAAGTGAGAGCTACGGTTTCATCAGATTCTACGATCGTGTCAGCAGTGGGATCAACGGTAACGATCGCTGTAGTTGAACCTGCGGAAAAGGTGACGGTTTTTGTGGTGCCGGAGGAGGAAATTCCGGTGTAGTCTGTGCCGAGAGTAGCAGTTCCTCCCACAGTGTAGTTGACCGTGAGGGCGCTGGTGGTAGATCCCGTGCGAGTGAAGGTGTAGGCTAAGTTGCTGGTTCCATTCTCTAAAACGCTGGTGGGATTGACAGCTAGTGTGATGCTGGGTAAGGCTGCATCGTCGTTAGCATCGGTTACGGTCACAGTCAGGTCTTGGGTGACAACCTCAGTGCCGTCAGTAACTACGACCTGAACGTTGTAGATGTTGTCTGCACCAGTATCCGCAGGAGTTTCAAAGTCAGGAGCAGCAACAAAGCTTAACGCTCCAGTTTCAGAATTGATCGTAAACCGGTCTGCATCAACACCGCCAATGTTGTAGGTTAGGGTGTCTCCATCCACATCAGTAGCAACGATCGCTCCTACCACAGTGGTGTTTTCTAGAACAGAGAACGCAGCCGCACTGGTAATGACCGGGGCTTGGTTTCCATTGGTTAGGCTCATAAAGTAATTGAGATTGCCGTCCGCTTCACCCACGATCGCATCCAGGTCGCCATCCCCATCAAGATCCGCAAAGGTGGGAGCGCTGAGGCTACCGACATCAATGCCACTGAAGGGGTTAGCCGTCCCTGTTCGTTCCGTGTAGAGGGGAGCCGTGGCACTTCCCGTGTTTTGGTAGTAGTTGAGAGTGCCGTCAGATTCACCCACGATCGCATCCAGGTCGCCATCCCCATCAAGATCCGCAAAGGTGGGAGCGCTGTTCCAACCGACATCAAAACCATTGAAGGGATTAGCCGTCCCTGTTTGTTCCGTGTAGAGGGGAGCCGTGGTACTTCCCGTATTTTCGTAGTAGTTGAGAAAGCCGTCCTCTTCACCCACGATCGCATCCAGGTCGCCATCCCCATCAAGATCCGCAAAGGTGAGAGTGCTGTAGCTACCGACATCAATGCCATTGAGGGGGTTAGCCCTCCCCGTTTGTTCCGCGTAGACGCGGGGGGAAATCGCCTGCTCCACCGCCACCGCCTGACCATTGACCACAATCACCGTTCGATCGTTTTCGGCTTTAAGCTGACTCAACCCTATCTCGCTCAGGTCAATCCCCTGCACCAACGCCGCGAAAATTGCCCCCTCATCTCCAGGACTATCCACCTCATTCACCTGAGCATCCACAAAATGCCCGTATTCTTCTAGCAACACCCGCACCAGATCCCCCTGGTCGCCATTGGACACCAAACTTTCCCGTAAATAAATTGTATTCGTATCCAGGCTATAGGCTCCCTGGGCTGCGCCTAGCACCGTATCCGCCACCACCTGGATCCCCGGCATCTCCACATCCACGCCAGTTTGCCATTGCTCCCGTAACGCCCCAGCACGGGCACGATCGTAGGTGTCGCCAAACGGGATCGCCAACAGATCCCAGATATTGTCTTGATTGCTGAAAGCCTGGAGAGAATCAAAGACCGAAACGATCGCTAAGTCTAGAACCGTAGCCATAGTGGGAACTCCTTAGGAAAGGAAAGCAAGCTGTAAATGCCGTAACTGTAACTGTAACCACGATCGAGTTTAGCAGAGTTTATTCTTATGCTAAAAACATCAATTTTTATGAAGAAGTGGGATCCCATCCGTAATCGAAGACGATCGTTTTGTATCTAGATCAAATGTATCTATTCACAGGTTAGGGAGTGAATAGTCCCATATTCTGATATAACTAAACCATGAGTGAAACCGAACAGTTAATTGCTGATGTCCTGGAAACAAGTGGCGCAGAGCTAGAGAATCTGCCGCCAAAAATCAAGCGCCTTCTAGAACTACTGTTGGAAGAGCAAAAAGAGCTATTGAAACAGACTTTTATGCCTGGACATTAGAACAGTCTAAACTGCTTCAAAAAGGGGATTTGCAACGCCTGGATATTGTGAACTTAGTGGAGGAAATTGAATCCTTGGGGAAACAAGAACGACGGGAATTAGAAAATCGCCTTGGGGTTTTGATTGGACACTTACTTCAGTGGACTTATCAGCAAGA
>OGWH01000050.1_pt1 | contig 15171 bp, 34 predicted proteins | sample 1575971 | NCBI WGS metagenome assembly OGWH01 (sample SAMN07581554, study PRJEB24739) | freshwater metagenome
CTCTCTTGGGTGGTCGGAATTGTTTTGAGGTCGGCCAAAAATTGTTCCTCCGTGATTCCCTCAATTTCCAGATATTCCCGAATTTCGGGGGTAATTTTAGTTTCGCGTGCTTTCTTATTCGGGTTGACCATTTCATTTTCCAGAGCGAAACAACCCGCTTTAATCAAACTACGGCAATGAGAGGCAAAAGATTGGCCAGTAATTTTTTTCCACAATTTCGAGTAGCTCATTTTCCAATTCCTTTAATAAAGTAAATGTGACGTAATCAACATGGTCTTATCTTACTGTATTATCGGTTTATTTGCAAGCCTATCGGCGGTTATTTTGTGGAATTTTCAGAAGTTTTCTCAAACGGGGGATATTAAACTCAAACGCCGTTGGGCTTAAAACAGAAAACAAAGAGTTTGTCAAGTCCCCACAACTAGGGAATATTAGCTGGGTTTTACCCCCCAATTAAGGAATCAACTTTTCTAGGTTAGTTAAATATTTAATCTTCTCGTTTAATTGATCTATTTTGGAAGGAGTTAAAAACTTCTCTGTATTCATCCTATAGACACGTAACTCATCGATACGGCAACCGATACAGCACTTTATTTCTGTCCAGTCGGCTTGTGTTAATTCGGGTTTAGTAATCATAGTCTTTCCTTTTGTAATAAACACAGCCTATCGTGATGAATCACGTCTTTTTAGTTCTAAGTTAATCAAATTAATTTTAGTTTTATTTAATGTGATATTTTGTTGATAACCGTAATTCAAACTTGGTTGAATACCTAATGAATTTTCCGCTTTAAGATTTTCCCGTTCAAGACGATAAACCTCTGAATCTAGTAAATCGGTGGGGAGAGAAACTAACATTTCTGAATATGAGGCAGGTGAAAACATTGGACTCTCCTATAGTTGAATTATATCCTAAAAATTTCGTGTGTCAATAGCTATACAACTATCTTTATGACTAATTTCAAGACGGAATTCTTTTTTAATTGCACAGCCACAAAATGAGCAAGCAATCAAACCGAGGGCAAAAGCTAAAATGCAGTATTTCATGAATTCACTCCGTTCATTCAAGTGTTGTGAAATTGATTATACTATATTCATCGTCATTTTGCAATAGTTACTCTACTTTATTAGCAGGAAAATTGTAATTATTTAGCCCACGTCTTTTGGGGAATATTGGCGGGCGGCTATCCCCTAGCCGAACTATATTAAAAATCACCATTATTAAATTCGTCATGTTCTGGCATTGGGGCTTTATATAACTTATATTTATCAAAAGGTCGTTTTATAGCTGCATTAAGCCGAATTTCCATAGCTGTTTTTTCGTCTACAATTTTTCTCTTTGGACGATTTTTTAATTGTTTTTTTACTAAACGATCTGCAATATATTTCATATTTAACCCTTTCAAGTTGCGAATTGTGGAATCGAACCACATTTTTCGGGCTTATGAAACCCGTTGGATAGCCATACCCTCCACTCGCATTAAAAAAGTGAATTAGAGTAGCTTACCCCAGGAAAAAGCCATTGCCGATTTCCCGTATGCTTCTAGTAATGGTAACTAGCCTAAATTATCGTCAGGTTCCTGTGTTTTTACCCCCACTTAGGAGGCCGATAATTATTACTCTAATTCACTAATTTCCAAATTACACGAATCGAATTTACGTCGTGATTAACTATAGAGGGAATCAAGTCTCAAATTTCAGATTAACAGCTTTGACTGACCGATTAGCATTACTAGTATTTCTAATCGTCCTACTTTTATCTCTTGAAAGTACCTCTTGACTCTACTCATTTAATGAGCGTTTAATTGAGTCTTATGAACCAATTATAACCTACAGCGGCCAGAAGTCAATAGCGGCGGCTAAAAGATTATAAGATTTTTCCTGCTAGTACCACGAAGTGGGGGTATTAGCGGGGGATTATCCCCCACTTAGACTACATCGTAGGCTGTATTTAACTCATACTTATCAGAATAGGGAACTTTCTCGAATCTATCTAGCTTAGTATGCCAATAAAAATCACACCACCGAGATAGATAAGAGTAGGCCATTGCTTCGCATGTAAAAATTGCAAAGCGTTTATATTCATTACCTGTGCTATTTTCAACTAAAGTATAGTAGGCTTTAATCATTGAGTTTATCCTTACTATCTAATATTCGTTTTTTCGTGGAATGATACCGATTGTCAAAACAATATGAGCAGCCACCATTAGGGCGACAGCTTCTATCGTGTTTACCGCTTTTATAATAAGGTTTTAACTTATCTTTGCGGTTCGGATAGTTTTTATTATCGAATGACATAACAAATTCCTTTTTGGGGTTATAGGGGTTAAACCCCTATTCCCAATCTTTCGGTATAAAACCGCCTTTGGATAACCATTCGTCCAACTCTTCAAATCTATATTGCATATCTCTATAAACAGAGATAAGAGCCTCATCGTCTTCTACTAAGTCCACCACTTTGATTAAGCGGCGGATTTCTTTAAGTAATTCGTTAGGGTCCATAATATCTTTCTATTTTTTCGATAGTAATCGTTGTAATTCCATCCGGTTGAATCCTACGCCACCAGTATGCTCGGTAACAGATTGTAAAGTTTGTTGAGCCTCTCGAATCAAAGCAGCCAAGTTAATAGATAAAGTTGCCCAACATGCTTTATTGCTTGGATTAAAATCTAGTTTTTCTTTTTCGTATTGACTCACCTTGTATAATTCATGTAATTCTTTAGTGAATTGAACAATATGATCTTCTTGAGTGATAATATATTCTTGAGTGGCCATTTATATATTCCTTTAGTTCAATTATAACCTGTAAAACTCAGAAGTCAATAGGCTATTTTGCTTGACCTCTTGAAAAACCCAAATACTAGAGCAGGTTGCTCTCATTATTGTTTGACTGAAAACACCCCGCCTAGCTTCGGTCTAGGTTATCCTTTCAGTCTAGGTTGACTAGTCCTAAACCTATCTTATCTACCACTAGTCTCATGGCAGATAATGAAAGATGTTTTATCCCATTAAACTACAGGGCGATAATGTGATTATAATCTATTTATCGGACTTGTCAAGTCTATCGGACCAGGAAAAGCGGCTAAATAGATATTATTTTTTCCTGCTACTTATGGGGGATATTGGCGGGCCTTTATTCCCCGAAAGAGTTATACTTAAATTATAGGCCAGCCGCCTTAAATATCCAACCCGCTACTTTGGGTGATTAGCGTATGATATTTGGTATGGCGAATGCATGGCTTGTTAGCAAAACCACGCCCAGGCCCACCATAATAAGAATAAATACCATGATGATCGAGGAAATCGAGAATTTGTTCTTGAGTCATACGAGGGCAAAACCACCACGAAACGCCAGCTTCACCATCTTCACCATAAGCCTTATAACCAGAAGAAACAACTTCAACAATAGCTTGATTAATCATGATTCATTCCTTATTGAAAGTTAACATCAATCATCATGCTTTAAGCATATCACAATAATCGGCTGATTGCAATAGCTAACACGATTATTTTTTCAAGAATTATGAAATGGTTATCTTTTGGGGGGTATTTACTGGCTAATATTCCCCATAAGGGGGAAGTTTTGCTCCCCCTAGACTGAGTTATATTAGTATAAAACAACAACGCAACTTTCAACTGGCATATTTTCGGCATATAGATTTTTTATTGAACCGAAATATAAATCAAATTTATGATCGTTATTAAATTTTTCTCTAAAAAACATCAGCGGGTCGATCTTATTATTTTCATCCTCAACAGATAATAAAACTGTAGCTACTAGAGCATTATTATCTATGCGACGAATAGCATAGTTCATACCTAAATATTTAGGATTAAATGTTGATTGATTTATCATGATGACGACCTTTCAAATAATAGTATAATCTGTTAGCTGTTATGTAACTTATGCCACACATCGTAAACTTCGGCCATCGTGCGGCACATAGCAACGATATCTTGATTGTGATTCAGGCGGATAATTTGGAACCTTGAATGTGGGTTTCCACCCAATTTACGGCGGTCAACTACCATATACTTGTCGTTACTTGTAAACCAGCGTTCGGGATAATTGATATGGTGTAACTTATTTCCTTTGATACCTGTTTTCATGTAGGAAACGGCGATGCCTTTGAATTGTTCTAATTCCAATTCTCGAACTTCATTAGCAGCAAAATATGCTTCCTCTTCTTGTGAGCTAAAAGCGAACTGAGATTCAGGACGGGAAAAATTTGCAGTAACCATTTTAATTCTCCTTTGTGTATTCGAGTGTAACGATAATCATTCTACACTATGTTATCGGCTTACGCAATACCTTCCGGCCACTAATTTTGAAAATTCTCAAAGAAAGTCTCAATCGGGGGGTATTAATCTCAAACGCCGATGGGCTTAAAGCAGAAAACTAGCGGCTTGTCAAGTTCCCGCAGATGGGGGATATTAGCGGGGTTTTACCCCCTAGTTGAGTAACCTACATTATTCCCTGCAATAGCAGGCAAATAACAACAACACAACCGAAGTATACTGAAAGTATAACATAATCAGTAAACATTTCAAGTAGTTCGATAAAGAAGTTAACCATTTTTCGACTCCTTTAGTCCAATAACCCGAAAATAAAATCCACCGACACATCCCACATATCCGCTATCTCGTCATAACCATAACCATCGTCCAGGTACTCTAAAACCAAATCTCTCGTTAATTCGTCATTCATTTTCATTTCTCCTTTATATGACTTGATTCTACAATATTTATCGGCTCATTGCAAGAGGATTCATGATTATTTTAGCGGAATTTGAGAAATAGCATCTTTTGGGGGATATAGCTCAAACGCCGCTGGGCTTAAAACAGAAAACAGGAAGTTTGTCAGGTCCCCTCAAGTGGGGAATAAAAGCGGGCTTTTACCCCCTGGTTGAGCAACCCCCATCGATCTCTCGAATGGGGGATATTAACTCAGATGCCGCTAGGCTTAGTGTAGCTCAATCGGGTTAGTATTCGGCAAGCTAACATCATCAATCGAATCGATGCCTACTTCACTAAAGGTACGATAAGCACCCTTAGTAAAGTCCCACCCCACCACATAGGGGATATTGGTTTTGTTGTTAGTTCCTACCGATTCCACACGAACAAACCGATGTTCGCCACGATAGGTCATGTGTACATTGGGCTTTACAGCACCCAACAATTTACCCAACAATGCAATCTTCATTTTCGTACCTCATAAATAAATAAACAAAATCCACTAGTCTAGGCTTGCTAAAGCCTGCATTTCACACGTTACCATTTCCAACGTATAAGATTGTTGCTCAATATCCAGAACTTCATAACGTGAATCATTCTTCATAGCCGCTACCCCCTCTAAAGTGAGGTAGTCATAGCAACGTGGGGTTGATCCGTTAAATCGAGCAATTACGGTAAAACAAGCGGTCATGGTCATTTCTCCTTTGAATCAATTATAACCTACGGTAAAAGAATGTCAAGCCCTACGCTTTCGTTTTATAAACCACCTCAAACCGCAGGAACTTGTTTCCCAATTCTAAAATCCGCTGAGTCAATTCGTAGCTTGTGCAAATGATCGTTTCAAATTCGTTGTTTTTCAGGACAATGCGATAGGTTTTGCGTTTCATGATTGTTGCTCCTTATAAACTTGATTATACAGTATTGATCGACTATTGCAATAGCTCAGAACACTATTTTTACAGAATTCCAGAAATAAATTCCAGAAGAGGGGATGGGGGTAATAGATTTTTAATATACCTAAGAAGAGGTACGTATAAGAAGTATACTCAACTGGGGGATAAAAGCGGAGTTATATCCCCCGATAGCCACCCCCACCCGTTTTTCATTTTACCCGCCGTTATAGTGTCCACCCGAAAGTACAGAGGGTACTTATCTAGCGATTGGGGTGCTTGAATAAATGTTTTCACTTTCAAAACCTACCAGTTATAATATCCCATCTTATTCAGATACACTAGTGGTTAATAAGTATCTTATATTAGTTATGTCTTTTAGGAGTTGGGTGGTAATTATATTAGAGTGGTGAGGCTTCCGCAGGTAATGTTTTCACTTTCAAAACCGCCTACCATCCAACTGGCAGGAAATCGAATACTGATTCTAAATGAGAAACAGAGGCTATCTTGAGCCGCTTTAGATGCAGCGTTTTTTCGGCTGTAACCTTAATGTCCATATTTAAATAGCCCTCTTTCGGGAATGTCGTAATATACAAATCGGGGCAAAATTTAGCCGCCGTTTGAATGTGGTTATAAGATATAGTGTTTTTTCCTGCAAAACTCTGAAAGTTGACTTCTATACAAGTAGCGTCAGTTACGTATGAGATTACAGTTACGGTCGTTTCGGGCGGGCTAGATTTAAAGCCGTATCTTTCATTGCTATTAATTTCCAAAGAATGTATAGCGAGAGGCCACTTGGCCGCTTTTAGCTTTTTCAGCTTCTTTAGCGGCTCAAAATTCAGGTTGTTGATAAACTGTATAATATCACTATATCTTTTATCTTGCATATAAATAGCCGTCATATTCCTTGTGATCTGGAAATAAATTGCGGCGTTTTTCCTTTGGTAGTTTTTGCCGCTGATCCTGTTCCACATCATACATTGAGTGAGTATAATGCAGAGAATTAACATGTATTTCAATTTTGCGGCCACTTCCATCTACATAGCGGGCCGTATAGCCGCCCTTTAGCAGGTCTTTTTTGGGTACTAGCGGGCTACCAACCCAGGCTGGATACCAGCGATCCCTCATGTGTTCCGGCTTGTCTTTTTGAGCGGCCTCAAAGTCCTTTTGGTCTTGGGGTTTAAATATCTCGTCGCGTTTTTCAAAGGGTAGCTTGGCCTGTTCTTCCGACCAGCGAGCCTTTTCTTTAGAATAGTCAACGCGGCCATCTTTTATAATGCGAAAATCAACTACGTCCCAGCGGCCCATTTTATGATTAAATTCCCAATAGATAATCTGGTCAAATAGCAGGTCTAAATCTTCATTATAAACATGATTTATTTCTGCCATATCTGCGTGGGCTTGTTTGCAATCTTCGGCTGGAATTATCGCGAAATATAATACTAATGGTAATAGCATAAATATACCTTAATTTATTGAGCGAAAACGTAAAAACGTAAATTTGTTATCTCTTCACGGTTTTTTGTGCTTCATATTCTAAATCTACAACTCTTCTCTCTAACTCATTTATTTTATCTATAATATCTTGTATTTCTGTTGTTCTAAGAATTGTATTAACTTTGGATGTTTCTTCTATCTTATCGTGCATCTATATATCCTTTCATATAATCTAATTCCTCAAATATTGAGTAAAAATGCTGCCACATTTCACAACATATACAAGTTGGTTCATAATCAGGGCATTGTTCGCCATAATATTCAGTTATTATAGCAGCTAACTGTTTTTTTAGTTATATCAATATCATTAACATTGACATTCATACTAAACTCCAAATACAGTACACCAATAAGTTTCGCCGTTTTTTGTTTTAGCTACACCAAATCCAACTAAAGCATAGCCGACATATAGGATATTGCGGCGATGGCCAGTGGATAACATCCAGCCGCGAACAACCTCATCTACACTCTGTTGATTCCAGGCTATATTTTCAGCCGTTGCTTTGTAATCATTTAATAAGCTACCTATACTAGAGTGTACAAGTCTATTTCTAGCCGCCATCCATTCAGCGTGTTTTTGGGCGTATATATTTAGCCCCTCATCTAAGATAAGTGTCGGTATTCCACGATTAGAACGCTCATTATTATGAGTAATTAACAGGTCTAGCCTCGTCTTTTCAAGATCATCTAAATTTTGCGGCTTAACTGGTTCGGGCTTAGGAGGGTTAAACCAATCTACAATTCTATTCCATAAACTCATTTGGGAGATTCCTTCTTAATGATTTTTACCGGCTCGTCATTCTGAAAGCCGCCAGTTTTAGGCGTAAAGTAATCCATAATACAGCAACCAAACGCTGTACCAAATAAAAAAGATAAAAAGCAGGAAAAAATAATCATTTAATAAACGAATAGGCGACTGTAAGTATTAAAATCGTAATACCAACATTAAACATACGAACCTCATAGGGATTCGTGATACTTATCCATAGCTTGGACAAACGTATTATATGCTGGTAGAATCCCTCCATATTCAACATAAAATTTAGCAAGTTGAATAAGATCACTATTAGATATAGAATTTCTTAGATCGTCGCCTGGAAATTGTTCTGACCATTGAACAATCCGTTCGGCGGCTGTATCTACTGTTTCGAGCGGCTTATTTACGGCCTTTTTTGCGTTTTGGCGGCTGGTAGTTTTCATCTTTATGTGTTAAATTATAAAGGGCAGAAATTAAATTATAGCCAAATTGTTTACAAATCATATCCACAGACATAGCTGGATTTGATATGAATAACTTTCTGGCCTCTTGAACGATTTCCTCTGGAATAACCTTCTGTTCTCTTCTATTTGGATCTCTATACTTAGTTTTTACACATTTCTTGCAATAATAAGAGAGTCCATCTTGAGTAGCTTTATTTTTGTGAAAATTATCTACTGGTTGAGGCTCTTTAGTAAAACAATTACTGTCTTTGCAGACTTTATGTGTCAGCACATCTACCTTGTCCTGGGAGGAAGGTGACTCCACATTTTCTAATTGGCTGTCCATTTAGTTTATCCACCTGTTTTCTAAGTTTGATTATTTCTTTTGCTGCTAAATCTGGCCAATTTTCTAGATTTCCATCAGACAGATTTAGTATAACCAGTTTTTGGGCGTTGTCAATCCCCTCAATTAGGGAATCGAATTTACTTTTGTAGTCCATTTTTTAAATTTTGGATTAAAACCTTTACGCGGCCAGGAGTTAAGTAGCGAGGATTAGAATTCTCATTAGTTGAGAAATCAACATATGCTTCGTGTGACCACTTTCCGTTAACCTTCTTGTAAATATGAAGTTGTGGCACAGAAATAACACCATTCCTTTGGACAGCAATCTCCTGAGCCTTTGTTGAAGACTCTACATCTAACTTAATCATTTCTGGATATTCTTTTCTTAATGCTGGTTCCAATTTAGCACATGGAATACATCCATCCATCGATAACATAACCACCATTGGCTCACCTGCATCAGCAGCATAAAACGCTTCACGATAGTCGTCGTCCGTGTTGTAACCAATAGCTAAAGACAAAATTAAAACGATAAACATAAACTCTCCTAGTTATTTCAAGTGAACTTGTTATATAATAAATATATTATTCAAAATAGATATATTATTACTTAACCCCATGCTAATATTATACTATTTGTTTTTAAAATCGTCAACCATCAAAGTGAAAATATTTTCAAAAAAGTGAAAAAAAGTTAAAATTTTTCAGTTTCGACTTTTGAAATTGAAAAGAAAACGGTGTATAAAAGATAGGTATCATGTATTTATTCTGCATTATGAGATATAATAATAAGAGGTTAATATGACAACTTTAGTAAAAACAGAACTACACACAAAAGCATCAAAGACATTAGAAGATCAAGTAGCCCTTGAACTAGAACTAATCAACTCTGAGCTTTCTATCGCAGAATTAATGAAATATGAAATAGATAAATGGCATTGGTACGATAGGCAATTATTTAACATATACAAAGACACGGAATTAAGTATTAGGGACATCGCAAAAGAAACAACGATTTCCAGTAGTTCGATTTTCAACACGATAAAAAATTGCAAAAGGAAAATTAAAAGCGTTTTGGAAGAGGATTACGCAGATTACAAAAACACGGATTACGAATTTATTAAATAAAATAGTTATGGCAAGACCAAAGAAAAAACCCGAGGGATTAGGGGATACGGTAGAAACCGTTTTGGAAGTTACAGGAATAGCAAAAGTAGCAAAATGGATATTAGGCGAGGACTGCGGATGCGAGGAACGTAAACAAAAGTTAAACGATATTTGGAGGTACACAAAACCCGAGTGCCTAACGGAAGACGAATACAAGTATTTAGAAGAGTTTTACAGCCAGTCGAGAAATTCAATAAGCCCAAACCAACAAAGGGATATATTAAAAATTTACAACCGTGTTTTTAAACAACGTATGCAACCCACTTCGTGCGGAAGTTGTTTACGTGAAGTAGTGAATAAGTTAAATAAGTTGTACGCAGTTTACAAAGAGGAAAATGCCGATACCGAAGCCAAATAAAGACGAACAAAAAAAGGATTTTATTATGCGTTGTATGGTAGATAACGTAATGGTAAAGGAATACAAAGATACCGACCAACGTTTGGCGGTATGTTCGCAAACTTTTGAAAATGTTTCACGTGAAACCACAAAACAAAATGCAGTTAGTAAACATAAAAGAGGTTAAGCCGAATCCAAAGAATCCGAGAATAATAAAAGACGGAAAATTTAGGAAATTAGTACAAAGTATTCAGGAGTTCCCCGATATGCTAAATAAACGCCCCTTAGTCGTTTTTACGGACGTGGACGGTAAATACGTTGTATTGGGTGGAAATATGCGATTAAAAGCGTTAAAAGAGTTAAAATACGAAAGCGTACCCGTTATAGTTGCAGACGAATGGACGGAAGAACAAAAACACGAATTTTTAATAAAAGATAACGTAGGTTTCGGGGAATGGGATTGGGATAGTTTAGCAAACGAATGGGATGCGGAAAAATTAGAGGATTGGGGTTTAGATTTGCCTATATTAAATTTTGATAAATACGAAACTACATTAGGTAATGAAGCGATTACGGTAAATACAGATTTGATATATTTGGTAACAATACCCGAGGAAAACACAAAAAAAGCAGAAATTTTAATAAACGACCTGAATAAATATAAAAACGAGGGCGTTATAGATTTAATAACAAAATGATACGTGCGGGAAGTTCAAAAGCAACAAACAACGATGATGCGTTTTTGAAATTAAAAATAGATTTAAGAATTGATTTATTAAAAAATATAGAAAAACCTAAAATTTTAGATTGTTTCGCGGGGGATAGCGTTTTATGGAAAACAGTAGAAAAAAAAACGCGAATACAATTTGAACGTATAACAATAGATGCAGATGAGCGCTATAAAACAGATTATACAATGGACGCATTAAAATACATACAAAAAAACGAGTTAAACGATTTTAATATAATAGATTTAGACACGTGGGGAAGTCCCGTTAAATACATAGATGCGTTAATAAAAAAGAAATATAAAGGTTTTGTAGTTTGTACTTATTGTTCCCCAGTATCTTTGAACCCCGATAAAATACTCGCTCTAAATTATTACGGCGAAATTTACAATACAATTAAAAAAAAATCATTACTTTGTAAGGATATTGGTTTATTATTTAGGCAATGGATTTTAAGTAAAGGCGTAACCGAAATTAAAGGCATAACGACGAAAAAGAAAATATACTGTAGTTTTGAAATTAAATAAGTATGGAAATAATACATAAACAAAACAAATACATAACAAACGAAAATCATATAGCTTATTTACATATATTAAAAAAATGTATGGAAAACCATATTAACAAAACATACAGGGTAAGTATTAAATTGCATACGGATAAATTTAAGCATAGACGTTTTGACGACGAACATACAGATAAAAAAACACTTGAAAAAATAACACGTTCTATAAACTATTATAGCACGTTATTAACAGAACAAAAACAGAATGAGTAAAGAGGATTTAATACCGTTCAAAAAAGGCGAAAGCGGAAACCCTAACGGAAGACCAAAAGGAAGTAAAAATCGAAGCACGATAGCACGCCGTTGGTTAGAGGTTAATCAGTCGTTAAAGAATCCAATTACAGGCGAGAACGAAACAATGTCGCAAGAGGATTTAATGACGTTAGCGTTAATTAAAAAAGCACGTGAGGGCGATGTAAACGCATATAAGGCGTTAATGGATTCGGGATACGGCGCACCAGTTCAACAAATAGAACAAACAAATATCGAAATACCTTTATTTCCCGATGTTCAAAAGGACGACAGCGACGAATAAGGTACTCGGGTTAAAAAGACGGGTTAAAATTATTCAAGGGGGTACGAGTGCGTCCAAAACTTATTCAATACTCGCAGTCCTAATAAACAAAGCGTGTTTAATTCACGGCATAGAAATAAGCGTAGTAGCGGAAACGATACCCCATTTAAGACGGGGCGCATTAAAGGACTTTATTAAGATAATGAAATGGACGGGGCGTTTTATTGAGGATAGGTTTAATAAATCTTTATTACGTTACGATTTTGCTAACGGCTCAGTAGTGGAGTTTTTCAGCGCAGACGATAGCACAAAATTAAGGGGCGCACGTAGGGACGTACTTTACATAAACGAATGTAATAACGTTACCTTTGATTCGTATAACGAGTTAGCAATACGTACACGTAAAGAGATATATTTAGATTACAACCCAGCTCAGGAATTTTGGGTACATACGGAATTAAAAGACGAACCCGATTCCGATTTTCTTATTTTAACTTACAAGGATAACGAGGCGTTGGATAAAAGTATAGTTACCCAAATAGAAAAGAATAAAGAAAAGGCGAAGACGTCGAGTTATTGGGCTAATTGGTGGAAGGTTTACGGCGAGGGGCAATTAGGTATTTTGGAGGGCGTTGTATTTAGTAATTGGAAAACAATAGACACGATACCAAAAGACGCACGTTTATTAGGGTTAGGTATGGACTTCGGTTATACAAACGACCCGACGGCGATAGTCGAAATTTACGCATACAACGGGCAAAGGATAGTAAACGAAATTGTTTACCAAAAGGGGTTATTAAATTCGGATATTGCAAAGTTAGTATCAAGTGCCGTACCGATTTATGCGGATAGTTCAGAGCCGAAAAGTATCGAGGAAATAAGACGCTACGGAAAAACGATTAAGGGCGTTACAAAGGGTAAGGATTCAATAAACTACGGTATTGACGTAATGCAACGCAATGAGTATTTAATAACGAATAACAGCACGAATTTAATTAAAGAGTTGAGGGGTTACGTTTGGGACACGGACAAAACAGGGAAACGATTAAACAAACCTATCGAATTTAATAACCACGCAATCGACGCACTAAGATACCACGAAATGGAAACGTTAGGGTTAAATGCTAATTACGGGAAATATGCAATCCGATAAAACTAACGATATGCGGGTAATGATTACCGCAGTCGAAAACTACATTTATGAACGTAAAGGGGTGCGGGTGCAAATTGTGTTTAACAATATGGCACGTTTTTCCGTTCATTTTGAAATGTTATTAAAGGCGTACGAAGTTGCTACAAACTACAAAAACACGAAATAAAAGTTAATAAGATATGCGCATAGAAATAGACGTACCGAGTTCGATTAATGAAATACCGTTAAAGAATTATCAGGCTTTCCTCAAAGTTCAAAAAAATAGTAACGATGAGGAATTTATAGCAGAAAAAATGATTGAAATTTTTTGCGGTATTCAATTAAAAGAGGTTGCCAAAATGAAGCTAACGAGTATAAACGAGTTAGTATTACATTTTAATAAAATCTTTTCGGAAAAGCCAAAGTTTCAGCCACGGTTTAAGGTTGGAGGTATGGAGTTCGGGTTTATTACGGATTTAGAAAATATAACGTTTGGCGAATACGTGGACTTAGATAACTACCTTTCAAATTGGGACGATTTCCACAAGGCTATGGCGGTAATGTACCGACCAGTTACAAAGAGCAAAGGGGATAAATACGAAATCTTTGAGTACACGGGGGCAAGTGAATTTTCGGACGCAATGCAGTACGCACCTATGGACGTTGCGATAGGGGCAAGTGTTTTTTTTTGGAGTTTAGGAAACGAGTTATTAAACGCTACCCTAAGTTATTTGGAAACCGAGACGAACAAAATGACGAACGGGAAAGCGATTACAGCCTTAGAACGCAATTTGGCAAAAAATGGGGTTGGTATGGAAGCATATACGGACTTACTAAGGGAGACCTTACAAAATATGACGAAGTCGTTAAATACGGATTACATAAATGTCTCACCTATCTCACGTTCGAACAGGAAAAAAACGAAATAGAAATATCGGAAATAAAAAAGAATAAATTATGAACGGGTATTACAGTTTATTAAGCCAATTAAAAACGCACTTCGATACGGACGTACTTACAAACACGGTAACGCAGGGTAATATATTTGCAGTCGATTTAGGCAAACAAACGATTTTCCCGTTAGTGCATATTATGGTTAATCAAATTACACTAAACGACAACGTACTAACGGCAAACGTTACCTTATTATGTATGGACAACGTAAGCCAGCGCAAAGAGGAAGCACCGAATAATTTTGAAAATGCGGATAATGAAATAGACGTATTAAACACTACTTTTTTAATACTAAATAGGGCGTTTGAAAAATTGAAACACGGCACAATGTGGGATAATATGTATAAATTAAGAGGAGCGCCAACGTGCGAACCTTTTACGGAGCGTTTTGAAAATTATTTAGCGGGTTGGGCAATGACTTTCGAAGTAGATTACCCTAACGATATGGACGTTTGTTAAAATGGATAGGGAGTTACAATTAAAGGCGTTAGAGGAATTTAGGGATTTTGTAATTCAAAATGCTAAACAAAATTTGGCTATAAAAACGGCGTCGGGTAAATTAAAAGACAGCTTAAAAGCAACGGTTAAGGTTATGCCTAATTCAATGACCTTTATGTTTGAAATGGAGGAGTACGGTTGGTATCAGGACAAAGGAGTATCGGGCGTTAAACAAAAATACAATACGCCGTTCAGTTACAAAACCAAAATGCCCCCGCCGAGTAAATTAGACAAATGGATAGTACGAAGAGGGTTAGCACCACGGGACAAAGGTAAGTTTACAAAGCGAAAAAGTTTACAATTTTTAATTGCACGTTCAATTTTTGAAAAGGGAATTAAACCGAGTTTATGGTTTACGAAACCTTTTGAGCAGGGTTTTAAGGGGTTGCCCGATACGTTAATAAATAGGTATGGTTTAGAAAGTGAAAAACTATTCGACCAAATAATGAAAGAAAATATGAAAAATTATGGCTATAAATAGAATTTTTGCACAAGCAGGCTACACACCTATTTCGTTATATTATTCGACAACAAGCACTCAAGAGCCGACTGCGGGTAATCTTGTTAGCGGGGAGCTTGCGATTAACATTGCAGATGGCAAACTGTTTTATAAAA
>OGWH01000051.1_pt1 | contig 15078 bp, 28 predicted proteins | sample 1575971 | NCBI WGS metagenome assembly OGWH01 (sample SAMN07581554, study PRJEB24739) | freshwater metagenome
CCTCCCACGGTTTTAAGCCATACGCGATATTTGGATTGTGAAATCATGATTGGATTCGGTTGATGCGATAGCTTTCAATCACTTCACGCACACTCAAGCGGCTCAAGAAACGCTTGGCTTGACGCAGATCGGGAAAGGCGAATCCCATATCCCGTTTGCCTGTCTGCAGATCAGTTCCACATCCTGTGGGCCAGCCATGATTGGTTCGGCTCATGGTTTCCAAAAGCTCTTCTTTGTCGGAGTAATGGTATCGGGGTTTCACATACACACATACATAATAACGATCAGTTTTCATGGGTCGGTCACAATTTAGAATACTGGCTGGTGTATACATAATGCCTCCTATGAATTTGTGGGTTCCTCCTCGCTACCTTGTTTTATTTCTGTAAGAAGCTGATTTTGTTTTTCCAACAAATCCATTAACTTGTCCATTTGAATTTGTTCCATCATTTGTTTGTGCCACTCGCCGTAGGTCATTTGAGTATTCTCCTTATAATAAGTTTCCAAAAAGTTACAGCCAAAGAACGAATTATCACCCAAGCAAGCCACAATTTTTCTCCTAGTGGAATATCATCCCTGTCATGGCTCACGGTGATACTTATCATTTGACCTAGATGTAACATAAATTTTGGAAAAAAGTCAAGATTATTTTATAAAAAATTTAACCTCGTTTGTCCAGCAGTTAAACTTGTCTAATAGAACAACTTTCCCAGATTTTCGTTTTAGTGAGAGCATGTGCTTGGTTCCATAACCATCTCTTCTTTGGCTTTGATGCTTTCTTCCAAATCTTTTGCCAATTTGTCTGGCACACAAAGTCGCAGCATTTCAAAGTCATAGTCGGCCACCATGTTCACATAAAAGGTTTCGCCACTACCTTTTCCGCGATAGCACCAGTCTTTATGTCCCCTGTCGGGTACTTTGCCAAATCCTCGATACACCTTGAGACTGCGATGATCAAAATCAAAAATATAGCTCCACTCGCAGAACAATCCGTTTTTGTAGAAGTTTCCTCCATCCTCCATTACTGGCCGATCAAAACTCCAATCCATCTCAAAGATGCTTTTGTGGTTTTCATATCCCTCGTCTTTGACAAATTCAATCCTGTCAAAGAAACTCTTCAGTTCTTCCACATTGTGAAGCACACACTTTTCGAATACTTCTTCACCCAATCCTGTAGGATAACTGTCAAAATGATTATACCAACCTTTGATTCGTTTATTCTTTTTATATCCAACAAAACCTCGGGTGCTCATTGTTCCTCCTCTATTTTTTGGTTCCAGTATTCCTCATAAGCGTCCAGTTCATCCTGTGACATATTGGTAAGGTCAAAGAAGTTTGGGTTATGTTTCATAAATTATGGTTAGCGAATTATTTTATAAATGTAAAGCTTATTTCTTTTGCATCAATCCAGACTATGCTGTTACCCATCTTCCTTTCTTTTTCATTTGAGCCGTGTGCTTGTCCCGCCGTTGTTTGTTAAAATCTTTTATGCCATAATATCCGTCTTCGTCCCAGTTACAGCACATGCTTTCCAATTCTTTCCGTGTTTCAAAATACAAGGTTTCCTCACAATCATCATCGTGACAAACAATCCTGTATTTTGAACGGGGCGTTTTGGCATATTCATCGTCTTTGTCCGGATCCCTGCTCAATATGCGTCCGTATTTCCAACGCTTCTTTTGTTTTTTCACGGGTTACTCCTTCAAGTCTATTCTTCGTCCTGTCTTATTTCATAGGTTCCGCTTTTGGGCAAATCGTTGGCCAGTTCGCAAGCGGTTTGCAAACTATCCGCGCCTACCCACCATTCCTGTCCGCTGACCACTTCTCGGATGACAAACATCATACCACTACCTCGTAACCTTTCATATCCACAATGCTTTTGGCTTGGTGGATGGCTTCTTCCATTCCGTCATCGCCCACATATCCCCAGCAACTTTCGCCCAAGTCTTCGCCATCTTTCTCGATGGTATAGCCATAAACGTTGCCTTGAAGATAATCGTCATAATATTTTACTTCGGCTCGGAGACTATCTTTCACTTTCTCAATCATACTTTTGGTGATGCGTTTGACTCCATAAGTTTCGCGTATCTTTTCATAAGTGGAAAAGATGCATCCCACCATGCCACTATCCCACGGACAACTGAATCCGGTCGTGTTCATGGTGATGTTGCCATGGTCGTAAAGGTAAAGCGGAAGAGCCACCACATCTTTCCTTCTGCCTTCCAATATGTCCAACACTTCTTCCCGATCCGCCATATAATCGTCTCCAAGGTTATACCTTGTGTGACGGCAAAGCATCTTTCCCAGGTTTTCGTCTTCCCTTGGGTTAAGTGGATCAGAATCTATTTGTATAAATATTTTGCAGTCTTTATATTCGATGGTTTGATATGGTTCTGTTTTCATTGTGTTTATGTTTTATATTATATTTTTTCAAAAGTAAAGACAATTATGGCACGCGGAAAGGTGCGCCTGTGAATGGATCAAAGATAACCTGCCCGCGATAAATGCCGTTGCTTTTAGGATCAACGCTGAATGCGCTGAACGGAGATTGTACCATGCCGTTACGATTGACCATGCCTTCGGGCACATACTCTCCGCCTGTGGGATATACGGCATTTCCTTGCGGATTATAGTTGGCGTAATTGACTCGGCGTGGTTGCGCCTGTGGATATGGTTGCTGAAACATTTGTTGTTGCTGTTGTTGCTGATTGTATCGGGCGGTGCTGAGAGCGTTGGCTCCCATTCCACCCAATAATGCGCCCACCAATTTAGCGTCACTTCCTTTGCTGATCATGGGTGCGACCAGCATACCCAAAAGACTGCCCATCGCTGTATCGGTAGGAACGCCTGTGCCACTGCCAAAACTAAAAAATCCGTTTCCGCCCTGTTGTTGAGCATGAGTTGAGAATGCCAAGGTTAAGGATGCTGTTAGGATAGCGATTGTTTTTTTCATAAAGGATAAACCTTTACCTCCATGGTTGCGTCCAATTCTTTTTGTTGCGGTTTGTACCAGATAATATCCTGCTCAATTTCAGCGGCGGAAACATGAGCAGGAACGCTGGCACAATTACCGCCCCGATCACTGCAGGTGATAAGGGCACGTCCGGCGAACGGCTGGCTGAATAATTTATATTTAAAATATCTTTGCGTTTCGGGATTCTTTAACAATCCTTCATCGTCCAGTATCAAATCCAGTTGGCAATCTTTTCGGGTCATGCCCGTGATGGTGATCAGTTCGCAACCGATAGTTTCATAAATGGTTTGCAAATCATTATCCAAATTCACCTCCCTGACTTTTTCCTCGAAAGGATCAATCAGGATGGCACGAATATGTTGGGTTTTTTTGGGCATAAATTTATTTTTTATGGATAATATAAAGTAAATGTAAACTTTTGTTTTTGATCTAATCTAGGATTTTTTCCTACCGCAGTAAAAACTCCAAAAGGATCAGCATCCTCGGCCACACTGACCGTCAATTTTGGCATATGCTTCCACCTTCCTTCGCTCATGGTCATTAAACTCAAATTGTGGTTTTCTGAAATATCCTGTATTTGTTTAAGTGAATATAATCTAGGTTTCAAAATTTTTTTAATCATATATTTAATCAATTTTAAAAGTTAATAATTACCTTTTCCTCCATCCAAGCATACGCTGCATCGTGACTATTGACGGGATAGGTTTTGTGTTTGATTCGATTTTCGTGATACTTTTCAAAATTCATTACCACCTCATCCGTGATGCAGAGCAGGCAGTAAATGGCAATCAAACCGCCTACGAATCCAGTCAGATAGATTCCCGTCATCTTGAGTATTTTGTTGAGTTTTTTCATATGGCGATGTTGAGGAATTATTTTCAAAAAGTCAAGAATTATTTTCAAAATAATTATGCCTTGGCTTTCTTTTTCTTACCCATCACTTTCTCTGCTTCTTGTTCCATTTGTTTTGCTTCTTCATAGCTTTCAATACCCAATTCGTCGCAAAGCGTTTCGGGCACATCTTTGTGCTCGGTATAGCATTCATCATCCACACTGCCATCGGGATAAAAATGGTAGACGCCAAAGAATCCGTATCCTTCATCCATATAACTGACTCGCACCACTTTTTTCAGTTTGATGGCCAGCTGACGCAACACCGGTTCGGGCGGACTCCACGCTGTTTGAAAATATAATTGCTCATTGCCATCATCATCAGTTCCTTCCCATCGATTTTCATAACTGTTCCACTTGGTTCCCCAATACATATTGCTCCACTCATACCATCCCTTTGCTTTATATTTTTTCTTGCAAATCTTTTCCAAAGTTTTCAGTTCCTGTTCCATTGCTTTGGCTTTGGCAATATCTTCTTTTTTATTGCTCATCCTAATCTTGAGTGAATCACTACCTGCCATATCGCAGGTGCGTTCAATCTCTTTGGGCATTGGAACGATTTTGTTAAAATCCAAATACATTAAACATTCTTCTTCATTCTGCATATTCAGTCCGTGACTATCACTGATAGTTTCCTTGTTTGACGACATATATGGCATCAGCAAATGGCGTATTCTTTTTTCGCCCACGATAGTTAAAAGGTTGCTCGTGTGGTTGGGCATAACTATTCCTCCATTATTTGCAAACAAGTTGTTTTGTAAAGAGCAAAATCTTTGTTGCAATCCTTCCAAAGTTGAAACATAGCGTGATTGGTATCGCTACTGCTGATACCGCATCCTTCACTCCAATTTTGCAACAGCCTGTTCACACCTGCTCCTCGGCAAATCTGTTGCATTGGTAAAGTTTGCTGTTGCATCCATCCCCGCCACACTTCCCATTCCTGTTCAAACTTGCTGATTTTCTTTTTCATCTTGTCCTATTATTAGCAAAATTTTAGGATTTTGTAAAGAATATATTTTATGAGCGTATGGGGTTAGTATCTTCCCCCATAGGCATTTAAACTTTGGTGAAGGTAAGGGCCGTGGTCACTTTGCCACGAATCACCCTTTTGGTTTTGCCCTTCAACTCAGTCACCAGATTCTCGCATTCGCTTTTGAAGTTTTTGACTCGACTGCTGTCCTCTTCCAACGCTCGCCCGATGGCACGCTCTAGAGCCTTGGGACTGACCTCTTGAGCCAGGTGATAGGCCATGGCCATCCACGGAATTTCCATCACCACCATCTGCTCTTGCGGTTCGCCTTTGCGAATTCCGCCCTGCACTCGCAGAGTGAAATTCACCGCATAGTTGCCTGCACCCACGCTGTCCTGCTGTTCGTCGGAGAGTTCACGCACTGCACCTTTGGCCAGTGCCAGCATCTCCAACGCTGAAAGATGTTCGTTACTGCCGTCCCCATCATAGGGAATGTTGGGCATTTGCGGAGGAACATCCACTCCTGCATTCATAGTATTTTTAGCCATCTCTGCCTTTCCAATCTTGGCTCTGATTCTGCTAGGGTTTGGCTATCGCCTCTGCCTCTGCTTCTTCTTTGCCTTGATCTTGGTTGTATTGTTTCAGATTTTTACAAACATTACAAGCTTAAATTTTGGAGCGGGGAAGGAACATCCATTCCCTCCCCGCCCCATTTGAGCCTATCCAACATTCTCCTCTGCACCATTAAGGGGCAGTTCAAATTGCTCGGCTTCATAGCGAGCAGGTTCACCCTGCTCATCCTCGCCATCCTCGCCCTCGGCTTGGGCGCACTCTTTGTCTTTGCTTTCCAAGCTTTTCTTGCCAGCGTCCGTGAGGCGATAAACTGCTTCTTCGCCCCGCCCATCCTTCATCATTTTACCTTCACGAATAAGTTGTTTGATGAGCAGATAGCCCCGCTGATTGTTTCCGTCCATCGCATTGGTCACGTCTGATTGCGTGATGGGTTCCGAAAGCGAAAGAATCTTTTTCAAATCCTCTTGCCACCTCACCTTGCGAGGGTCGATAGGAGCAGGCGCACTGCCATCATTCACCCGAATCGCATTATCCAAATCAAACCCATTATGTCCTAGTCTCAGTTCCACGTTGTAGAGTTTGCCATAGCGATTCTTGGTAGAATAAATCACCCTCACGTCTTCATCCGTCACGCAACTCCTCATCATAAAGTTGGCATCCACGGCGTGAGGAATAAGGGTCGAACCCCGATAGTTGTTGCTTTTGGTCACGTGAAGCACAATGCCAAGAACGCACTCGGTTCGTTTGCTGGTGTTGATCAGTTGATGAAGACAATAGCTTTCTTTCTCACGGCTGTTCATTTTCTTGTCCGTGTTCAAGCACTGAAAACTATCCACTACCAACACGTCCACTTGCTCCATCAGTTCGCAAACTTTGTCCACATCAGTTTGGATGGCAAGGTTCACGTCTTTCAAACCCAACCGACGGCAAGTGTAAGCAAGCATCTCACGGCTTTCTTCACCACTCACATAAGCCGTTTTGATTCCAACCTTGGTCATACTATTCAGCATTTGCAGAAGGAACGTTGTCTTGCCCAACCCTGCGCCAGCCGCCAGCGTAAAAACCGTGGAAGGAAGCAAACCTTCACCTCCAAAAATTTTATCCAGCATATCGTTTCCAGTTTTGAGACGGCGATTAAAAAGGTCGGGAATGGCAATCTCACTAACCTTGGTAAGCTCCGTCTCGTTATGAGCAAGGTTCATCACCCCGCCCTTCTTTTCGTTGGTATTGGTTTGGCTCATAGGTCTAGCTCTAAAGATTTTTATAAGAATTGCAAGCGAATTCTTTGCAAAATAATTTATATATATTATTCCCCTGCCTATCATGATAACCTGATGGATTGACTCCTAGTGCACTTATGATATAAAAGAATTGTGAAAAGCCTGTATCTGCTGACCATAGTTCTGTTCTGTTTCAAGCTTGCCAACATAGTGGCTTGGGACTGGTGGTTGCTTTTACTGCCTACCATCGTGGCTCTGGTTCTGTCTGGCGTGGCTGAAGCATTCAGAAACATTCGCAAGCCATAGCCCTTCTAGAAATCTAGGGGTCTGGTTTTTACGGGGGTCTGTTTTTTTGACGGGGGTCGTTTTATTCCAGGGGGTCGTTTTATTCCAGGGGTCAAGTTTCTAGAGGGTCGGCATCTAAATCGCTAATAGGCGAAAGCCGTTTTTTTTAAAAACCCGGCGCGCATGCCAACAATTTTTAAAAAATTTTTTTATAATTTTTTTATAATTTTTTTTATATTTTTTTAAAATCGTCCTGAGTTACATCTCCGATACTTTTGAAAGGATCTCCGCCCATGTTGTTGGCCAATGTTACATGAAAGAACCGATTAGGTTCTGGGTTTGTTTTTCCAACTTGGCTGTACAATTTATCAACAAATTCTTTCAATTCTTTCTGATTTTGTAAAGATAAAACATAAGTAACTTTTCCTGGTCGATAAACAAATCGGGTTTCGCCCGGTACAATTTCAGGAGCTTCAAAATCATGGCGAGCTATACTCTCACGGTCCGGTTCATTTTTAAAATTACGAAAACTGATAAGGGTTGCATGTAGTCGGCTAGGATCCAATCGAGTCATGGTTTCACCATTAGGTTCTTCTGGTATCTGAATATTTTGCAACATTTGTATTGTCTTGTCATTTAATTTGAGCAATAATGCACTTTCAGCATGTGCTCTATTTTCATACAAGCATAATAGTTGTTGAAAGTTCATGGGATTATTTATATAAATATTCTGATGAAGTTTGAGCGTTTGGCAAGTCTTTGTTGTGAAAATACCGTAGGTAACGTTTATTGCGATATGGACGGTGTTTTGGCTGATCTGGAAAGCTTTGCTCATTCGGTGGGTGTTACACCTCCTATCAGTAAAAAATGGGATCAGATGCCATTGGACACATTTTTACGTTTAAATCCCATGCCCGGATCTGAAAAGCTTGTGAATTATTTAAAACAAAATTTCCCTAATTTTATGGTGCTTACGGCCACGCCTTATCCTAAACCTGAATTTATAGCCATCAGCAATCGTGGTTTGGTGGATAAGAAAACATGGATGATGCAACATTTTGGCATACCTCCTGAACGAGTTATTGTTGTTAAAGCCGGTTCGGTAAAAAAGGATTATGCAGTTACTGATGGTGTACCCAACATATTGGTGGATGATTGGGAAAAAAATACTGTTCCTTTTGTGCAAGCAGGCGGTAAAGCAGTGGTGTATCAAAATGCAGATCAAGCCATTAATGATTTGGAGCAACTTAAAAATACATAATTTTGAATAAATAACCTTATGGATATTGATATAATTAACGAGCTTTATTATCAAAAAAGAAAAGTCTTAACAGAAGAAATGGATGCTGAAGAAGCTTTGAAACAGTACATGAAGCTTGAAGGGTTGGATGATGAAGGATCAGATCGTCAAAGCAAATTGAACAGATGGGAAGATGCAATTAAAACGGCACGCGGAGAAATGCCTCGGGCTGATATGTTCGACACACCTGAAAAGACAATCAAACATTTAAGTTACTATTTTCAAATTGTGGGCATGTATCTAAAACATCAAGTAATGGATGAACTTAACAATAATGAACCGGAAGTTGCCAAAAAAATAGTTCAGGGTCTTTTGGAAACAATTATCGATCCTATTGTTGAAATTGTAAAAAAATAATACAATTAAGGATTTGGATTGTCTTGTACAAATTGATTAAAAGATTTTAATTTTTTACGTTGTCGATATTTGGGTTTATAAGATTTTTCATAATCGTTTATTTTTTTTCTAAATTCAGGATCTGACGCATACCTCATTCTTTTCTTTTCAGCTGTTTGTTTTTTAATTTCAGGATCTGATCTGTATAATTTTTTATATTCAGAACGTTGTTGTCTAAATTCAGGATTTGATTGATATTTTTTCCGCCATTTTTCTATCTGTCTTTTTCGGTTCTCAGGTTTAGACGACCATAATTTACTGTATAATTTATAGTATTCTTTTTTCATACCGTGTTTTTTAAAATAAAGAAGCGCTTCAATTTGATCGTCTGTAGCATGTGGAAAAAAAGTTTTTAATTTGCTAGTGTATTTGCCCCAATAATCGGTATAAGTTTCACCTGATATTGAAGCAATTCCGCTTTTTTCGCCTTGTGACGTTTCCGGACTTTTTTGTAAATTACTTACAAAATTAGTTTCGGGTTTTAAAGGATCTGGTCGAACAACCATACTTTCACATAATTTTTGAAATTTCATAAAAAATAATACATTTATAGATTTGAATTGTCTTCTTCTGAAGAATCATCTGATTCTGAACGCCAAAGGGTGCTGCGACGAGCCGAATCCAGGATCGATTCTGGAACAGGATACGCACCTTCTATTTTGTCCGCTTTCGATTCGTTTAACCAAAATACAAAATAACCCGCAGCTTGAGGACGTTTGGATGTGATTATATTCCTGCTTACTGATTTCATAATTAGTTCCATCACGCTGAATCATGTACTTACCATTAAACTCATAAGGTTGTTTTGATGGAGCGTTTGCCTGAAATGAAGCAAAATTTATTAGTCCATAGAGACAAGCAAGAATCAGAAGTCCTTGTCCCCAACCTGGAATCCAACTGGATCTCCCAAAAAAATTGGAGGAGGTTAAGCCCCTTGATTGAGAGACTAAAAACACAGGAATCCATACGAAGAAGAGGCCAATGTGCAGAATCCAGATACCAGAAATATAAATATCAAAAAATGTGGATATGTGAACAGCTAAGCTAACTCCGAAGCCCAAAAATGCCCACCAAGAAATTGATCTCCATTCGGATTTAGATTTAGCCATAATCAATTGTGTTGTTCGAGTTTATGAATAAATTACGGTGACTCAGAGATAGTAAAAACTTTGCTGATTTCAATTGAAGGCTTCACCCTAAGTAGGTCGGCCAAATAAAGCTGTGTTACATAACGGGCGTAAATCCATATAGTCCATCTGATAGGCTTGCAATGTAACGCAGGATAATTATCCCGACCTACTTATGCAAAGTCTGGCATCGTTGCACGATCATGAGTAAGAAGAATGCGCCCATGACTTGCTGCCCAGGCTAAAATTGCTGGGTCGTCTACTTCTCGCAAACCAACATCCTGAACTCGAAGCAAATCAAGATCGGGTTGACGCAGCAGTAAACCTCTTTGCTATAGCGAGGTTGACGAACTACCATATTGCCAATTTCTCCTCGATCGCTTTTCTGCTGTAATTATAACCCCAAATACGATCGCTACGGCAAGACGATCGTCTGTCATCCATACCCAAAATACGGTTGAGGGCGAAGCATCGCTCTTAAACCATAATAAGCTTGAGCCTTTCGGGTTCCGTACCTCAACCCAACCTACGGCGAGGCGATCGCACTAGGCTACGTCAAAAAATTATCAATCTTTGAAATCAGTTGGTTTAGTTTTGTTATTTTGTAACGAAGCATCATATAAATATCTGCGTAATCTAAGCATTCCACTGTTCTTTCAATCCTTCTTTTACATTTTTTTCCTTGACTGTCCATATATGAATGGTTAGCAAGCTGATAAATTGTATGTAAGTCCATTGCAGGATGAGAACGTAAAGTCATATCATCTTTACAAGGGTCAAAGTTCATATTTGATATTATCAGCGAATTTGTGAGGACATTGTCAATACATGTAAAATGTGTGCATTCAGACAAAAACCAAGACTCTACCTCATTTACTGCGATAATAATTTCTGTATTTATCGGTAGCGGTTGTGTTATTGCTCGTCCATTTCTTATAGTTCCGTTAACCAATTCATTTTCAAATCTGGTCAAGTCTGCTCTCGGATACAAATCTAACAATCCAATAATTTCACTATAACCTGTTGAAAATAATCGCTGATAGTCTTCCAAGATTCTCGGTTTCACACCGCCATCGCCTACACAATCCAGAATAAGGGCGTGATGCTGCGGATTAACCGGCTGTGAAGTCGTCACAGGATAAATATCCGTTCTATATCCTCTGCGGGCACCTTGAAACTGGCGAAGTTCAATATCAATATTTTTTTGACCCGCTATTTCAATGAGCAATTTATTAATAAAAAACTGCTCAGTCAACCCCTCAACATAAAAGGCAATTTTCTTCATGCTTCCTCTTGAGTTTCAAAGTTTTCAATATAAAATTCAGATGACAGGAAATCAAAGTTGCTAAGTCCGGTATATTGAAACTCTTCAAAAGTCTTTCTTGAATTCTGATAATTATGGAACAAAGCTTTTTTGGGAATTCTTTGTATGACTGACCAATATTCCAAAGGCACTTCGTTCATAACAAACCTGTCATTTGTAGTCATAATGACTTGCACAGAAGAATTTTTCACTTTTTCTATAATGAGGTCTATTAAGCTTACTGACCTGTCAAAATCCAAGCCTTCTCCAATATCATCAATTAAAATGCAGCTTGGAATTTTTTCAGACAGAGAATAGTTAAGTTGGATAAGCAATGATAAAGCTCTGAACATTCCCTGTGACATTTCTCTCTGATCTGTGATGTCTTCCAAATCGTTTTCCTGAACATTTAAACAATAAGCGGAGATAGGAAAATATCTTAAAAGACCCGTAGTAACATCTTTTATGTCGTAAGAAATTTTCCTCATATCATCAAGAATCGTTGCGATGAAACCTGAAAATTGACGGCTTCCTCTCACAAAGATTCCTGCAACTTCATCTCCGTCCTTCAAATCAACATGCTCATCGTCTCTAACGGCATTTATATCTTTCAATAAGGCATTTTTACCTAATTGACTGCCAAAGCGATAATGATTTAAGCTTTTTCCCCAAGAATACAGTTTTTCAAAAAAAGAATGTTGCTTTTTGTCTCTTTTTGAAACAGCTAACACAGCATCGTCGGTTTCAAAATCTAATTCTTTGCCAGCCCCTTCATACCAAAGCTTGCCCTGAACTCGATCCAGCTTCACTTCACCATCAATACTTAAAGTTTCTTGAGAAATTTTGCCATCTTTGAAATCTAAGCCATATTCAATCAAGCTATCATCGTCATTAAATTTCAGTTGATATTCCGCCGTTCCGTAGCCTAATGGAGTAAGTTGAGATAGCTGGACATCTCCTGATAATAAATCTGCAATATGGCGAATTACATCAACAGTTTTTGTTTTACCTGAAGCGTTTTTACCTGTAATCAGGGTAATTCTGTCAAAAGATAACCATTGTTCAAACACTCCGTTTTGTGGTCTGCCTTCAATAGACCATTCGTTGGGTTGCCCTTTAAAACGACAAAATTTTATTTCTTTCAGTTGCATTTCTTCCCTCTTCAATTTGTTGAAAGCCTAACGATCGAGTTCAGCGGTGCGGGAAATCTCTCGGTAAACGCCGATGTCTAAGCCTACGCATCCGCCTGGAACGACTTGTTAAGAAGTGACGAGACAAAAACTATGTACAACACAGCCTTTGACTAAAACGATCGCTTCCCAACAACATCAATTTATCATAAAAATCGCCAATCTTCCTGTACTTTAGACTGGGATTAAAATAAGAAATATTTCAACCACAACAGCCTATGTTCGAGGAACGGAATAACGGCAAAGTTGAGCCGCTCAGACAAAATTTGACCTTTGAAGATCGCTGTTGATGAAGTCAGCTCCAACGCAGTTTTAGACCGTCTTCGCTGCACTATAATGTCCAGTCTTCGATTGTTAAATTCGGAACTTTGCTAAAATCGCTAGTATTTCGGGTAAGTAAAACTAAATTATTGGAAATAGCGATCGCTGCAATCCTCAAATCCATTGTAGACACGCGAACTTTTTGACTCCGCATCTCATCAAATATTGAAATTGCTCTGACATCAAATGGCAAAACTGGAGCCTTTGCAAAACCATGGAGAGTTTCTAGCAATAGCGCATATCCACGAGCCATATCAATATTGTTCTGAGCACGATTGATAAAGCTGTGAGCACCAATCACTTGCTCATGGAAACTAATAACCGATAAAGCAAATTCTGAGATTGGGTGTTGAGACATCCGCAGAGTTAATTGACTAAACTCTAAACTAGAGCGGCGCTGTAGAAAACTGATGTGGTCGGTATCAAGCAAATATTTCACAATTATTTGTCAGCAGTATCAATAGGCTTATCAGACTGCCGAAAAGCACGCCCGTATTCTAGAGCTTCAAGAAAAGCTGAGTCATCGGAGATTGAGCCTATGAGTCTTTCGAGCCAATTGTCGGATCTAGGACTGCTATCAAATTTGTACTGAAGATTAAAAACTATCTTCTCAAGGCTGATTAACCGTTGTTCAAGTGCTGCTGTGTCTAGCATAGCTTATGGCTTCATGATCTAACTCTATACTGAATTATAGCAGAAAAACTGTGTTGCTTACAAGCCTAGCTATCTATTTTGCAAAACGACAGATATGATAATTGCAACAAGCACGATTACCATATATCCTGCAAACACCCAAATTGCCCATATATTGGCTACCAACGTAAGGCGGAATAAAATGGACTGGTAGATCGGCTGAAACCCTTGCAGGCTGGGATCGTCTCTGTGTAGGAGTTTTCGCCTTAAGTTGATACCCCATATATTTACTCCGCCTATATGCTGGGCAATTTGTAAGGCTTCGTTTTCATCAACTGCTGCATTACGAACTTTTTGTGCCTGCTCTTTTACGTGGAGGTAGTATAAGTAGTTTGGAACTACGGAATTAACGATTAATGTCACTGGATCAATTGCTACACCAATGTATGGGATTAGGGAAAGTATGGAGAGTCCTATTGCTATCTCTGCCCACAAATATACTTTTCGATATAAGTACCAAAAACCACCAAGAAAAAATGCTGACCAGTTCCAAGTTGGCGCAAACTACTCAACGTTGCCTACTTTAAATGACTGAAAGGTATCCCAAAATCCCTGAGCAACCGTTCCGATAATTGCTGCTTCAATAGGAGGTACTTGTTCTCTCATTTGCACTCTTATGCCTATCTTAGAGGTCTAACGGTCTAGTTGTGCGGTGGCAAATAGCCTTGAATATCTGCCGATAACCTCTGTTCCGTCCGCACCAACGCAGTGTTAGACAATTGGTATAACTTGGAGGCGTAAGCCAAGTGATCGTATAACCTTAATAACCGTGGCAAATTCTGGATTACCTTCGAGTGACAAAGCTTTGTAGAGGCTTTCACGCCCCAACCCTGTTTCACGTGCAACATTGGTCATTCCCTTGGATCGAGCAATATCTCCTAATGCTGCTACCACTAAATTAGGATCACCATCTTCAAGAGCGGCTTCAAGATATGCGGCTATATCTTCTTTGGTTTCCAGATGCTCTGCTGCATCCCAAGGGTAGGTTTGGATGGTATTCATGAAGACTTCCTATAAGTCATTAGCTAAATTGAGCGCTATTTTGATGTCCCGTTCTTGGGTCTTTTTATCTCCTCCAGCCAAGAGAATAATCAAGGTTTCACCTCGTCGTATGAAGTACACCCGATAGCCTGAGCCATAATCAATTCGCAGTTCTGACACCCCTTGCCCTACTGGTTTAACATCCCCTGGATTGCCCATAGACAAGCGACGAACACGAATGTCTATACGCGCTCTTGCTTGGCGATCACGCAAAGCATTAAACCACTCAGAATAGGTTTTAGTCTGGCGAATTTCAATCATGTCCTAAGTGTATCCCATGGGATACGAAAAGACAAACAATAAAATAAGGTAAGTTACATTTCCTTAACATAACCTACAAGATCGGCGTTGCCGAAGTCACTGCGAAGCAGATCGCACTACTTCGTTAATGTACTCGACAAGATCAGCGAGCTAAATTAATACGGGAAACTTCAGACCATCTTTGCCAAATACGATTAGCAATCCTCAGTGTATATCTTTTTCTATTTCCTTCACCTTCTTTCCAGAGTAATTCTGTTCCCAGAATTACTCCATTTTTATCTTCAAACTCAGCTTTGAAATCATCTGATAGTCGTATGTTCAATAGAGACTGATATGCTTCAACTACTGCAGGACTTGCATTTTCTGGTAGTATAGGAGAATACTGTACAACCCACTCTACTTGTCTATTTTGTTGGTCAAAGATAGGCCCTGATACAACTATCGTGACTGGGAAACAGATCGGAAGAGCACACGTCTGAACTCCAGTCACTCTCGCGCATCTCGTATGCCGTCTTCTGCTTGAAAAAAAAAAA
>OGWH01000052.1_pt1 | contig 14822 bp, 12 predicted proteins | sample 1575971 | NCBI WGS metagenome assembly OGWH01 (sample SAMN07581554, study PRJEB24739) | freshwater metagenome
GTTTCCCAGTCACGATATTATGTTAAGGATATAAATTTAAAGAATTGAACCGGAAATTCTCCAGATCACTACCCCCGTTGGTGTTGGTTATTTCCAGATAAATCTTTGCAACTTTCCCGGTCACATTTTTAACAGATACATCGGAACTCCGGGTCACAGTAACATTAATGGTATTTAAATCTATTTGTTTGGCCACTACATTAAAAATAGAGGTTTGTGAATAACTCCACCCCAGATTTACCCCATCTACTCGGTATTCATCACTCCCCACACTAAACTCCCACAACACTGAATCACCAGATCCCCAGAGTTGAAACTTCCTACTTCCACTACGGTAAGCCGTGGCCAGGGCTATGGACAACGCATTTCCTACGGTGAGGGGAGTAGTTAAAGGACGGAGTGCTGCAACCATGGCACCAGAACCCCCGGGGTTGGCATACATACCAAAGGCTTCTCCGGAGGTATCAATATTTCCAAATCCTTGGCCATCAGAACTGTTGATGTAAGTGCCTGCAAAACTAGTCACTCCATCCTGTGAAATAGTTAACTCCCAGGGTCCAAACCCGGTACCACCATTGTCAGTATCTGCCCATCCATCATCATATGCGGCATTGGATGCAACATCATTTCCACTGGCATTAACCAAAGGTACTTTCAAAACTGGAATAGCATACTGAATTCCATTGATTGTCATGTACAAAGTGGAAAGACTATTTGATAAACTGGTACCCACATCCAAAGAGGATTCTTTTAACTCTACTTTATCTGCTGTTAATGATTGGTTGATTACCAAATTACCGGTAATGGTGCCACCGGTGGAAGGTAAAGCATTGTTCCAGTTTCCTGAATATGTATTAGTAGTTGTATAATTACTATTCCAATTACCACTGGTTATCGCCACATTGGTCAGACTATTCTGAAGGGCGGTGATATCGGCTGACTCCTCCCAACTAGCACTAAACGCGCTTACAGTGGTATATACAGAATCCCATAACGCTGAATATGTATTAGTAGTTGTATAGTTACTGTTCCAGTTACCAGAGGTTATCGCCACATTGGTTAGACTATTCTGAAGGGCAGTGATATCAGCACTTTCCTCCCAGCTAGCAGAAAACGCACTTACCGTGGTATAAACAGACTGCCATAATGCTGAGTTAGTGTTGGTAGTAGTATAGGTACTGTTCCAATTGGCTGACAAAACCGGTACTTCTCCAAGATTTGCACTACCCCCGGTTGCATTAACCGTGACAATACCAGTACCACCTCCGGGGGAAACAGTCACGTTGGTACCAGCAACAATCTGGGTAACACTCCCGCCTCCCCCTGTTTGCCAAGTAGCACTATTAGTGTAAACTGTGGTGTATAAGGAGCTAAAACCTACACTATAGGTACTATCGATAAGATCACTAAAATCTGTGCCATTGGGGGCATCCCCGTTTTCAAACCGGGTCTTTAGATATGCTTTACTCTGTTCTGACATACTTTATATTTATTAAAAAACACCGGGGGATTCCTGTGTTATTGAACGGGCAAACACTGTATATTCCGCTGTTCACGGCTAGTTAGGGGTAGGTGAAGACCAAGGCCCCGCAATCATAGATTCTATCGTATTTCAGTGTTTTCATTATATTACTCTCAGAAAGATGGGAGAGATGTGGGTATTGGTCTACTAGTGCATGTTTTGTATACTTAAACCTATATTCTCTAACCTTATAATCTTTTGTATAAAAATAATTTGGTTTTGAAGTGTGTGTATATTTAAACCCTAATGCTGTATACAGTTGTCCATTTGACCATCTACGGTCAGCATATGTTATTATTTTGTCGTATGAATAGTTATTAATAAAATAAGAAAAGAGTTTGCCGGCCGCCCCGTTCACCTTAAAATGAGAAACCCCACAAAATCTGGCCAACTCCCAGGTGCCTGGTTTATTATGAGAGTTCATAATTACCCGGCCTTGATTAAACGTCATTATAGAGACTAACCGGTTCTTATAATACAATCCTAAATTTATCTTAGAATTAGAAGTACCTTGAATATGGTACTTGTTTAAAAATTTAGTTTTTAAAACAAAATCAACTTCTTTTACTTGACAATCCCGGGCATGAATAGATCTTTTTATTAACCCCAGACTATTTCTTAGTCGATTAAACACAATTTCAGGTTTTTGCATCAACTCATCAGAAAAGATCTGTATAAGCTTTATTCCAAGTTTATTACATTCATCTAATTTTTTAGAATGGTACAATTTTGGATCTACAGGATTACTTCTGTTAATTAATGTTGATTCACTATGCCAATAAAGTCCGTGTATTTCAATAGCTAACTTTTTTTCTGGCACATAAAAATCTAATTCTTGGTTATGAGGTAAAATTGTTCTTATATTTTTTTGAAAGACGACGTTATATCTTTTCAGAAAATCTACAATCAGTACTTCTAGATTCGTTCCTGGAAAACATACCGGACATGTTGGAATGACCCCATTATATTTTTCTACAATGGGGGCATGGCATTTCTTACACCGCCAATCCAATAACTTATCCTTCTCGTTAAAAAACTGTTCAATGTTGAATAGCGGCTCTACCATTTTAGCCCGGTCTAGTAACATAGTGTAATATCTTTTCCGGTTAATTTGCTTTACTCGGTCGGATTTTAGTATATTATCAACCCCATACTTCTGCGTACACGTTTTTTTAACTTTGTCTTGTATATCCTTATTTTGCATGGGATTTTCTACTTGATAAAGCATTTTATTGGTTTCTTTAATCTTTTCTTTTACCGGCTCATATTGAAACGGATTACTAACACCATATTTTTGTTCAAACTGTTCTTTCCTATTTGCTTTAATCCGGGCACATTTATCCCCATACCGAGTTTCATAATCAGAGGAAATCAAATTTATAATTTCAGGCCGTTGAAAGCTATGTTCTACCCCATATTTTTCCATGCATGTTTGTTTAATTTTATCTTGTACTTCTTTAGAACCTGCCGGGGCTACTGATCCATATTTTTCCAGACATGTTTGTTTAGTCTTTTCTTGAATATCTTTATTTTGTTTGGGGTGTAGTGTACCGTACTTTTCAAAGCTTGTTCTTTTATATTTTTCTCGGATTTGTTGAATTTGTTCAGAAGTATATCTTTCTGTATGCTTTTTAGATATCTCTTGAAGAATACCTGCAGTCTTAAATACATTATCTACCCCATATTTTTCCATGCATGTTTTTTTAGACTTTTCTTTCACATGAAGACATTTCTGGGGGTTGTCTACACCATATTTTCTTATACATGTTTGCTTACTTTTATCACGAACCTGGGGGTCTGCATTTGAACATCCCGGGGAACAGTATGTATTGTACTTGAGCTTAAACTTATTAAATGTAACTTTATTATCACACATCTTACATACCGGAATAGTGGTTATACTATTTTCTATAATATATACTTTTTCTTTTAGGGTTAGTGGGGTTGGTTGTAAGTTTAATTGTCCTATAAATTCATCAATTTCTTGAATAAGATCTTTATAGCGAACTAAACTTGCATATGAAAGTTTTGATAACCGGTCTTTTAGATTCATGTGTTAAATACTACCAAGCTTTCGGGGGGATGGAGGGGTAGGGATTGAGATGTTAAGAAATGGGGTTTTTGTCTTTGTGAACCTACCCCACATTCATATATAAGTTTTAATTTATTTTCTATACAGGTTTGTATAAGAAGATCTTTATATTTCCTACCAATTACAAAAGCAAAATGCTTGACACCCGGTTTAACCGAACTGGTAATTACCTGGGACCACCATTCCTTGTAATCTTGTAGACTGGAGAATTTTTTATTTTGATATATTTCTGTGTTATAATACGGAGGACACGTAAAAACGGTATCGTAGGTCTGGGAGGGGGTAAATGTAGTGGCATTATTATTATAAAAAACCGCTTTATTATATTTTAAAAATCTATTTATATTCAATACCCCGGTATATGTTTTCTCCCAAAAATCATTGTATATATAAGATATATCCATTTTATAAGCACCGAGTAGTCGATGACCCCACCCCCCACACGGGTCGTAAACGGTAGTAGCATTAAACTGTTCAATAAATTTACTAAACCAAAATGGTGAAAAATATGAATACGATTTACATATACCCATTAATCCAAATCCCCGGAGTAGTTCTTTTGAGGACATTTGATCGGCTGGTTTGTTTAAGTTTTTTTCCCTATTTTTTATAATTCTTAGACGAATATCTTTGTTCTGCCACAGTTTATATTGACGGTCAAAAAAATGTGGTTGATGTTTAAGTACAATATTATTTAAATGAGCCGGGGACTGATAAGACGGTATGGTTCTAATCAATACCCTCATATCTCTATCTATTTCTTTAGCCGTTGGTATAAATTGAATTTGACTAATATTATTTTCGGCCACATTATTATATTTTCTGGTTAAATAGTTTTCTCTGTGTTTGTTTTTATAGTAAATTTGTAATTCTGGTTTAGTCCATCTGCGGATAGTTTCCGGATATATAGTAGCCCGGTATTTCTTAGCGGTTTCAGAATAACCATAATTATTAAAAAACTCTAAAACTTCTTGTTTTTGTTCAATTGTATACTTCATATCTTATTGTTCTTTTTTAGATTATCTATTTTCCATAAAGGCTGTAAATTTGTATAGTGAAACAGCTTTTTTAGTTCTGTTTCTGTTTTAGCTGAACTCAATGGAATTATATGGTCAATATGCCATTCCCCGTGATTTTCCCAGCACATTCCTGGTAGGAATTGTTTTTCTATATGATCTTTTACCTGCTGGGGTTCAGCACCGAGATATTCTCTACAGGAACCAATTTTTAAATATTTTGTTCGCTTAATCAATTGATCTATATAAACACGGTTTAATACCATCAGCTTGTGCATAGGATTATTTTTATACTTGTTTCTGTGTTTGGCATTAATTTTATCTCTATTTTTTGATATCCACCGCTGGTCATATTGACGTACTTTATCTTTATTTTTTTGTTTCCATTTTTTCTGGTACTGGTTTATTCTTTCTCTATTATGCATGTTGTAGGATGGAATATAAGTCTTACCTTTTGAATCCCGCCATTGCTTGTCGCGCAACCTCATCATCTTAATGTAATTAGGATCTTGTTTTAATTTAGAATATCTATCCTTTGATTTTATTACATACTTTGGGTCAATCCATCTGCGTAAAGTAGTATAGTCAACTTGCCCTTTAAACTCTAGTTTAGCTACATTAATGCCATGTAAGGCAATATATTGCATAACTTTATCTTTAAAATCCTTAGGTTTCTCTCTCATAAGTTATTTATGGGTCCTATGAATATTTTTATTATAGAAATAAAAAAATATTTTACATAAAAGTAAATTATTATTTTGATGTATTGTTGCACGTAATTTATGCATACTATTATTTATGCTACACAACAGTAAAAATCAACTATTTAAACAAAAAAAGAGGGGCCGCAAGACCCCCCTTTTAAATTTCCTGGGACTTACCAGGTGAAACTGTTTTCTTTTTATCCGTATCCTCTTGATTCTTAGAAGTACACCGACGTTGTCGCTGGTGTAAATCCTTCGCCGAGACCCGAGAGTAAGATAGTATGATAATACAAATTCGCGCCGAATATATTGTCGACGACCCCATAACGTGTCAGCAAGCCAACACGGGGGCTGAAGTCATTCGGGCCAATTGTACGTTGTACCATCACTGGGATGTATGGGCAATAAATGATACCGGTGTCATAGAACTCCGGTCCTTTGTAGCCTAGTAGAGCATATTCTACACGCGTTGGACGCAGGCCGCCCTCAAATTGGGCCTCCGTGCGCGTATCGCGGTAAACATTGAACCTACCACCCAGGTTACCAACCTTAGCCACGCCTACGGGTTGCGTATTGACGTTGCCTTGGACTGGTACCCACTGAAATTCGGGAAGCATCTCTAGAATTGCGCAAACACGAGGGGTGGCCACAACAAAGTTGGCCGCACCACGACGATTACGCACTGCAATACGGTTGGCCTCGATAATCAGCCTCTGGTAGAAGTCGCGATTGCGCTCTACCAACCACCGACCGTCGGCAGAAGCCGGCGACCAGATGGAATACCCAACACCGAAACCGGCATTGAGAGAGACCTGGATCATGCGAACAATCATTTCACGGTCGATTTCGGCCTGCAGCTCATACGACATAGCGTTGGTGAGCTCGGTATCGATATCGATGCCGTTCATGTTCTTAAGATCCTGTTCGAGTTCTACCGACCAGCGGGCGGCGAGTCTACGAGTACCGGCCTCTACGGCTGTCTTCTCGAAGCTAACTTCGATCTGAGGGATTTTACCCGTCAGCTCGAATTGGCTGAGAAGTTGAGCAACGCCCTTATCTTGATCTACAAAAGAGAACAAGTTGCCATAAGGTCCAACAGAACCAGATAGCTGTGTTGAGGACGTACCCGTATAACGGGTGTCGAGGTACTGATAACCAAGCTCTCTTCCGTTCGAGGCAAGCTGCGGATTATGCAGATTGGCAGTTACGGAACCGTCAAGGTTACCTGTGGTATTGTAGCCCAGCGCATCGCTGAGATACTTGTAACGTAGAGCAAAGGCTAGTCCTACTGGACCACCCATTGGCTGTACGCCTACAATTTCATTGGTGATTAACTCGGGGAAGGTACGACGAATCATGGGAATGAGAATCTTGGGCAAACGGGCATCGCCTGTAGCATACCAATCTCCGGCGCCACCAGGGGCTGCGTTACCGTAAGCACCTGTTGCATTACCGCCGAAAACTGAGCCTGTACCACCAGCAACGTTCGCTTCGTTTACACACCAAGCTTCTTGGTTTTCCAATAGCATAGCTGTGTTTAAACGAGTGTGATCGTCTTGGATGGCTTTGACGTTGTCAGAAGTATAGTCCAGAACTGGCTTCCACTTCTCAAGCAACGCTTGCGCACGACTCTCATCAATGTAAGACTGTGTAGGTCTGATTGATTTCATAATAAGTGTTATTTCTCCTTGTTTTATTTCGACCTGCAGAATATATCTGCAATATTATTCAGGCTTAAGCCTCGACACCAAAATTAGTATTTGGATAGTTCTTTAAGGTAAGGAGACATCACAACATCATCAGAAGGCTGTACACTCTCTTCAACGACTGGGCGATCGACGTGTGTAGCAGCTGTTTCTGTTACTGCCTCTTCCTTAATATTATGAAGCCGCTCTTTTTCTGTTTTATCAAACAGGCTTAGCGCATAATCAACATTTTCAGTAATAAATTGAGCAGACTTGCTCTTCATTACCTTGTTGATGTAGTCCTTCTTGCGAGGCGTCAGGCCGGCCGTCTTCTTTTCTAAAGTAAGTTCGGCATCCTTAACCGCAAGTTGAGACTTATACTGCGCTAATTCTTTAGTAGCAGCTTCAAGCTTCTGAGAAGCTTCTTCAATTTGACGCTTTCCGTCTTGTACGGCTTCGCGAATACTTTCTTTCGCTAGGGCAGCATCAACGCCCAAAATACTACGAAGTTGATCCAGAACTTCTAAAGCCTTACGATTCTTAACAGCATCCTTGACTTCTTCAGCAGGTATAGCCTCATCAAGATAAGCCTCTAGATATGTACTAATATTGTTAATAGTATTGTCCTTAAATTCTTTTGCTTCTTTATTGAGAGCCGCGGCATACTTTTCGACAAGCTTCTTTAGCTTTTCAGTATGATTAGCATCAATAGCTTCAACAACTTTTTCTAGCTTTTTAGTATGATCAGCATCGATAGCTTCAAGAAGATGCTCTAGCTTCTTGCTATAATCTTCATCTTGTTCTGTTAGAGCTTTTGTTACATGTATCTGTACTTTTTCAGAAACAGTAGAATTAAAAGCCTCTTCTATTTCCTTTAAAACTTCCTCTGAGAGGAGATCTTGTGTTGCTTCCTTTAGAATAGATTTAATATCTTTCATAAATTAGAAAAGCTTCACTCCTTTGTTTGCCGCGATGCGACGAGCTAATTTAGTCTCCATAATTTGCTTTAAATATTTATGGGCCTCGGCATAATTTTTTTCATTAATTGCCTTTAAAAATCTTACAACAAAAGCTTTCTCTTGCATACTTTTATATTTATTCTCTTCTTGCTCGAAATTCCCGGCTTTTTTTAGACATTTTTTACAAGGGACCATGTTACCCTCTTCATCTTCATAACATTCCTCGTCCGCACCAATAGCAGATTTTGTCTGTAATTTGTCGGCCAAGCTCGGGCTTGCACAAGGGGTGGTGACTTTTACAGCGATAGGTATCATTATAGTACTGTTTTAATTTTATTAAAGAACTCTAGTATTTGTTCTTTCAAGTACCCCTCAACATCCTTTTTCGGTAAATTGCGGAGCTTGTCACTAAATGAATCGTAATATTCTTCATAATGACCGTCTTGTGTTACTACAAATTGTTTTGATTCTAATATACCATTTACAAAAGCCTTAGGAAAGCTTGGATCAGCTACACAATCAACAGCTACCAATCTAAATTCTTTAACTTTGTTAATGCCGTTGCCACATTCCTCTAGCTTACCCAAAGCGCGTGAACTCATACCCACTCTTACCCCATCGTTAATTAAACTTCTAACTATTTGACCCATAGGGGTTGTTAGAACTTTTGATTTACCATAATAAACATTTCCAGAGCGATTGAGCTCTGTTACAAGGTGGCATGCACGCTCAAGATTTACCTCTGCCTGTGTGGGGTGATTTAACTCGCCCATCGATCTCTTGCTGTTCACCATTTCAGCGATATAACGATTTACTTCTCTATCCATTTCGTGTGAGTCATATATTCTTTTGTTTTTATTAACCTCTTCACATTGCATGTAAGGGCCTTTAATATACATGGTACTGGGTTGATTACCGCTCTTTTCTTCAACCACGTATTCGTATTGATCTTCAGGCGCTGGTGTCTCGACTAATAAACGTAAAGGCATATTAATATTTATACGTTTTTCCGACTATTTTCTTAACTCTTTTTCCGTTAAAATGGTAAATTCTATACCTCTAGACTTGCACCACTGGCGAGCAGCCTCCCATTTTGCCTGGTTTTGAATATATGTTAATTGTTCATATAATAAAGCTTTCTTATGTTTGCCAGGTGTCTCAGTTGGCTTTATTGTCTGCTTATAAGGTTTGACTTCAACCAAAAACTTTTTAATACCTTCCGAGGTTTTTAACTTAATTACTGCGTCAACAATATACCTGTGAATTTTGTGGTCTAAAGGATTTTCATAAGGTATGATAACTGTCTCACTACCCCACTCTATTACATTGGGATTAGTATCGCACCACCTAAACAATTTTAATTCCCAACTACTCATGTACCTAGGCAAATCATGCCCTTTATATTTTTCAGTATGTATAGGTTTGAAAATACCTTGAATATATTTTGAATTTTTAAGCTGCAGCTTCATTAGCCAACAAAAAATTCTGGTGGTGCTGCATCACCAAACCCTGGAGCACTTTCATATAATTTCTTTTCAAGAGCTTCTCTTTCATTTATACCGTCTGTTAGTATAGCTGCATTAATTGTTCCGCCACCAAACATAGAAGTGTTTTGGTATTTGCCTCGAATATTGCCTATAGCAATTTTTGTCAAAGCTAAAGCGTACTGATAAACCCATGGCTCTTTAATTACATCTACCAGAGGTCTCTCCACATAACAAGTAACAATACCATAGAAATGAGTTGTACGTGGTTCAGGAAACATTTGCATGTATTGTGTACGCGGATCAAATCTGATATCACGGCGCAATGCAAGAACCTTTTCGCGAGTATCGAGCCAGTTCTTCAAGGTATACCAGCTAATTAAATCAAACCCATAGTTGCCAAGAGAGTAGCTAAAATAGGTTTGTTGTGCTAAGCTTTGTTCAATTGTAAATAAGGTATTGACACCGCTAGAGCTTCCTTCCTCAAAATCAATTACATCTGTTACCCGTCTATAATCACCAATTAAATAATCGTAGCTGTTTAGAAGCTCTATTTCGTTGGGATTGTTCTGGTCAAATACCTGATAAAGATATGGGCTCGTTGGATCGCCAATAACCATTTTACCCACGCTGTATAAATCTTTTATGCCGTTAGAAACATTTTTAAATTTTGCTCTAAAATTAAAATCTTTTGTTAAGCTAAACAAAACATCTAACCGTAATCCCTTGCCTTCTTCATATAAATCACTATCAAACACCAAATATTCTTGAGTATATCCAGCAAATTTTGTAAACATCTCACATGCAATTCCTATAAATTCGTTAAGCTGGTCTGCGTGAACTTCAATATTAACAAGCGGTGCGCCGAGTGCTCGGCAAATTCGTTGCCCCAGACGATCATACCCGTCAATTTTAGATTGCAGATTGGTACTGTAAAAGGCACTTACAGGTTCAACATCGCTACATACCATCATATATTAGTTATGGCTACCTCCCTGGAATCCCTAGTGAAATGTTAAGCCCACCTGCATTCACATAAAGACTCGCAGGTAAAACAACACCCTGTACAATTATACCTCCACGTGGTATAAGTCGTTCGTTTATATATAATTCTGCAGGGTTAGGGTTAATTGTGATTCCAGTACCAGCAAAATATGTTACAATTGGATCGCGAATAAAATAATATTGTGTGGGTTTACCAAATAATTTTTGACCATCACATGTAAAACGGATAACCGTTATACTGGTAGCTGTTAAAGAGACAATTTCACTGCTTATTGGACCAGAAATAATATAATCAACAACAGGGCTTGAACCAATACTCGTGATATAGTTTCCATTAAAATGACTAAAAGTAGATTGCCACTGACCTGTAACAGGTACAAGATTGCTTTGATTTGCTGTTGACCCAATACCAAGCTGACCAACAGAATTTAACCCTGCAACATATAGAACTTTTGTATCTGCACTTAACATAGCGGTATGATTTGCCCCACATGTTACGCTGTCCCAGCTTCCGGTTAGCGCGACAAACGTAATACGAGAAATAGTATCACCTGTGGCTAGTTGACCGTAAGCATTATCACCAGTTCTAGACCAGTTTTTTGTATTTGCTTCCCGGGCAAAGGTAAAGTTATGCCCACATACCATAGTATCCCAAAAACCAGAAATTACTTGTGTAAAAATATATCTGTTGTTTACACCTGAGTTTAACCCCAACTGACCGTCTATATTATCACCGGTACCGAACCATCTGTTGGTACCTGCGCTCTGTGCCATTGTATGATTACTACCACAAACTATAGCGTCCCAAGTACCTGGTAATTGAGTTAAAAGTTCAGATTGAGATACAAAGGCGCCAAGACCTAACTGCCCGAATGTATTATCGCCAGCTCCAAACCAAAAATTTGTATCTGCACTCTTAGCAACCGTATGACTAGTACCGCATTTTACAGTGTCCCAAGTACCAGTTATAGGTATAAAGGTATTACTACTAGTAGTATCGCCTGTTCCAAACTGACCTACAGCGTTATTCCCTGCTACATACCACAATTTTGTATTTGAACTTAATGCAAATGTAAATCCATCCCCACATACCATTTCATCCCAGTTACCTTCAATAGGTACGAGCTGACCACGAGCAATATTATCACCCAACCCTAATTGGCCGCTATTATTATTACCACCACCGTACCATTTCGTGGTAAACGCACTTTTTGCTAGGACGTATGTTGTGCCGCCCACGACCTTCTCCCATACGCCAGTCAAAACGGTAAAGCTTGAGCTGTTAATAATATCGCCAAAAGCTGTAGTAATATTACCGGCAGCGTAAGAAACTGGTAATCCGTATACGACTGTACCGCGCGCGCGTATATCTGTTAGAGAATTGGATCCAAACACGTAATCATTTTCAAAATCTATGGTATGGCTACCAAAACCATCTTGTTGAATTATTAGTGTATAGTCGCCGCCTTTGAGTTTGCCGACCGGCGGAATAACATTTTTAAATACTGTATTACCAGTAAGAAAGCAAAAACCAGATTGTGCCGCACTAAGATCCCAAAACGCTGAATTCGCTATAAAAGTCACATCAGCACCGGCAAAAATCTTTGTACCTGTACTTTCCTGTGCTGTATGAAGCCGAAGGGTATTTGCGAGAAATGGCCAGCTAGAACTTAATGCACTTACAACACTAAAAGTAGAAAAGATATTTGCGCTGTTATTTTGATTTAAAGTAAGATAGGAGCTATATCCTAAATTCCAATTATTAGACAGCGGATTTGTTGTTGTGTAGCTTGTAAGATATAAGTTGTACCCACCGCTAAGATTTGAAATATTGTTATGAACCGAATACCATTGATAACTATCACTTGTAACAGCCGCAGTAATATTTTCAAAAATACTAGATATAGTTACAGCTGAAGCACCGGAAAATGATGTTATAGGTAAGCTTGCAAACGTTTGAATGTTAACTACGTTAACCTCTAGTTGAGCTACTACCCATTGTAAGTAGTTAAAAAAGATATCTTTAAAAGGCGAGGAAAACGATGCAATCGGGTCAGTTGCACTATCTGGATACCCTGGTGAGGAAACAGTATGGTGATTAGACCTATGAAATTTATCGTGAAATAGAAAGTTGCTCATTCAGAGTAAAAAACTCTATCACCATAAAGCAATAATCCATCAGAAACGAAGGAAATAACCGTTCTTCCCCCTGCTGAAAGGTTGATAACCCCTGTTAAGTCGATTGTGCCGTTGAATCTGTACGCAGAGTCAAATGCAATATCATGGTTACCACTAACATCTTGCTTTATACTTAAGATGTATGTTCCTCCTTTACGTCTGTTTGTTGGGTTTAAAAATCTTACATCACCAGTCAATGTGATAAATGTGACTTGATTGTAATCTAAATCCCAGGATACTGTACTTGGAGCAGTTGTAATAGTTAAGTCTGTACCTGAAAATGTCTTTGATCTTGTATATTGCTGGGCTCTGTTTGTATACATTATGAATGGTGAGTTCCATTCCCCGCTATATGTTCTTACAGTAGTATAAACAGAAACGTACAGCCCACTTAAATTAGAATAATTTAAATAACCGCTATACCCAAAATTCCAATTATTGGACAGGGAATTAATTGTTGTATATAATGACAGTGTGGGTGCCCAGTTACCAGATAAAGCATTTACAGTATACCAGGTAGACCACCAATCAAAACTATTTGAGGTTATGACTAGATTACCACTCAAATCTGGCAAAATAGTATAGAAAGTGCCCATAAAAGGCTCTTCCATAGAGGCAATTGGGTCGAGACCTGCGTCCGGTACGCCTGTACCTGTTAGAGTATGGTGACTAGCTCTATGTAGTTTATTGTGAAATGTAAAGGATCCTGCCATATTATTGACCTATATAATAGTTATTCATTTTTTGACTGTTGATCACGGTCTTCATAGATTATTAGCAGTATAAAAGTCTAGATTGTTTAAGAAGCCCTTTATTGCCGCGCCTTTAAAGTCTACTTCTGGTACTTCTAGTACCATAAACGGTACAAACACATTTTCTTGCATTGCTACTGTATAATCCTGAGAAACCGGAACTCTCGGTTCAAATTCAAACGGATCATACTGATAATCTGTGGTATTTCTAGGTGTTAAGTCAATCAACACTGGCTTATTACTGATAATTTGTGTCAAAATAGTGCTTTGATAGTCAAATAGTAACTTAAACGCACGGTTTATGGTCTCAGCTTGGAAATTTTCATTGATATACACATTACTAAACGTATTTGTATCTAAAACAGTGTTAGTATTAAAGAAATTATTGTACCCTCTGTACAAATATACGGGTGTTCCAACAGAGTTTTCACCAGCATAAAACCTATAACCAACATTGCCTATAAGAACACCTAAATTATACAGCAATTTGCGAAAACTTTTGTTATAAACCCAAGAGGTATTATATTCAAACGGATTAATCTTTACATCATCTTTAGAATAGATCGATAATTCGTCATTTGATTTCAAAAGAGATATTAACCCTAAGTTATCCCAGTATACTGCCGCATAATTTAATGAATCGTCCGGTGATAATGCAGAAATATAGAGAACATCTGCGTTTCCCTTGTTAGAAATTGCTAGCCATTTAAAATTATCATTGTTAAACACGGTTGAATCTAACACACCAATGTTTTTTTGAGGTTTTGTAATCCATTTTTTAATCAATTGCTTTTGTGATAACATGTAAAAAATATCCGGATCGTATTTTGCAAATTTTATGTCTATAAATTTGTCACTACTCTCCAATAAATCTACAAAATTATAGCTTTTTGCTGAAATAATATCGTAAGTTGTAGTTAGATCAAACAATACCAATTCCTTATCACCACATACATATAGTTTGTGATCCCTTTCACTATATGTCATCGCATTTATAGAAGAAATTTTATTAAAAAATGTATTTGCAGGCGACGTATTTACCCAGTTTAATTCTTTGTCATAGATTTTAAAGCATTTATTACCAGCGTCTTCTACTACTAATACATCTCTTGCAAGTGTAATTTTACCAATACCGTTAAACTTAAGCTTATCTTTACTAGTTCCTCTGCCACCAATAAAATTATTTAAAAATAAAAATCGGGATTTTATATAATCATTGCTTATCGCATCTTTTAAATTGTAGCTAAACAAACTATTGTATTTTCTATCGCTAACATAAAGTATTTGATTACTGTAAGTTGCTAGCCATTTAAAATTATCATTGTTAAACACGGTTGAATCTAACACACCAATGTTTTTTTGAGGTTTTGTAATCCATTTTTTAATCAATTGCTTTTGTGATAACATGTAAAAAATATCCGGATC
>OGWH01000053.1_pt1 | contig 14704 bp, 29 predicted proteins | sample 1575971 | NCBI WGS metagenome assembly OGWH01 (sample SAMN07581554, study PRJEB24739) | freshwater metagenome
GATACTTCCTTTGGTTGTGCCGGTCTTTCCGGTTTTGGCAGCATTTGGCCAATTTGGCCCATGATGCCAAGTTTGCCAACCGTGGCTTTGTTTTTTGCTTCAATAAGTTGTAGCCGATATTTTTCCATCCGTCGGCATGGGTGTGGGCGGCTCCCATTGTGCCGTGTTGTTGTTCAAAATCCAACTGGCAAAAGGCTGTGGCGGTACAAACGCATCAATGTCTGCTCGGTAGGTGTAACCAATACCTGCGTAGTTCTTACGCATGTTGCCGTTGTAGGAAGTTTGCTTCCAAACACCACCAAGAATCTTCTCAAGGTGCGCTGCGCCGATATGCTCTTTTTCTACACCAAATGCGTCAGCCATATCCTTGTTATCAACAACAACCACTTGGGTCACAACGTTGTTTTCGTCAATCTTCGCGTAATGGCCCATTCAAGCCTCCAATTTAAGACCGGTTAAATCCATTTCTTCCCCGACTACACCGACTGGGAAGGTATTAAACGATAGCGATATGCGTGTCTGCTCACCCTGAACCGTAGGCACCATGTGCGTTAAGGATGAAGGGAAAAGAATCAACCGGCCAGTGAATGCCTCAAACCACCAAGACTCTGAGTTGTACGCATTCCAGTTGTCGGTGGGAAACTTGATCTGCTGCCAGCCGTCTTTGTAGAAGTAAATCCTGTCATCAGGGTTGGTCTGCACATAAAACACGCCTGAGATGTAGCTGTTGGGATGTGCGTGTTTGTGATGGTATTGCCCTGGTTCTGAGTAGTTACACCAGCTTTGCGTGACGCGTAGGCTTACGTTGTGCTTGGGATTGACGGTGCTTTTGAAGTAATCCGATACCGCATCTTCGATGAATGAGCGCAGAGACGTTAGAGCAGGGTCACGCAGTACAAAGTTATTAGTGGACGTGGTGTTACCCATGTTGGGTCTTGTTGGCAGTTCACGGATGAAGAACAACTCCTCATCGCTCAGAGGTCTACCAAGCTCTGCAAAGCCTACAGGGGTGGGGAATAAGTTATGCAACTGCACGTTCAAATTCCTCTTTGGCAATGCCCATCTCTTTCAGTTGCTCGTCTGTGTAGATCGTTGGGATGCTGTCCTCAAATTCTCTGATCTTGTCAATGACCCAATACACTTCTTCTATGCTTGGGCATGGACGTGGATCATCCCACCGAGTAAACACGTTGTTAGATATTTCCCACTTCGCGCCTGGACGAAGTAGGTGCATGGCTGTATCAATACCAAGGAATTTGTAAACTTTTGTAGTCATGTTATTGATTGATTTTGATGATTACGATACCGGAGCCGCCGTTTCCGCCGGTGCCACTACTAGCCCCTCCACCGCCACTACCTGTATTGACACCACCTGCCCCTCCTGTATTTGAATTATTACCACTTACACCGTTGCCGCCACCGCCAGAACCTCCAGTTCCTCCGGTTGCATATGAAGCACCACCGCCACCACCAGCGTAAGTTATTGACGTTCCCGTAATAGAAGATACAGCGCCGTTGCCGCCATTCCCGCCATTTGTGCCAGCCGACCCTCCTGTTTGACTTGTTCCAGCACCGCCGCCACCACCGGCAGAATAATTTGGTCCGGACGCACTTCCAGAACCACCTGCATTTCCTTGCCCAGATGGAGAGGTTGAAGCAGAACCACCATTCAAATTTGGTGTCGCACTACCACCGCCACCGCCCCCACCAGAACCTCCGTCACCTCCGGTTCCAGGAGAAGGATAGCCGCCTCCGCCACCACCACCTTTAGAAGTTATTGTTGAGAAAACTGAATCATTTCCTACAGTCCCTCTACCCGAACTTGCTCCAGGAGCTGATGCTCCAACCGTTACAGTGTAATTACCATTACCATCACCACCCGTAGTAGAAACAGATAGCCCTGTACCAGTTCTAAAACCTCCTGCACCACCACCACCACCATTAGAGAAGCCACCCCCACCACCACCAGCAACCACAAGATAGTCAACGCTGGTCACACCTGTCGGGCATTTCCAAGTGGTCGTTCCTTTGAACGTAAATACAGTTTGTGATGGTGCTTGATACTTGATAATGACGATACCGGAGCCGCCTGTTCCACCTGCGCCAACAGCAGATGAACCATAACCCCCGCCACCGCCGCCACCGCCTAGATTATTAGGTGCCGCTGTTGGAGTTGCAAAAACATTTGAACCATTAGCACCGCCCCCAGTTCCTCCTGTACCTGCAACCGCACCTGGGTTTAATTGCGATGTTGCACCACCGCCACCGCCACCAGCGTAAGTAGTTGCTGTTCCTGAAATTGAGGAAGAAACGCCATTCCCACCATTCCCACCATTTGTACCGCCTGACGCACCTGTTTGGCTTGTTCCAGCACCACCGCCACCTCCACCACCATAAAGTGGTGCCGTAGCTCCTGCTCCACCGGCATTGCCTTGCCCAGATGGAGACGTAGAAGCAGCACCTCCTGGGTAGTTATACCCACCGCCTCCTCCGGAACCTCCGGTGCGACCTGAGCCTGTAGACGCATTACCACCAGAACCTCCGCCACCACCGCCAACTGCTGTGATGGTTGTAAATGAAGGACTTCCCTCCACTTGCGCAATTGATGAATTTTGGCCGTCTGTACCAGCTTGTGTTGTTGCAGCCGCACCTCCAGGCTGACCAGCTCCAACGGTAATGGTGTAATTATTATTTGGCGTTACTGTTAAACCAGTTCCAGTTCTATAACCACCAGCGCCACCAGCACCACCAATTCCAGCCCCGCCGCCTCCGCCGCCAGCGACAATCAAATACTCAACCTCTGTAACACCAGTAGGGCAAGTCCAAGTAGACGTAGCGGTAAAGGTTTGGACGACGGTGTAGCCAGCCGATGACGGTAGCTTTGCACCTAACAAAGAAAGCAGAATCCCCGTCATGACACGTTTCCAGAAACAACGCAGACCGTGCCGCTAATAAACAAGATCGTTGCTATGCCACGGGTTGCTAACGTCATCGTGGCTTTGTCTGTATCCGTCCCTGCAATGTACGCAGTGGTAATCGTGCAAGTGATTGTGATGTTGCCTGATGTGTTGTTGAACAACGAGATGATGTCACCCTCTGCAAACGTAGCATCAGGGATTGTTATTGACCCACCAGAGCCGATCTGAACGTATTTACCAACATCACCAACTGCTAGCGAATAACTTCCGGTCTTCGTACCAACCGCAGGGGCATTTAAGTAACCTAACGTCACGGCATCCATTGTCGGTAAGGTCTGCGTGATGGACGAGTTTGTGTTAGCTGATTGCAGCGTATGCGTTCCTGAGCCAGAAGCATTGCCTTGAACTTTAAGATTACTCATGCTTTATCCCCAAATAAGCCATGCTTGACCTGACGATACCGTGACTGACTTGCTTGTGTTAATCGTAATTGGACCCAAAGCGGTTGCATTAACGCCTGATGGGATGATGCCGCTAGCGGCTATAGTGGTGTTATTAAGTGCGTATAGCGTGCTTGAAGCAGGAAACGTCACGAAAACATTCTTGGCTCCTGCTGGAAAATTCACCAAACTGCCTGAATTACTGGAAGACAGCACTGTGTCTCTGGAAAGAGTAGTTCCGCTTGAGGTATAAGTGCCGATCCCAATTTCCCAATTGGAACCTGACGAATCAGCAATCGTATAAAACGTCGTATTGCCGTTTCCTACAGCAGCAAATGATTGAAACCCACTAACCGCACCAGCAAGTGTTACCGCGCCAGTGCCTGTCGTTGTCGAGGTTTCTTGAACCCGATCAGCAAGAACGAAAGCCATTACGCAGACAAACTGAAGGTATAAGTCACAAGCACCACGTCACCTGAGACTACTGAACGATCACCGGGGGAATTAAAATCCTTGGCTGAAAACAGTGTCCCTGTTGTACCGCCTTTGGTGTTGTTACTTGTTAAAAACGCTCCACCGACGGTTGTTGTGGCGTTCATAGTGAACTGCGCTTTACTTGCAGAATTAGTCACAACCGACGGATTACCCGAACCAGTTGGTAAAGTAGCAGCGGCAAAAGTTGCCGTTGGACGATTTGCTTCACTGTAATCAGTGACTTCGGTCCACCCTGCATGAGAAGACATCGTATCTCCGGCAGCAGGGTTGTTACTTGACGCTGCGCCATATAACCCAAGATACCAAGTCGTAATCTGCGCCGTACTTGTTAGTGCGCTGCCAGCCATGTATTGAAGCCCGACATTGACCACAAGGTTCTTGGACTCATCTGCCCACTTGAGATTACCGTCTTTGTCGTAACACTCAATCAAAAACTTACCCGTGGCTTTGAGACCTTCATTAAATTGAGAGTTCATCATCAAACCGCTTTCGGTTGTGTCAGAGATTTTGGCTTTGAGTTCCATTATGCGATCCTTAAAACAGCGTTAGTAGCATCATTGGCGGGGAAGGTAATTACAAGGCTTGAAGCAACTTTAGTTATCGTACTACCAAAACTTAAAACACAAACAGCGCGATTGCCATTTGTAGAATTATAGATTAAAGCCCCCGCGCACGTAAGAGTAACGTTTGAAAACGTAGCGTTTTGGAATGACCAATATCCGGTTGTCCCTGATGTTGTTGGCGTGATGTTTGTGAGTGCAATCCCCCCTGCGGAATAGTTGGTTCCACTGGATTCACCCGACGATGTGTAGACGGTGGTATCTGCACCGAGATCGGCAGTTGCAACGTACAAAGCGAGTTTAAAAACATTGCCTGTCCCTGTTGTAAAGTTGTGCAGCCCTTGGGCAACTTCTGCCTTAAAGCTTGTACACATGGTTTGGTAAATAGCCATATCAGGTTACCGCTTGTCTGTACTGCCCAGACCTGTAGGCATCTTGACGCTCTAAACCATCTGCCAAACGTTTTGCAAGAGCTAAAGCTTCATCGTATTTAGCCTGAACCGCTGCCATCATATCAGGGTCAGCTTTGATAAAAAAGTAACCTTCTCTTAGTGCGCCATACAATAAAACCGTATCAAAGTTATCACCAAGCCAAGTTGTACCCGCAGTTACAATAGATTCTGGGTAATAGTAGTAATGCAATTCCATTGTGTATATTGCATCGGGTGTGGGACCAAGAATGAAACTTAACTCGTTAGTAATTACGTCGTTAACAACAGTAGGGCCAAAAATAGCGTAATGTCTTGGTCGCCCTGTGTTACCCGCACCTGTGGGGACAGGATAGGCTTCACGGATAAAATTAACATCTTTGTTTAGCAAATAATAATACCGACCGTTTGCGTCAATAACAGCAAGACTATAAGGCGATAAAAAATCAGGGGGGCATTCAAGGTATCTGTTATTTATAGCAGTAACGCCCGTCATGTTTTTACGTATTGACGGAAACTGCATGGAGTTATAAATGCGCTGCTCAGCCTGCTTAACAAATGTTGCAAGCTGGTCATCCGAGGTCCACGTTGTTACTGAATCAGTAAACGTAATAGTAGGAAAATCGTTCTCTACATACCCTCGGATAGCCTTTTTTAACTCCGTATAATTCACGCCATCGGCCCTCTGCTCATTGTGCCTTTAGTAGCAGCCCCAGTGCCGCGCATTTTGATGCCAGAGGTCTTAATTGGCTTCTCCAACTTATTAGTGTACGCACCGACACTCATACACAAAGTTTCTACATTGCTTTGGTCTGGCCCTGATCCGGGATTTTCTTCAGCACGTAGTTTTTTACCCTTCATCGTGTGCGGCTCGGCGTAGGTTGACGCAGGGCCAACTTCTTTACCGCCTTTTTTCATGCTGTATGAAGCCATTATCTGCTCCCTTGATTACGCACCCGTGCCATATTACGCCCCATAGTCTTCATCATTTCAGACGTCGGACCGCCTTTTTTAAGCTTGGTCATGGGTTGGCCTTTGTGTTTAGCGCGTTCATGCTTGTGCACTGCACTAGCAATCATTTTTTTATCTTGTTTAAGATCTGCTTTGTCCATCATAAACTCCTAAGAAACTGTGACTGAATTAACAGAACCTACACCGACTAAATCATTTGGGGTCAGTGCAGCATCAAACCATCTTGCCCCACCAACAGGATTCCAACCCCATTGAATAATACGACTTCCCATTGTAATCGTACCAAGCTCATCTTGGCTAGAATCATCGTTTACTGGCTCAACACGAAGCCCATTTATGCCTGCTTGTCTGTAGGAATTTGAATCAACACGAGGATTACGAATAGCCTGTGGATCATATACAGGGTACATACCAAGTTGAAGCTGCGGCTGATCGGGTTCCCAGCACTCAGGGCAGACTAAAATATTAACGTTTTTAGTCTTAATGACAAGAGATTTTAACTGCTTTAGTTTATACCTAAAGTTACACCTATCGCACTGAGCGATTGCATATTTACCTGAAGCAAACTGATTGGGCATCAGAAGCTCCCAGTGTTCCCCAAATACATACGGCGAGGAACAAAACGTACAGCCGCCTTTTCACGATCTTCGCCAGCAGCATAAGCCCACTGCTCTTCATAAGCAGCTTTTAACATATCAATACGAGGTGTGCCTTCAGGGATCTTTTGAGCGATGTAATACGCCAACCCTGCTGTGATACAGGGGAGAAACCTAAACGGCATATCAGGAGTCTGAATACCATCTCCCGCATTCTGAATGCGGCGCATACGCCAGTAAATTACTTGGTAATACGGAGAGCCTTGGGTGCCTTGGTCAGGGACAGGCCAGACTGTAATCTGTGGGTTTGCTTGTGCGCCGGGGGAGTAATTGCTGGTTGCGGGGTATGTAGCACCGGAGTTGCGGCTGATGTAAATCTGTATCGGTCTTGCTTGAGAAAGTTTGTTTGGGATTGTGGCGTAGGTGGAGACACTAATCCGGGTAAGTGTAAGATCAGCTTGCGTTGAAGAATTTCCAGCTCCCGTTCTTAAAACGTGCTCAAGCAGGTCAATGGTGTCGTCAGGCAAGTTGTATGTAGCAGTGCCTTGCACTAAATTTATTGAGCCTTGCTCAATAGTCCACATGTTAATACCACGGTTCGCCCACTCAATTGTCAAGAGGTTCATAGACCTACGCGCTGTACGCAGGTCATAGCCCGAACGCATCTCTCGCCCAGCCCGCTCGAACGCTTCTTCAGCGATGTCGGTAAATTCTAAGTTGAAGTCGGTTGAGCCGCTAGTGGTCACTTAGACCATCCTTCCTTTTGTTTTACCGCGTTGAGCAATCCCATCACCGCGTTTGGAGGCCGAACTACGTTTTACTTTGCCACCTTTTTTATAAACATTTCGATCATCTTCTGGATACTCTTCAGGAAACGTTTCTTGTGCGGGGGGCAAATCTGGCCCAGATACATTTGTAGGTTTTTTACTAACCGCCTCCATAAATTTTTCAGTTAGTTTTTCTTGGTAAGGTTCACTTAATTTATTTCCGGCATTAATTAACGCACTTTTTACTAAATTTTTAGCTAAAAGAGGTAAAAGTGGAGATGGCATTTTTAACTCCTATCTAAATCTTGCAGTTTTTGCAGCAATTCCTTTGGGCTGCGCCACAAATTGTTTACCTGCTTTCTTACCTGCTCGCTTTGCTCTTGTGGTTGCTGCATATTCCGCTGGGCTAAGTGCATTAATTGCCGCCGACGGGAGGTATCGTTCGCCAGTTTTACTAGACGGTTTACCACTTTTGGTACGCCATTTCTGATCGCCCCAGTTTTTTAACGATTGCTGCGGAGCCTTCATTTACAGCTTTTCACCTATCTCATACTGAGATAATTTGGCTCGTAGCCTTCCAATTTCTGCATCGCGTTCTGAAAGTTTCTTTTGAAAGCTTTCGTTCATATCAACCCACATCTGCAAATTTTGAGTACGCATCTTATTATCTTCGACCATCATATTAAATAGTCGTTCAGATGCGTCAAGCTGCTTTTGGATAAAATTAATCACGGTAACCACCACCAGCAGCCTTATATTTTTTGGCGACAAGTTGTGCCTTCCTCGCGGACCACTGACCTGCACCTGTGCCTTGCGTTGCAGCAGCTTTAACCTGAGATACGATACGCTTCCGTAACTCAGGCTTGGTGTAATTACCCGCTGCGTTAACCTTACCGCCTTCGGCGTACTGCTCAAAGTCAGTATTGTCCCGGCGAACTTTCCTTTTCCCGGAAGGCATTTTTGAGGGCAAGATAGCCCCCATACCTCTTGAAGCCATCAAAATACTTCTCCCCATCGAACACCATTAACCAACCTACTTACGTGGCTTTGCCGTACCCCATACTTTTTAGCAAGTTGAGACTGACTAAATCGAGAAGCAAAATAAAGCCCTCTAATCTGTCTAACTTGTTCAATTGTAAGTTTACTCATACCGTTCAAAGCCCCATACTGAGGGGGAGTTTTGGTTCGGCCTTTTGCTGTTCTATCTGCAACATTATCTGCGTTTGTACCTGTAAATAAATGTTTTGGATTACAGCATTTTGGATTATCACATGTATGAAGCACATGCAACGTACTATGTATAGACTCAATAAGATCGTGTAATAGAGCAGACACACGATGAGAAGGTCTAGAACCATGTTCGGTATACATCCAACCGTACCCTTTGTTATTAGTTCCAGCCTGCCATTCCCAACAATCTTCAGGCAAACCTTTTTTAACTTTTGCCCAAAATCTATCTGCTAACGACTGCTTCATCTCAGCAAGCCTTACCGCCGTACTTCATTTTCTTAACTTTTCCACCGGACTTCATACCGGTCGAACCTTTCATAGTTACTTCCATGCCGCGAGTCTTGCCTTTCTTGGCAATTCCATCAGCAGACTTGTGGCCAGCAGACAAACCACCTGAAGCCATACCGCCTCGCTTCATGCCTTTCATCTCAGCCATTTCATGCTTAAGCATGGACTTAGGAGCGCACTTTTTTTTCATGAAGGCAACTTCTTTTTTGACCATCGCTTTTGGCTCGGCCATACCACCCATTCCCATCTTTTTCATCGTAAATTCCTTTCCAACAGATTGAGGGACACCTACTTTTTTAGCAAACTTGGGATTATGGGCCACAGCTTGCATAAACTTCTCTTGCTTTTCAGAAACGGCAGGCATTACATCTTCACCATCGTGCCGCGTGTACGGCCCTTTTTAACACAGCCATCCGCGGATTTAACATAACCACCGGTTTTTGCGGTCATCATTTCCATACCATAATCTTCGACTTCAGCCTTTTTAACAGGCTCTTTCTTGGGTTTTGGCTTTGGAGCAAGTTTCTTATCGTACTTTGACGATCCCATGTCTGGAGGACTAGGTATATTATTAACGACTGCCATGATTATCCTTTCTTAGCAAGCTGGTCAATTTTTGCTTCAAGCCGTTCAAAGCCTGCGTCAAATCGTTCCATAATTTTTTCAAGGTCTTGGCGCACTTCTGCGCGAGTAATGAGATCACGAGCTATTTCCTCTCGGGTTTTATTGAGCAAAACTTGTAGACGTTGAAGCTCATCGTGGGAATTTTTGAGCATGAACATGACAAGTCCCACCAAGACAGACGTAATGAGATTCCAAAGGATCATCGGGTCCATTTAACATTTCCACCTGCGTCGCGCCTGACGAATCCGGCTGTTTGGATCTTTAGCTGCTTCAGGAAACTGTTTCATTTGGCCAGCAGATCTCGCGCAGAAAGACTTTCTTCGCGCTGCATCTTTAGGACCGGGATTGTCGCTTGTAACAGCCGTCTTTAATTTACTTCCGGGATTGGCGGCGCGATAAGCTTTGACACCTTTTTCAGTCATGCCTGCGCCCTGTTTTGTCGGACGGAAATTGCCCGACTTTACAGAAGTTGCAATTCCCATTCCTTTTTTTGCCATGATTACCCGCAGATAAGAGTAACTGCTGTGACATTCGTTGGAGTGACTGTCGCAAAGTCATCGTTACTATAAGCCGTTCGTATTCCCTCTGCGGCCATATAAAGACTATTTACTGCGTCATCATTGCTTGGTGTATCAATTTCTAACAAGATTTGAGAATCGCTATTTCTCGTGACAACAATTGTACCAGCCGTTGCAGACGCCAAATAATACAACCCTTTAATTCTTGTTGCAGGTAAAGCCAAGGCTCCACCATACCCTACAGTAATTGCCCCTGCGGTTGCAGCGCTTACGGTAATTGATGCGATTTGGGAGAAATAATTTGAACTATAAACCGTCGTGTTATTGGGTCCGGCTACAACTTCTGTTGCTAATGCACCAGCAACCGTTCTTCCAATAATTGTAAAGTTTTTCCCAGACTCATCAGAACCCCCGGTTATGGATACCTTATACCCATAACCGTTGATCCCCGGTTTGGTGTTTGCCAAAATTAAAGGACCCGCTGAGGCGGGAGTTACGGATGTCACATAAAAGTTAGCGACCGCCCTGATCTTTACCGACCATACATCATATTGCATCGACATTTTCCTGCTCCGGTTTGTCTTGCTCCATTTTCTGAAGCAAATACTCGACCATGTCTATTGCGCCGTTTGCTTGTTGAAGCATCTCAACTAATTGTTGGCGTTTTGCCAACGCTTGTTGTTTTACTTCCAACAAGCTTTCTTTGCTTAGACTCACGTTGTGTAAGTTGCAGCAGGCATCGCCAACACATAGTATGTTGTCGAACCGACCTTAATTTTAAGCGCACGAAGATTAGCGCCGCCCAATGCCGTCCCTGTAGCCGTAGCGGCAAAAGTCGCACCGGGAGTTGCAAACGCATCAGCAGCGCCAGCAGTCAGTCCGGCCAAAGTCATAATGAAACCGTTATCATCAAACGTCGTTGCCGCAGTTCCATTTACTGATGCGTAAATAAGTGACGTCGAAGTCCCCGTAGAACCCGAGGTTCCCATATTAAGTTCAATCTCAATGGGCGCATAAGTACCTGAAGAAGTTCCTGCCGAGAGTGTCATCTCAGCAACAAACGCAGAACCAAGACCTGTTGTGCGGCCTGAAGCGCCGTAGGTAACTTCTGCTTTTAAAGCGTTTGAAAACGAACCCAAGGCTACGTTTGTAGACATGTCAAACTTCGCACGACCGCCGTCTGCGCCTGCGCCAGACATAGTCGTTGAAACAACGAGAGGTTGATATGTACCGCTTGTTGCAGTGTTGGTGGTTGTGATGGTATTGCCAGATGACGTAATAGCTAAGGTGCCAATAAAGCTACCTTCAAAACCATTATCTGATTTCACTGGCCCAGAGAACGTTGTACGTGCCATATTTTCCTCACATGCGATATTGGCATATTAGTCTGCATGTCGTCAGCCGGGACTGTCTAATACACCGGGCTAACCCCGGAATACTTCTATTATAAATAGAAAAGGGGGTTTTGCAACCCCCTTTTCGTGCGCCATTAGGCTCCGGGCGAACCGAACATCCCAAGCGGATCAGACCAACCAAATGAATAACGCTCACGGCTCTTATAACGAACGTTGCCCGTGTCGAAGTCTCCATCCATTCCCTGTGTCAAAGGTGCGCGGACAAAGTGCTTCATGCCGTTGGGTACGTCAGTCGTAAGGAACCATGCGTCCGTATCAGTCAAGAAGTGGTTAATGGTATAACCCTCGGGGATCGAACCATTATTCTTCAAGGCGTTGATCGTGTTGTCTGCCGTGTCAACACGCAGTTCTGTTTCCAGAATACGAGTTGCAATAAACTGCGATGCAGGCGGGATAATCAACTTCTTCGGACGAGCTGCAATCAACAGACCACGTTCATCGGTCCAAGCTGCAATCTGAATAACCGCCGCTTCCAGCGATGTTTCAGAAAGGTCAGCCGCAACTGAAGGTCTGTTGCTGTTAGTGCCACCAGAGACCAAAGGATGTGCTGTCGAGAACAAAGCGACACCATCACCGCCAACATACGCGGAACTGAAGCCGTTATTAAGGACTGCAGCAGCTTTAGTCTGCTTGGTATATGCCATAGCGCGAGCCAAGGCTTTGGTGTAGCGATTTGCCGGACTGTCGTACAGGTTGTCCTCGATAGCCTCTTCGGTTAACGAGAATCCCAGAGCGATAGTCTCATGGACATAACGAGCGGTCCAAGCTTCTTGCGCGTTATCGTAGGCCAACGCACTGCCTTCGTTCTTCACCGGAGCGGCGGAGAAGCCAGACAGTTTGGTTTCCTCTTCAAACGAACGCTCGGAAGTCTCGGTCTCGTAGATTTCCTTGTGCTCTTCGCCATAGCGAGCGTACTCCAAGCCAAACAATGCGTTCAGGCCGGGGAGAAGCTCTTTCAGTAGTTGTGCGCGTGAAATAGCCATGATTTAATCCTTAGAATGGAGTTGCGTTATAGTACTCGTGATTGCTAAAGTTTAGCTTCACAAGAACTTCGGGATACTGAGTAAATACCAATACCGAACTAGCTGGAATTACAGTACCAACAGCCGCTGTTCCACCTGCTCCGACAACACCATACTGCGCGTTAATCGTTACAGAAGTAGCCCCAGCAGACGCAGCAGAACTTACAAATGAGCCTGTTTGAACTAGTTGCCCATTTGAAGCCAAGAAAGCCACATCAGTACCAACGGGCAGGGCATTGGGTAATGCGCTTACCGTCAAGGTAGTTGTACCAGAACTCCAAGTAGCGGTCCCCAACGATACGGCAGTATCACGAACAACATCGATTACACGGAAGGGGAATGCGGCTGTATCTAAAGTGGTTGAAAACAAAAGCGCATTAGCCGAATTACCCGTGTTAACGCTTCCAGTATTATCAATGCCTTGGTAGTTTTGACCGACCATTGCAAGATTACTAGAAGCAATAACTGTAGTAGCTGAGCATACTACTGCCTTGAAGATCGTGTCTGGATCATCACAAATGTACGCCAATCCATCACCAGCCGTAGTTGATGCGGGCCAGTACTGGGAAAAACGCTTTTGTTTTGACGTTGGGTCAGTGTATGTGCAACCAAGAAAAACACCAACCATACCAGACGTAGGTCCACCTGTAGGGTCAGTTGCCCCAGTTGTAGTTACAAGGCGAGTAACAAACCCACGAACCAAACCAACTACATCACCATAAAAAATATTGGTTGCATAGTTATATTGAATAGGCAAAGAGCGTGTTGCTCCTGCGAATACTTGCCCACCGATCAAGTTGACCGGCTTTAGCCCGTAAGGGGCATCAATAACAGGATATGCCATTTTTGACCTCGTTTAAAAAGTTAAGTTCCTTTACCGAACGATACTTTTGTACGCCTTTCAGCAAAAAGCGGCATACGAGCATCGCTCTCACGCATAAAATTGTTATCTACAGCATCCATATTGTCCTTGTTAATTTTATTGAAGTAAGCGGTGCGCTGTTCAACAAATTCCTCGGGGATTTTGCAGAGTAACAACCCATCAATTTCAATGTTGTCTTTAAACCGGCTGTTTTCGTCGCGTAAAAACTTTAGGTTTGGCTGTTCTTCGACCCTTACTGGCTCCCACCCTTCTCTGAGTTTGGCAGAAACATTTTTAGGATCAGCTTTTCCTAGCGAAGACACACGCACCCAGCGGGGTATGTATCCAGGCATAGAATCCACTTCAGGAAGAACATCAGCACGTTTCCATTGTTTCGGACGAGCACTGCGCTCACGGTTTTCGACATCACGAGTTAAACGGTTTTCAGCCATTTGTACGCTCCAGTTTCATCATTTCCCTTACATATTGTTCAGGAGTAATACCCATCTTTTTGATGATGGCAAGTTGGGAATCTTTTAGTCTAACCTTGGTGGAGGTCGTGCTACGTGAAACCGGCGCCACAACTGTAGCTGGTTTTTCTGTCCGTGCTGCAGCAGGTTTTGTCGCTGGCTCAGCAGGTTCATCCCCCCAATCATACTCGGGGAATCTTTTCCGCATCGTCTTATCAACGATTTCCCAATACTCGTCAGTACCCTCAAATGCCTGACCACGTTCTCTAAGTAGTTTGTTGTTTAAACCTAGAGCCGCTGCAGTCATTTCATCATCTGACCCAAACCACGTATTTTGTCTACGCCATTCGTCAGTTTTAGGATCTAACCGTGGAGCTTGAGGCTGCGGTTCAGCATATGCTACAGAGTTTTCCTGAGATTGTACAGGGGGTTTGTACCCTTTTAATCTCTGGAGTTTAAAAGACGCCTCATTTAGTTGTTTTTGCGCTTCTAACAGTTTATCAGAATCGCCTGCCTCATAAGCTTCTTTGTAGGCTTTTTCAGCGTTTTGGAGTTCCAACGAAACTGCATTAGTTGCAGTTGTAACCAAATGACCTTCGTTTTCAGTTACTTTTGATCGTAACTGTCTGACTTCATTTTGCAATTGCTGCGTTATTTCTAGCGCGGCTTGCTGTTCACGTAAAGCACGTTCTTTCTCACGACGCTCGTCGTGCCAGACTTTCTTCATCTGCTTGAGTCTGGTTTTAACTTTGTCGGAATACTCTTCTAGTTCGTCTTCCTCAAGCTCTTTAACCAACTCTTTAGGCAACGGTTCCCGCCCACGATCCTCTGGAGGCGTATCGTCTTCGATCTCAATTTCAATCTGATCTTCAACTTCTTTGTTGGCGGCTTCGGCCATGATTAACTCCTTATGAACGACTAATACCGCGAGGATCTTCTACGACCCCCTCGACAGAATCATCATTAATGATGCGAAACTCTCGATTGTGAATCTTGAATCTCGTTCCTGAATATGCTCGAACTAATACAAAATCACCCTCCTTGCACCACGGACCTGTGGGGAACTTGTCTTTGTCCTTGTAACAATCCGGCCCTTGTT
>OGWH01000054.1_pt1 | contig 14611 bp, 11 predicted proteins | sample 1575971 | NCBI WGS metagenome assembly OGWH01 (sample SAMN07581554, study PRJEB24739) | freshwater metagenome
TAATACCAAGATTCATACCTTTACTACTTCAGGCAATTTATCAATACAATCATTACCTATCCCTGGCAGTAATCTGAATTATCTAATAGTGGGCGGTGGCGGAGGTAACGGCGGATCGAATAGCGACACCAAATCCAGCTGCTCGGTGAAGGTGAAGATACTCCGCAATCTCTTCAACATGGGTCGCCGCCAAGGCATGAACCAGACCAACCCCGCCGAAGCTGTGGAAACCCCCTCCGGTGTTCGCATGAGCCGCGAGCCCTTCACCGTGGAGGAGCTGAAAGCAATTCTGTCTGTAGCCGACAACGACTGGAAGGCCATGACCCTCCTCGGAGCTTATGCCGGGATGAGGCTTCGGGATGCCTCCTCCCTAACCTGGCGGAACGTCGATCCTGAATTAAAAACGATCACCTATCTCCCCCTCAAAAAGGCCCGTTTGGCCAACGCTTCCAAGGTAAGGGTTCCCATCCACCCTGACTTGCTCGATGCGCTTCTCCGCCTGCCCGTCGATGGACGTTCTCCGGATGCCCCTATCTTCCCTGGCCTCAAAGACCTCCCAAGCTCTGGGAAGACAGGGCTCTCAGGACGGTTCCTAACCTTACTCCAAAAGGCGAGGATCGACACCATGCCCACAAAGAGAACCGGATCCCGCATGTTCCAAGCCAAGACCTTCCACTCCCTGCGACACACCTTTGTCTCCCTTATGGCCAACTCCGGAGTCAGCCAAGAGTTACGAAAGGAGCTGGCTGGTCACTCATCCGACGTCCACCGGATCTATACGCACCATTCCCCGGGCGCCCTAAGGGGAGCAGTGGAGGCACTACCGGAGCTATCTTAAAAGGCCGGCTGAAGCTGCTGCTTCCAACGCTTGACCGTAGGGCAAAAGCAAAGCCAAAGAGCAAAAGCAAAGGTTACGATATAAGAGACCTGGCTGAATGAGATACCTGTGATTGATTTAGCCATAACTTGGCTGCAACCAAAGAAAAGGGCTAAAGCAAAATAAACGGATACCCAGAATCTAAAAATCGAAAGGGAAAATGGATCCCCCCACCTCAATCCCAGGAGGACAGGAAACCAAACCATAAAAACAACCAAAATTGAGCCGGAAAGAGTTGCAAGGATGTCTGCCAGGTTTTTTGTAAAAAGACCGTCAACGACTCCATAAGCCAGCTGCGCATGCAATAAGAAGCAAGCTAGCAAAAGAGGGAAAGGAATCTGTGTCTTATTTCCTGAGCATTTCGCTCGATATTCCCTTGCAGGCCGCATTAATGACAAGGTCAGGAATAATGAGCCCGCTATAAAATAGTTAAAAGCATAGTAGGGGTTGAAAAGAAGCGCATTGGATGAAAAGAAGGGCCTGCTCTTTGCCCATACAAAAACAAGATAAAGACTCACAGCCCCCCAAAGAACAGATAAAGCAGAAATGATCAAAAGCAGCTTACTACCCTTGATCAGTTGAGTTGCGCAAAGGGTACATACCAGTGGCGGTATAAGTAGATTGGCGATTTTGGCTGCAGATTCAAAGTTCACCACGAGCACGGGTGGTCCATTAATAACGATCTGAAAATACAAGGGGTAGACGAGATGGAAGTAGGTGTAAAAGAACATGAGGTAGACGGTAAGCTTAATAATTGAAGGAATTCCCTCTTTCCCGGCCAGTTTTTTAATCTGAAAAAACGACCAAAGAAGACCAAGACCGAAAAAGGTCAAAAGAACTGCACTGGCCTTACTGCCGATGAGCATTTCCACGGCCAATGTCTGTACAGAAGTTTCGGAGAATTAAAATCCTTTTTTAAGTAATTTCCTATCGTTATTTGGCCTTCCCGAAAGGGTTATCCCTATTCACAATATTTATGTCTCCGTGGCTAAACCAATTAAAGAATCGACCCGGTCTTCATCATCATCTCATGACCCTGCCCTAGCCTGGGCAGAAAAAAACCGCCAAGAGTGGGATTTCTCTAGAGTTAAAGTCGAGGAACGACCCATGGCAGTGGCTTGGGAATATGGGCGAGAAAAGCTCGACCTTTTTCTTAAATTTAGCCCATTCCTTCAAGCAAGAGACAAAAGACGTCTTAAGAAAACCAAGAAACCCTTCGAGACTCTTCATGCGAACGGATTGAGCCATATCTTCCTTACTTTCTGGAAGTCCCCGTATTGGCCAAATAAAGCCTTCTTAGATCTATCTCCGAAGGAGAAGAAGGACGCTTTCCCGAAGTATTTTCATCAAGATCCAAAAACAACCTCAGCAGAAATTTTAAACATCGTAAAGGATGTCACTCCTTCTGCGCCCTTCCAGCCCGACGCATGGAAAGACTTTCACAAGAATTTTGATCTTGAAGACTATGTTCTTTGGGAAGTTGAAAATCCGGTCAAAAAGGTGTTTCTGGTCGATATGGATAAAAGCCCGAAGGCGATCCTCAAATCCTTCAAGGATCATTTAAATCGAGCCGGCTTCAAACAGGGTCGAGGTCGATCAACCCTGGAAAAGGACCTTTTAGCGCTTACCGTCCACAGGCTTTTCAAGGTCTTCCAAGACTTCAAGGCAATGGATGTTGTTTTGGGTACCAAGCATTCACTCGGTAAATCCAAATTGGCTTTGAGCCATAATCGCACCCTGCATTGGAATTACGCCCAGGCAAGGCTCGGGCTCGGCTGGGGGCGAAAGGGCGGTAAATCCAAGAACTCCCAACCGATATTTTTATTTTCGAGAGTCGATGCCGACTACGATTACGACGGCTTGTAGCAGTAATGCTGTCTCACCCCCTCTAAAAGAATCCGAGAAATCCGAATAATTCCCCTTCTGACCGTCGAGAAGGGGCTTTTCAGCGGCCTATACCCATGCCGCAAATCCTAGTTGGATTTGGGAATAGTTGCCCGGGGCCTGATGCATTCAAAAATCGAGACAGTCCAAATGAGAAAGACCACAACAGCTGAGCCCGCCGCGATCCAGAACAAGCCGGTGTTTATCCGGGTTTCGGATGTGACCCGCATTTACGGGCTCAAGCGGGGATTTCTTTACAACATGGTCAAGGCGGGACGCCTCAAATCAACCACACTGAGAAGTCGGTGCGGGATCAAAGGCATCGTCCTGTTCCGCCCAGAAGACATTGAGGGCCTGATCGCGATGCTATCCCGGGGGGTAAAGTCGTGACCCTGCGCGAAAAGATTCAGCTCTTGAAAGGCTCTCTGTCGGTTACGGAATATTTTCGACTCACAAACCACAAGTTGCACAAGGTGGGCAGGCAGTACGCCATTCTCTGCCCTTTCCACCAGGAGAGGACCCCTAGCTGTTTCCTGTACGAAGATCACTATCACTGTTTTGGGTGCGAGGAACACGGGGACGTGATCGATGCCCATCAAAAACTCAAAAGGGTTGCTTTTCAGACAGCTTTGGAAGAAATCGGCCGAATGGCCGGTCTAAACCAATACCAACCGGTTCGGGCTCCTGGCCAAACCGGAAGGATTAAAAACACCAGGAAAGAAACGGAGTAATAACATGGCAATCGTCTTTAACTACGACGAAAGCGAATCAAAGCGGGAGGTAATCAAGCCGGGCGAATACGAGGGGGAAATCACCTCGGCCAGGCTTGGGATTTCCTCAGCCGGTAACGATATGCTCGTTCTCGGGATTCAGCCCGAAGGCAGCAGCATGAGTATTCGGGACCATATTGTCTTTTCCCCAAAGGCAAAATGGAAAGCCCGGCAATTCTTTGATTGCTTTGGCCTTGCGCCAGAAGACGGAGAGAGCGCAACCCAAATGGAGATCGATGACGACTTCGTCAATGACCTGATCGGCAAGATCGGGGACATCCGAGTCGGAGTCGAGTCCTACAACGGGATTAAGCGCAATCGGATCGTGGAATACCTTCCCCTTGATGAGGAGGGTGACGAAGAAGAGGAAGACTAATCCTCATTCAGGAGATCTTTATGCTCAATTCAACTCAAGACGATAAGCTTACGCCTGATTTAATTGGGCTGGAGATGGTCGACCGCCTCTGCACGGAGCTCAGTGACGAGGCGGCCGACTTCCTGAATGACAATAAGCGACTGTCCAACACGGCCGGAGACCGGCAAGCCCTGGCTCAATACCGGGGTTTTCCGATCGAAGTCGTTGATTGGCTGGTTGCAGAAAGGAAAGTTGGCATCACCGAGGAGGGCGAATGGTCGCTACCCTTCGAGGGCTACTTCAGAACGGACAAAGGAATCGAGCACCGAATCTTTGGCCGCCAGATAAAGACCTTCAAAAACTGGCGGTGCTCACCAGCGGATACCCCACTTCCCATCGTGCCCTTTATGTTTGGGGACTACACCAAGGCAGAACGCCTGCTTATTGTGGAAGGTGCTTGGGATGCGATGGCCCTAGTTGCGGCCTTAGGATGGCACCTTCCTAGTCGCTTCCCCTTGAACACGTGCATTTTAGGCGTCCGGGGAGTGCACCTCTTGAGGGATTTATTCGGATTTGTCGGAAAAAACCTAGGGGGTAGGGCAAAAGTCGTCGTGATTGCCCAAAATGATGACCCGGGTCTCTCCTGGATACGCCAACCAGAGTTATCCAGGGGTTTAATTGAAAAGGCGGCCGGTATCTGGCTAACCCATGTGTCGCTAAGATTCGGTAAGGACATCAACGACGCGTACAAGAAGGGCGCTTTTATTGATTGGTCCCTCGAAGAATTCTTAAACTCGCTGGAGCCAGGGACCTACAAGCCCAGAGATATAACCTACGGCCCTCTTGTCTTTCGGAAGCATCTGGAACGGCTTGATCCTTCGATTATACCCAACGGGGAGCGCCTTTATGGGGTGAATGGAGCAAAGGATGACTTTCCCTTGGATGCATTTCCTCCCCTTGCCCAGGAATTAGCGGAGGAGCAATGCCGCCTTCACAATATTGAAATCCCTCAAAGTGGCCTAATCATTCTGGGCGCTGTTTCCACCGCCATTGGGACTTCGATTGCGGCGGATAATTTTGCACCTGGCCGACTGACCTTTGGAAATATCTTTTGTCTGATCACCGCCCCGCCTGGTTCCGGAAAAACTACTTTACTGGATTTCTTTAACGCCATTCGGGAAAGGGAAAAAGAATTGCAGGAGGAATTTAGGAAAACCGTGTACCCGCAACTAAAAGAAAGACAGGGTGAGCTTGAGAAAGAACTAAGGGATCTTGAGAATCCAAAGAAAGGATCAAAGGTTCCTGGCAGGCCGGCTGCTGATATTCATCGAGAACTTGAGGAGGTAAGGGAGGCCCTTCAATCTGCCCCGACACTGATTGTTGGAAAGAGCACGGTCCCCTGCCTAGTCCGAACCATCATGTCTTTCGATAAGCACGTTGCTCAGGTGCTCGATGAATCCAGCGCCCAAATTATGGGAGTATTGGGTTTAGGGGTAAAAAACGAGGATTGCCCGGATTTGGATTTTTACCTCAGCCAATACTCAAACTCCCCCTATTCCAATGATACGGTTACCCGAGGCCGCGTTACCGCCCAAGGCTGGCTAGCGTTGACCTGGTTGATGCAGCCAGTCGTAAAACAAAAGCTCCAAGGGTCCAAAGATGCCAGCGGAAGGGGGTTTTTCGCCCGCTGCCTGTTTGTCGACGCTCGAAACACCGAGATCCCAACCTCGGACGACCTGAGCGAGCCCTCCAAGAAGGCCTGGGAGGCCTATGCGGCGGGCCTAAATGCGCTTATGGATTCTAGAATCAGCGGAAAGCAGGAAGTACTTGCTTGCGATCAGGAGGGCAGAAAGACGTTAAATGAGATCCACAATGACGAAGTCCACTTCAGGAATAGCGTTTTACGACAGTGGAAAGACTGCTTCGGAAGGCAACGTGAGCACACGATCAAGATCTACATTCTCCTTTATGCAATGGATAAGGTTTTCTTGGATCATGAGGTTTCCACCAGCTTTTGCCCTCAAAGGCTTAAACGTGCCATCCGCCTGGCAAAGTGGTTTCACGAAGAGCTGGCTGGAATGCTGGCCGCTGACCTTGGACATCGGTCCAAGGACACCCTGGATCGGATCACCAGTTGGATTAAGGGCTTTAAGAACGCGATGGTTTCCCAAGCTGATCTGACCGACAACAAAATCGGGATGGATAAGCTCCGTACCATTTGGTCTTTATACCCCAACAGATTTGTCGGCTGGAGAAGCTTCTCTGAAAGAGGTCGTCCAGCGACCTATATTGGGACGGCATCATCCTAGTTTTTTAAATTTGGTATTTAGACAAATTCCCATTTCATATCGGCCTTTTTTCCAAAGGCCACGGTCACGCAGACGCCAATAAAGCCCCTGTGTTTGCTTTTAAAGGCCTTCAGCCAAGCCCGATCCCTTGAGGAGATAATCGGCTGGGCATTTGGCCCTCGCTTCACTTTCCATTCCAGGATGGCTTGGGGTACAGCCTTCGCTTTCCAAGCGGCGTCCCAGGTTGTTTGACCCCCCTTGCCCCAGATCACCAAATCTTTCCGTACCGCCTGTTTGCGCCCCTTCCCGCCCAATTGCGGCACCGCCACCTCGATTCCCATCCGATCCAAGGGCTGAACCCGCTTGGCCAAGAAACGATGGGCAAACAGATTCACACAGTCGTTTTCCTTACCACGCCATTCAGTCTGTTTTAGAAAAGAGGAAAACTCCCTTAATGCCTTTTCCACCTGTACCCATAATCCCATCTGCTTATTTATAGGCTACAGGCCCCCATGGTTTCCACCTCGCCGCAGAAGCCCATGTCTTTACCTCCGGAAACCGTGGCCTCGTAGCCACAGGCTGGATTCGAGCACTTATAATCAAAACATGAACCCATACTTACACGCGAAATAATACCCGGCCCCCTAGGACAAATACAGGGCTAGGGTGTGCGCGCTAGAAAATGGGGAATCGAACCTACATGTCCGTTCTTTTTGGGACTTTGTTGTAACTTTTTGTTGTAACTCGGGTCTATTCCCTGCCCTTTTGGAAGCGAAGTGTCTGCAGCGGAAAAGTTTATGCGGGCGGAGGGAATCGAACCCTCGCCTACTCTGCGAGCATAACTTATTGCGAATCAAGGAACGAAAGTTCGATTCCGCCTCTTTTTGCCAGAGGCAGCACGTTGTAAGTCTGTTGTAAATTTTTTGGTTAGCCTAAAAAGGTCATACTTAACTGGGTTTGGATTTAGTCGAAATGGCCTTGAACCACATCCAGGTAAAACTAGGATACTATTTGTGAAACTGGTTTTTCAGCTGTTCCTTAGTTTGGCTTTGCTTGGCTTCACGGTCACGTCCATAGCCGAAACCCGTGGTTTGTTGGATTGCACCCATCACCTCGCCGATGCTTCAACCCACGAAAAACCTCAAAAACAAGACCTCCCCACCAAACATCTGGATTGTAGTTGTTTTTCCGTTTCCGTGATTTTGCCCCCAAGCCATGCGTCTTTCTCTGGTTCGTCCCGATCCGATCGGGCTCTTTCCTGGAAAGAAAGATCCTGGCCACAATTCTTATTGTCCCCCGCCCTCGAACCTCCCCGCCTGATCTAGAAATCCGAAGCTGCCCCGGGTCCTAGCTGGGTAGCCCATTCCGGTCGTCGCCGGAATTTCACTGATCCTTAACCCTTCCGGCATAAAGCCGGAATCCGATCAGATTCCCTACGTTGAAGATTTTTGTCAGGAAAGTAAGTTTACTGAAGTTGGTCTCGATTTTAACGAGGCTAGCGGTGCTGATTTGTCTCTTGAGCTTGTTGCCGGCCCCGACCTTGGCTGCCCCGGAAATCTCCGTCCCTGCCTCCTATCCTCTGCCCATCGAGGAATTGGTGGCGGAAGCGATGAGTCAAAATTTAGAGCTTCGCTCCTATGAGGCCGAGCTACGCGCCGCCCGGGGGGAGCGACGACAAGCCGGGATGTGGAAAAATCCCGAGTTGGAAGGTGAATACGGGTATCGGAGAGTTACCGATCCTCAGGAGATTCTTGTGGGAGAAGGCGTCAGTCGAGGCCTTGCCATCGTGCAGACCTTTGAGTTTCCCGGAAAGGGATCCCTTAGAAAGGCCATCGCTAACCAGAATATCCGCTTGGCCGAGTTGGGTGTACAACAGTTCCGACAGGCGCTGGCCGGACAGATCCGAAGCCTTGGCATCCGGTGGATCTTGGTCAGGGAGAATGCGGAAGCCACCGCAGAACTCAGTGAACGTAGCCAAGCTCTCCTGCAGCTTCTCGAAGCACGACCCATGGCTGGGCCCACCAAACTCCTGGAATTTCGTGCCATCCAGGGAAGCCTCACCGACCTGCATTTCACTGCCCGGGAGCTTCAGCAAAAGCAGGAGGAAATCCGGATTCAGCTCAACAGCCTGCTAGGGCGTCCAGCCAATCAGGAAATCCGGCTGGCTCTCGAGTTGGGAACCCCTGCTTTCCCTGTGGGAGACATTCCCGAGCTGGTGCGGTCCGGAGAAGACAACAACCTTCAGCTACGAATGCGTCATCTGGAGCTTGAGCGTGCGGTCAAGGCGGTCAGTGCCGCGGAGTTGGAAATGGCCCCGGATTTCAAAGTGGGGCCATATTTCAGCCAGGAAACGGCTGGCGAAGACGCCATCAACATCGGTGGAGTCCTGGCAATGTCCTTGCCTCTTTGGAACTGGAACCAGGGAGGAATTGATACAGCCAAGGCACGCCAGGAAAAGGCCTACTGGCTCAAACAGGATGCTGCCCGCCAGGTTCGGATGGCGATTTATCAAAGAATCCGGGCCTATACGCTGGCCCTTGAACACCTCCAGGCTACCCCCGCACGGGACATTACCATCCTTTCTCAATCCGCGGGCCTGGCGGACCGCCAGTATCGAACAGGAGCGGTGGGGATCCAGCTTCTGCTTGAAGTACAACGTCAATTCCTCGCTGCTCTTCGAACCCGTAACCAAAGCCTGTTGGAGGCCTGGCAAAGTTGGCTAGACCTCGATCTCCTCACGGCTGGCAGCTGCTTGCCTACCCGCCAGGCCCAGGCGGTCAGCTCATCGGAAGCAAACCCATGATGAATCGGAATATCCTCGCATTATCCTGCTGTTTGATTCCGGGATCGGCTTTGCTCATCGCTGCCTGCAAACCGGCGACCCAGGGGAAAGAAATGGAAACCTCAATTTCGCCTCCGCCCGCAGCCCAGATCCCCAAAGCGGGAATCGAGCCCCAAGTCCATTCCCATGAAGACGACAAAGAAAAGGAAGATCATTGTAACGAAAAAGAGGAGGCCCTTACCCTGACCCCGGATGAGGCGGCTGTTTTGGCTCCGGAGTCAAAGCCGGCTGTACATCGTGAGTTTGGACAAACCGCTCCGCTTTCCGGGCAGATTTATCGGGGGGCTGGCGAAGCGAGCCTGCGACACGGGCGGGAAAAACAAGGTTTTGCCTATGCCAGCTGCCTGTTGCCGGCAGAGATGGCGAATGCAATCACGAGAAAAAGTGAAGCGAATTTTTCCCGCCCCCCACCATCCACAGATCTGTTCACGGGATCCCTTTTGAACAAGGAAGAAGAGGAAGCCGGATGGCGAGCCGGTCAACGCGAGTTGCTATGGGAAATCAAGGATCCAGCGATTTCTCTTCAGGTGGGTGACATCGTGACGGGTTCCGTACCCCTAGAGATTCAGCCCCGCAAAGCTTTGGCCGTCCCAGTCGAGGCTGTCCTCCTCACGGCAGCAGGTCCGGTGGTTTATTTGCGTCAGGAAAATTCCTGGCTACGAACGCCGGTCAAAACGGGAGCTCAAGATGCAGGTTGGGTTGAGATTTTGGACGGACTGCAGGAGAAGGACGAGGTCGCAACCCGATCCGTGGATGCGCTTTATCTGCTGGAGAGAAAAAAAGAGGGTGGCGGAGGCCACGGCCATTAAATGAAGCCAGTTTTATCTTTCTGCGTGGAGCACGCTCGCGGCGTGGTCCTGGTCTTAATCGCCACGGTTTTCGTGGGGCTTTACTCCTTCACCCATTTACCAATTGATGCCGTGCCAGACATCTCTCCTGTTCAGGTCCAGGTCAACACCTTGGTCAAGGGATTGGCCCCGGAGGAAGTAGAAAAACAGGTGACCTTTCCCCTGGAAACCGAGTTAGGCGGTGTTCCTGGCATGGAAGAGATCCGGTCACTCTCAAAGTTTGGCCTCTCCCAAATTACCTTAATTTTTCGCGATGGCACCGACCTCTTCCGAGCCAGACAGATGATCTCTGAAAAGATTCAGACCGCCATCCCGTCCCTTCCTGCGGATGTGACCCCACGGCTTGCCCCGATGGTCACCGGACTTGGAGAAATTGTATTTTACACAGTCGACTTCAAGACGGATGCCAGGGGTCCCGATATTCCCACTGAACGCTCCGAACAATTGATGGAGCTGAAGCGCATCCACGATCTTTTTATCAAACCAAGGTTACGCTCAGTCCCTGGGGTTGCTGAAATTAACACCGTCGGTGGCAAAGAAAGACAACTTCTGGTCTTGGCTTTACCCGACAAGATGGCGGGGGCAGGCCTTTCCTTCCGGGAAATTCGTGACGTGATGGCCGAAAACACGGAAAACGCGGGCGGCGGAATCCTGTCCGTGGGCGGAGAGCAGGTGAACGTGCGTGCCAATACCCGCGTAAACCAACCGGAAGAAGTCGCGACCTTGGCGGTTAAAACCGGACCGGGAGCCACCGCCCTGCGGCTATCCGAAGTCGCGGAGGTGCAAACGGGATCTTCCGTTCGCGTTGGGGCGGCAACGTGGAATGGCCGGGAGGCGCTTCTCGGAACCGTCATGATGTTGGCGGGCGAGAATCCTCGGATTGTGGCTCGCGCGGTTGAAGCCCAAATCAAAGAAATCTCCCCCTCCCTGCCCCCGGGCGTTGAAATCCGGGTGCTATCCAACCGCGCCGATCTTGTCGACCGGACCATCGCGACGGTGCGACTCAATCTGACCGAGGGGGCGGTGATTGTTATCGTGGTCCTGCTTTTCCTGCTGGGGAACTTTCGGGCCGCGCTGATCGTATCCTTAGCAATCCCCTTGTCCTTCCTTCTCGCCGTGACAGGAATGGTCCCATGTCGAATTTCAGGCAATCTCATGAGTCTAGGGGCGGTTGATTTTGGGCTCATCGTGGACGGCTCTGTGGTGATGGTGGAAAATATCCTTCGGAGGCTTCGCGAAAATCAGCACAAAAGAAGCCACCCCCCCTTGGCGGACAAGGAGCGAAGTCAGATCATTCTTAACGCCGCCCAGGAGGTCGCTTCCCCGATGTGTTTCGGGGTCATGATTGTCACCATCGTCTACGTCCCTATTCTTGCCCTGGGTGGCATCGAGGGAAAAATGTTTCACCCCATGGCCTTGACGGTGATGCTGGCCTTGTTCGGCTCACTCTTTGTTGCCCTGCTCGGAATGCCCGCGCTTTGTCGTTTGGCCCTAAGGGGTTTTTCCCATGATCACGATCCTCGCTGGCTTCGCTCGATCCAGGATGCACATCGACGACTATACGAAAAGGCCATGCAACAGCGTCGGAGGTTCCTCGGATGGACGGTCGGAGTTTTTATCTTCTCCATGGGAATCCTTGCGTGGATGGACAAGGAATTCTTGCCCCGGCTTGATGAGGGCGCCATCGCTGTCCACATGATCCGGGCAGCCGGGGTTTCCTTGGACCAGGCCCTGATCATGCAACAAAAGTCCGAAAAGGTGGTCCTCGAAAACATGCCTGAGGTTGCCCAAATCTACTCCAAAATCGGAACCGATGAGGCAGCCACAGATCCCATGGGGGTAAACATCGCTGATTCCTTCTTGATTCTAAGACCCCGCTCGGAATGGAAGGGATCCAACCACCAAAAGGATGTGGCAGTGCGGCTTTCTGAATTGCTACAAAAAACAACGCCAGGACAGTCGTACATTCTTTCCCAACCCATCGAGATGCGTTTTAACGAAATCCTCGAAGGAACACGGGCCGATATCTCGGTAAAGATTTTCGGCGACGACTTCACGGAGTTAGAAAGAATTGGAAACGAAATCAGAGAGGTCCTGGAAAAAGTCCCCGGGACAGGGGAAGTCGAATTTGACACATTGGGCAAGGCACCGGTGCTCGAAATTCAACCAGATCGCCAAGCCATGTTGGCCTACCAGGTCCATGCCCGAGAAATCAATGAGGTGATCGCCACGGCCCTGGGTGGAAGCGAAGTGGGCGCAGTGATCAGGGGTAATCAACGGATTCCCGTGGTCGTGCGCCTGCCTGAACATATACGCAATGACTTGACCCAGATCCGCCGACTGCCCGTCCCCACCGAAGACGGCGGCACGGTCCCGCTGGAAAATATCGCGGTGTTTAAGGTTAGCGACCAGGTGAACGCCATTTCGAGGGAAACTGGACAACGCCGGATTGCGCTGATGGTTAGCCTGAAAGGAGGCACCAGCGGTTGGGTTGTCGCAGCGCAGAAAAAGATTTCCAAAATTGATCTACCCAAAGGCTACCGGGTTGAAATGGGCGGCCAATTTAAGCACTATGAAGAAGCCACCCAACGGCTTCGGGTTGTGGTGCCCATGACCTTAGGCCTCATCCTGATACTCCTATTTGCGGCTCTCAAAAGTTTCCGTCATGCCCTACTGGTGCTGGTCTGCGTCCCCACCGCGGTGACGGGGGGAATTCTGGCTCTGGCCCTCAGGGGCATGCCCTTGACGATTTCCGCGGTGGTAGGGTTTTTAGCGCTTTCGGGCATAGCTGTTTTAAATGGAGTAATGCTGATCACGTATATCCAGCAACTTCGCCGAGAAGGCCTTTCGTTGGCGACCGCCATCCAGCAAGGGACATTTACCCGCCTTCGGCCAATGCTGATGACGGCATCGGTAGCTGCGGCCGGCTTTTTTCCTATGGCCTTGTCCACGGGAGCCGGGGCCGAGGTTCAGCGTCCCTTAGCAACCGTGGTAATTGGAGGGATCATTACGTCCACATTCTTAACTTTAGTTCTCCTGCCGGTTTTGTTTCTTTGGATCGAGAGCTCGGCAAAAGCTAAACTTGCGCACTAGGAGTCCGCCGGGAATCGAACCCTGAATTCGATTTTTTTTGGGGACTTTGTTGTAAGAAATTGTTGTAAATCGCGTCTATTCCCCTCGATTTTTCGGCGTAAATAACTTTTGATTAGATATTTAATGCGGGCGGAGGGAATCGAACCCTCGCATCAAGCTTGGGAAGCTCGCAGGCTACCATTACATCACGCCCGCTGATTTGATTGAATTATCCGGCGACCAACACGAAAACACAACCGTTTTCAGGTGTCAGATCACCATTCCGTCACCTACCACCGCCCCCTTGGGAATGATGACCACCCCGTCACGGACGTAGAAGTTGGGACCATCCATCTCGGCAGCTTTCCCCGCTGCCCGGATGGTCACCCTGCGGCCGATCCGCACATTCTTATCAATGATCGCATCCTCAATCACGCTGCCGCCGCCGATCCCGACGTCCGGCCGGTTCAGCCGCGCGTTCTCTTGCCGCTGGGCCGGAGTCTCGAAATAATCGGCCCCCATCAGAATCGATCGGCGAATTTTACATTCCGTCCCGATCCGTTGCCGAATGCCCACCACCGCATCGTCGAGCACGCTGCGCAAAATGGTGCAGCCGTCGGAAATGATCGCCCGGTTGACCTGGCTGTTTTCCACCACCGATCCCGGCAGAAATCTCGCCCGGGTATAGATGGGCGCCATGTTGAGGCCGAAATCGAACTTCGGTTCCGGCGCCAGCAAATCGAGATTGGCCCGGTAAAAGGCCCCGATCGTCCCGATATCCTCCCAGTAGCCGTCGTAAAGATAGGCCAAGACCTTTCGCTGCCGGATCGCCTCCGGCAGGACGTTTTTCCCGAAATCATCACCCTGGGCCTTGGCCAGACAGTCCCGCAAAACCTCTCGCCGAAAGATATAAATTCCCATGGAAGCCAGAAAAGGGCGATCCGAAGGCAGTCCCGGCGCTGCCGCCAACGCGTCCAAAATCTTTGGATCCTTTGGCTTTTCGACAAATTCCGTCACGCGGTGTTGCCCGTCCACTCGGAGCAGGCCGAGACGTGGGGCGCTTTCCCGGTCCACCGGCAGGGCCGCGATGGTGATATCGGCGCCGGAGGAGGCATGACGCTCCAGCATTTTTCGGAAATCCATCCGGTACAACTGGTCCCCGGAGAGAATCAGCACGTTTTCATGGGGGTGGTTGTCGAAGTGCACTTGGCCTTGCCGGACGGCATCAGCCGTGCCTTGAAACCATTGGGTGGCTTCCCGGGTTTTTTGAGCGGCCACAATTTCAATAAAGCCGCGGGGAATGAAATCGTCGAAACGGTAGGCCTGCTGAACGTGGCGGTGGAGCGAGGAGCTGAGGTACTGGGTAAGAAGAAAGATGCGTTTGATGCCGGAGTTGAGGCTTAGACTGATGGGGATGTCCACCAGCCGATACTTGCCCCCAATGGGCACGGCCGGCTTGGCTCGATCGCGAGTGAGCGGAAACAAACGGCTCCCCTCCCCGCCCCCCAGGATGACCGTAATGACTTGGTCAGGGTTGGGACTTCCCGCCGGGCTCATTCATTGACCCTATCTACGTAAAAATGTAGAACAAGTGCACGATGTGCGGAATTGTTGCCTACGTCGGCCCCCGAGACGCCCAGCCGATCCTTCTGGATGCTTATCGTGACTGGGAAAC
>OGWH01000057.1_pt1 | contig 14529 bp, 37 predicted proteins | sample 1575971 | NCBI WGS metagenome assembly OGWH01 (sample SAMN07581554, study PRJEB24739) | freshwater metagenome
TCATGGCAACAAAGACAGGGCTTGATCAAATAATTGATGGGGAAATGGATGAAGATTACCAACAGGCACAACCTGCCAGAGGTGTTAAGAACGTTTGCAAGAAATTCAAAATACAGTAGGGGCGATTTCCAAAGCTGCGGAGAGGATTCTGGCAACTTCAACCTCCCCTCTGCGGCCTTTTTGTCGGCTATCTAGAACCATTCTTAACCCCTTATGTTAGAGTGGATACGTGGCTTGTGTTGGGTTTACTTCGGATACTATACATCATGCATCAAGAAACGCAACTTTTGAGAGCAGTCCTTTCAACCGCCGTCCGCGATGCCTGTCTGGCCCCGACAGAAGGCGCTGTCATCGCGCCAGAGGCGTTTACCGCTATGGACTTCTTGTTTTTTGAGCGGGGCGCAGAGAAGTATTGTTCTGCTTGTGATGTTAATTACAAATGGTTTATAGAAAGGGTTTGGCTTTGGACAAGGTCGCCTCCAAAGGGTGGCACTGCGGCAGAACAAGAGATCGACAACACCAACAAGAGAAGATTTAGATTTAATTACCAGAAAGTTATAGAGCTGCATAGGCAAGGGATTGACACGCCGTGGAACTTTACGGAGGTAGAGGATGATGGAAATTAGAGACATGTTTGCGGCGGCGGCTTTGCAAGGCATTCTGTCTGGAAAGTGGGCCGCGATGCCTCAATCAAAACCAGAGCGGGCTTTTGCCCGTATGGCTTGGATCATGGCAGATGAGATGATGAGTCAGAGGCATGAACAGTACAAATGTTCTGGTAGTGAACGGGAGCCTTCTTTTGCAAAATAAGGACGCGCAGCGTTATCAGTGGTTGCGGCAAAAAATGGTTTGCCTTTTCGATGACAAAGGCTCTGCTATCATGGCAACAAAGACAGGGCTTGATCAAATAATTGATGGGGAAATGGATGAAGATTACCAACAGGCACAACCTGCCAGAGGTGTTAAGAACGTTTGCAAGAAATTCAAAATACAGTAGGGGCGATTCCCAAATCTCCGTAACGCAGCTCATCAACAGCGTTAGGATTGTAGCGCTGGAGCACAAGCATTGGGATGAAATTGAACAAGATGTAAGCGAAACCCTTTTTGCTCTTTTGGGGACCGCCGTCCATCACATTCTAGAAAACTCAGTTGAAGATAATGTCATCACTGAGAAGAGATACTTTGCGTTTTTGAATGGATGGAAAATTTCAGGACAGATTGACAGGCAGGTTGTTACGCCCGAAGGGAACATCATTGAAGACTGGAAGGTTACATCCAGTTGGGCGGTCATGTCTGAAAAGGTTGATTGGGAAAACCAATTGAATGCTTACGCTTGGCTTGCCTCTTCTGCTGGAATTACTGTTAAGCAATTAAAGATTAATGCAATTATTCGCGACTGGTCTAGACAAAAAGTAGGAATCCCTGGATATCCTATTACCGCGATGCATCAAATCGATATTCCGCTATGGAATTTTGCAAAGCAACGGGCTTACCTTGCAGAGCGTTTATCTCAGCATGCGATAGCAGTCATGGAAGAACCTCCTCTATGCACCTCTGAGGAAAGGTGGGAAAGGCCAGCGAGTCATGCGCTTCAAAAGATCGGAGCGAAAAGAGCATGGAAGATTTTTGCAACGCTTGAAGAGGCGAAATTAAATTTTAGAGACGGAATGGAAATAGTGTCGCGACCCGGAGTCAATGTTCGCTGTGAAAATTTTTGTAGGGTAAGGAAGTTCTGTGATTTTGGTAAAACACTAGGGGAAACCAATGAAGAATTTGATACAAAGCTTGATTAAGGCAGCAAAAGATTGTGGCTACGTTCAGAAGCTTGGTAAAAATCCGATGGGGTATTCGTATGCTACCGAGGCGAGTGTTGTCGCGCATGTACGCGAGTCGCTCCTTGAGAATGGTCTCGTTTTGGTACCTGATCTTATTCAGCATACCTTTGATCCTGCTTTGGGTCTTAGCGAAGTTTTTATAAAATATACGCTCTTTCACGAAAGCGGCGAGATGCTGGAGTTTAAGATGGCCGGACAAGGCATGGACAAAAACTCCAAAGGCATTGGTGACAAGGCAATTTACAAGGCTATCACTGGAACAAACAAGTATGCTTTGTTAAAGTTGTTTGCAATTGCAACAGGTGATGATCCAGAGAACGAAAAGGAAGACAACCGCGCCAAGCTTGAAACCGGGGCGGCTGTTCTTATGGAAAATAGTGCCAAGCTTATTATTGAATTCTTGTCTGAGTGCAAATCCGTGCCGGAACTGGAGAAGTACTGGAAGGACAATCTTGTTACGTTGAAGCAAATTCAATCTTACAGCAGCGATCTTTACACGCAAATTCTTTCCGAGTTTGGAAAGACCAAGAAAACTCTTAAGGGGGAAGTATGAATTTCGTAGCCAGGCCTGATTCTTTGTATATGTTTGCGGTCACCGCAAAGTCAGACACATCTCCGTCTTGGAGAGGTAAGGTTACTTTGTCCAAGGAGCTTATTCAAAAAATTGTGGACTGCCAAGTCAGGGATGAGCCTTGCCAATTAAGTGTGACGTTGTGGAACGGCAACGGAAATCGCGGGCCATTCCTCAGTGGAATAGTGGAGGAGTATGCCCAGTACGTTCCTAGCCTAAAGCATGAGCCGAGAGAAGAAGGAGATGACGTTCCTTTTTGAGGCGATCAGCTTTGAGGCTATCAAGGTTGCGTTGCGACAAAACGACAAAGGTTTTTTGTTGTCGCTATCTGTTCACCCCGACGACATTCCGGAAGAGCTTATAAGGGATTTTGTCGGGGCGAGGTATGCGATTGCAATGGTGCGAGTTGGAGACGACGAGCGCCCACTGCGCCGTAACAAACCTAATAGTTTCGTGCAGACCGCTGGCATTTTGGCAAGAGATTTGCAATTTCAGCAGTGGTGTTGTGATCAATATGGTACAGAAAATTCTGAGGACGGGGCCGCTGAAGCCATTCACAATGTTTGTCAGATTGAATCCCGGTCAGAGCTTGCAACAAACACAAGCGCGCAATCTATGCTTATGGACTTGAGAAGGAGTTTTGAAGAATGGAAAAAAAGTTAGTTCCGTTTTTTGTTTATCTTACTCAAGAACAAGCGAGCGCGTTGAGGGAAACAGGTAATGTCTCCAAATCTATTCGCAAGGCTGTACAAGAAATGCTTGGAAGAGATTCCACTTACGAAGACGGATTTCGATCAGGAGTTAATCGTGCCGCAGAATGCGCAGAACGATCCCGCCACGGTTCCATGCGATATCCTCATGGAAAAACCGTCGGAGAATCAATTGCAGAAGAAATTAAATCCTTGGAATAAAAAACAATATGATGCCAACATTTTTCTTCTTAAACTTGATTATCTTATGCATTGCAGAAAATGGGGAAAATCAAGGAAATTGTTTTATCCGGATTGGGTATTAAAATTAAATACATGGGGAAATAACAATGTAGAAGGTCCTCGGAAAAAAACATGGATGACAGACGGCGAGTTTGAGGCTTACCCCATATGGACAGAAATGGAAGGATGGTTTAACGCATGGATACACATTCAAGGAATGAGGTACTCAAACCCAACCGGCCGACTGCGAACCCAAGAAGAAATAGAAACCGCTCATCAGGGGTATCTTTAAACCTTCCAAGTTTAGAATTAGAAAAGAAAACTTTGCAAAAAGTTTATGTTCATGCAAATATAATTTATGTTCCCGATTACAAAATTTCTGGTTTGTATCAAGGGCCAGGAGGAAAAATGTATGAAGAACATCAGTTAGTTCGCGCTGGAGCGACAACAAAAGTATATTCGCTTTGGGAGAGGAATTATGAACCAAGCGTTTGAGAAATGGGCGCGTCAACAAACAATGAGTGACGCGGAAAAAGCTGCGGCTTTCAAGATTTTTGCAGCCGGTTGGTGCGCAAGTCTTGAAGAAAGCAGGAGGTTGCTTGGGGAAACCCAAGTATTTTTAACTACGGATTTGGCATAGGAAAAAAACATGCACACACCGAAAGAAGTAGTGAATTTCCTTAAAGACAAGGGTTGGAACGCATCGCAAATTGCAAGAGAATCAGGAGTATCTCAACCAATTATTAGCAAACTGTTAAAAACGAATAATAATATTCGCTTTGACACATTTGCAAAACTCCAAGCTTTGTTAGATGAGCCAGTGCCCATTAAAGCTAGGAAGGCGCGAGCAAAATCTGTAAAGCCCGTTGTTCGTTACAAAGCAGCACTTGAAAACATTATTGATGCTTCTTCCTTGGATGAAGCAATCAAGATTGCACAAGAAGCTATTGAGTGACTAATACCCCCTTCGGGGGGTTACGGAGTTTTTATGTATTACGTGGATCATTTGATTAAAGCAAATACACTTTTGAAACAGATGTATGAACAGACTGAAGAAAAAAACTTTTTGCAGGCATATAGTACTGGTATACAACTTTCTGATGAAATTTTAGAAGCTTTAAAAGACATAAATAAAAATCACTTAAATCATAAAATGCAAGGCTTTTATTTTGCTAGGAGCGGTTCGTGGGTTGGGTTGACGAATGAGGAGATTGAACACATTGCTGATAGTGAATGGGAAGAAGCATTTGTGCGAATGATTGAAGCCAAGCTAAAGGAGAAGAACACATGAGTTGGCTTAAACAATTTTGGTGTTCGTGGACGCATGGAGGCGGCCACATCAAGCGAGACAGCTTTGACCGAATTAACTGGCAATGCTGCAAATGTGGACGTTGGTCTGATCCAATCCCGCTGGAAACAGAACACAGGCAAACTGCCAAAGACATGCTGGCGGAGCGGGAGAAATGACCAAACTACAACCAGTCGCAATCTCTGACAAGTACCGGGAAGCCGCAGCAGAGATGCTGCACGAAGCGATTGGCGAGAAACCCGACACGGCAATCATCATCTTGTTCTGGAAAGATCGCGGGCAATTCAAGATTAAGACAAGTGCTACGCAAGACAGGCTTCAATTGATCGGTGCGCTGACCGAGGCGCTGCACAAGGTTGTTCATGATGGATATTCATCATGAGCCTTGACGCGATGAAGTTGGCACTGGCGGCGCTTGAAGAGGCCAAGAATAAAGTCATTACCGATGGGTATGCACCATGACTGACAGAGAACTGATGCAGCAGGCGCTGGAGGCGTTGGAATTGTTGGCTAGGTACGAAAACCCCGCGACAAAGATACAAGTACGCAAACCTAAAGACGGTGGCCCGATAGTGACTATTTACCCGCACAAAGTTGCCAATGAGAGACCCATTCAAAATTGACAGCCCGACCTGCATCAGTTTCAGCGGTGGCAGAACGAGCGCCTATATGCTGTGGCGAGTGCTTCAGGCCAACGATGGGTTACCTGACGAAGCAAAAGTCTGTTTTGCCAACACCGGCAAAGAAGATGAGGCGACACTGTTTTTTGTGCGTGACTGTGGCGAACAGTGGGACGTACCAATCACATGGATTGAGTACTTGTCACAGGAGCCAGGTTTCAAGGTTGTGACGTTTAAAACGGCCAGCCGCAGTGGTGAGCCTTTTAAAGAAATTATTGTCAAGCGCAATTACTTGCCAAACCCTGTTGCTCGCTTTTGTACCGTTGAGCTCAAAATTTTACCTGAACACAAGTATCTTAAGTCATTAGGTTGGACTGATTGGGACAACATGGTTGGCATTCGTGCCGATGAGCCGCGACGAGTTGCCAAAATCAGAGCAAATCCAAGTGGCGGTAAGTCTGGCCCTGAACGTGTCATGCCGCTTGCCGACGTAGGCATCACAAAAAATGATGTGGGGAATTTTTGGCGCAGCCAGTCTTTTGATCTTGGGTTGCCCAATCACAACGGCGTGACCATGCACGGTAACTGCGATCTGTGTTTCCTGAAGGGATCCAGGCAAATTCGGAGTCTGATTGCAGAAAAGCCTGAACGAGCAGTTTGGTGGGCGGGGATGGAAAACAGCATCACCAACGCAAAAATTACAAATGGCGGTCGATTCCGTTCTGATCGTCCCAGCTACGCCGAAATGGCAAAGTTTGCCGCCGATCAGCGCGATATGTTTGATGCCAACGAAGAAGGCATCGCTTGTTTCTGTGGGGACTAAATGCGACGGGCAGCAAAGACTGGAAGCCAAGCTAAAGGAGAAGAATACATGACTGACAGAGAACTGATGCAGCAGGCGCTGGAGGCGATGCTGGCGTTCCCGGATGACATCTCAGACGAAATGTTCGAGGCAATCAGAGCACTGAAAGAGAGGCTGGCGCAGCCGGAGCAGGAGCCGGTGGCGTGGCGGCCGATTGAGTCAGCGCCGAAGACGGGGCGCAAAGTGATCTTGTTTTACAAGAACCGTCTTAACGTAGGTAGAACGGTGATAGCAAGGTGGCTAACAGACGAGCAGGCTACAGAAATAGATGTTGATGACGTGGGCTTAGAAGGTGGCTGGTACGAGTGTATTGACAACTGGGGCGACTTCACAGATGTGGTAATTCACGAAGGTGAGCCCTCGCACTGGATGCCACTTCCAGCGCCGCCAATCGAAGCACTGCGCCAAGCACTGGAGACAGAGCGTGAATGGGTGGGGCTGACCGCAGATGAAATCTGGAAATGCAACAAAGCAAAGAGTGGCAGTGCTGTGGAGTTTCACATTTGCTATGAACATCAGAACGTGGAGGATTTTGCGGAATCTATCGAAGCCAAGCTAAAGGAGAAGAATCATGGATAGAGAAGACATCATCCGCATGGCGCGGGGGCAAGGACTACCCGAAACCGAAACTGAAGGAGTTTTCATAGTTAACACCGACGATCTTGGTCGAATGCTTGCTGCCGAGCGTGAGGCCGTGATAGCCATCGTGAACGACAACTCAGATAGCGATGGGTTGTGCTGCACAGATGATCTACTTGCCGCCATACGAGCAAGGGGAGACAGATGACTGACAGAGAACTGATGCAGCAGGCGCTGGAAGCGTTGGAATCAGACAATCCAGACATTCAGTTACGAGCAGCGATAGCCCTACGCGAGAGGCTGGCGCAGCCGGAGCAGGAGCCGGTGGCGTGGTACTTCGTTCGTGACTTAGAAAAAGGCATTTCGTTTGCGCCAGACAATGACGCGACAAAATCGTGGCAACCACTTTACCCAGCATTACCAGCGGCTACAGAGCCGGTTGCGTGGATGGTTTATACGCTTGATGGCAAATCTGTCTGCGTGACTGACAACCCTAATGACTTTACCGACCAACATAAGTCACTGCCCCTCTACACCGCACTACCAAAGCGTGAATGGGTGGGGCTGACGGCAGATGAAATCTGGAAATGCAACAAAGCAAAGAGTGGCAGTGCTGTGGAGTTTCACATTTGCTATGAACATCAGAACGTGGAGGATTTTGCGGAATCTATCGAAGCCAAGCTTCGGGAGAAGAATCATGGATAGAGAAGCTGTTATCCGCATGGCGCGGGAGGCTGAGTTCAAAGTTGATTGGCAACACGCAGACGTTGCTGAGATTAAAGCGAAAAGGTACGAATACTTTGCCGCGCTTGTTGCTGCTGCCGAGCGTGAGGCAATTGCTAAGTCACTGGATAAGCAAGCAGACCTTGCCTGTGATGAGATTGACAGGCAGTGGGCGCAAGAAATGGCGGCGGCGGTCAGAGCAAGGGGAGAAAGATGAACGAACGAATTAAGGAACTTGCCGACGAAGCCGCTAAATTCAGTGCGATTATGGCTCTACCCACAGGTGAAGCCGGAGACAACCTATTTGTTGCAAAGTTCGCCGAGTTGTTGATTCGGGAATGTTTGGCATCAATTCCATCTGATGGGCACAGAGGTGATTTTGGTAGGGCGGTCGAGTTTTGTCAACAGCAGATCAAACAACATTTCGGAGTAAACAATGAACCAACGATTTAGACTATTGGCCGAACAGGTAGAATGGCGTTTTGCCGACCGACTCACAGGTGAACTTTCTGAATATGACAAGCGATTACTAAAGTTCGCCGAGTTGATTGTTAGGGAGTGTGCCGAATGGGTCAATGATAATCTTGGCTTAGTAGACGAAGAAGCAAGAAAAGATTTACTTAGACATTTTGGAGTTAAATGATGACAACCCTAAGAGTCTTTTTGTTGATACTGGCGGTAGGTTTAACTGTACTTGGATATGCGATTTGGCAGTCTCATCATATGAATTTAGAATGTGACGGCAAGAATGGTGTTCTAGTCAAAACAATGCAAGGATGGACTTGCATTGACGTTAAAGTTATAAAGTGATATACTATGGGAACGAACTACTACGTTGCAAAAAATCTGTGTGAATGTTGCAATCGTTATGATGAAGAATACCACATTGGTAAATCGTCATACGGTTGGGCATTCACATTTCAAGGTTATCCCGCTGAACGTATAACATCTTGGAAAGCGTGGAAAGAATTTTTGAAGAATCGAATCATCATGGACGAATACGGCGAACGCCAAGGCTACGATGCATTTGTTCAAATGATTGAAACATATAAAGCGCCAGGTTATGTGCGTGAAGATGGACACAAAAATCTAACACACAATGAACAGGGTAAAAAAGGCGATATGCATCCACGACAACAAGCGTGGTTCAATCCAGACTATGATTGGGACGATGAAAGCGGCTATTCTTTTACTTCTAGGGAGTTTTCATAATGGAATACGATTGGGATGAATTTGAAGAATACGTCACTACTCTGCTAGAGGCAATGTGGCGTGATGTTGACTATCTGGAGATTGGCGAAGACATTTCCGATGTGCCAGAAATCAAAATTATCTTTGATGGCTACGGCGATTTGGAGATTGATGACGGCGTTAATGAATATCAATACACGGAGGGTGGCAACAAGGACATGGAGTCCTATGCTATCTTTGTCCACAAAGATTCGTGGAAAGAAGACTTTCAGTTTCCAGAACATGAGACTACACCTTGGGCGCTGATTCATCGAACTCAAGAAGAAGTCTGCATCTATGCATGGTACGATGTAGTACAAGACAAGTGGGACATTCTTCCGATGGAAGATCAGTTGCACGATAGGGCGATGACTGCTGAAGATGTGATGCATTGCCTAAGAACTGTTCACAAGCGTTATTACGATTATAAGGATGAAGAATGAGTAATTATGAACGACACGCAATGATGGAATTCAGAGCCGCTGGTTGGACTGATGAGAACGGCAAATTCAATGATGAAATGCAAGAGGCGATTTGTACGCATGTATTGAAGTTGCTTGAAGTCTTTAATGGCGAAGGGCACTCTGGCTCTTCTGCGCCGTATGCAATCAATCTGTTCAAACAACTAGCATCATTTGAACCTGTCGCACCTCTGACAGGTGAAGATTGGGAATGGACTGACGTAAGCGAATACGGTGGTCGCAACAACGGCATTCTCTATCAAAACAAACGATGCGGGCATGTGTTCAAAGATGACGAAGGCGCATACGATAGCGATGGCATTATCTGGTACGATTGGCACACCGATGAGAAAACTGGAGAAAAACACAAGTCGCATTTCACTAGTCGTGAAAGTAGAGTGCCAGTAACATTTCCATACACACCAAAGAGAGAATACCGAGAGTGGGTTGAGAAATGATCCTAGAAGACATGGTAAAAACAATCGACCTTCCAATTGGAGGTAAAGTATTGGTTGCCACGTTGAACATGGATGATGATCAGTTTAGGAATGTACCAAAAGATATGATCAAGGATCAACTGGTTCGCCTCATCGTGGCAGAAGTTGTGAAGAACAAGATGGTTGAGTTTACAATCCAAGATGATTATGCTACACTAAGAAAGATCATCCATGCAAGGATGTATGTTGCACCAGATGAACAGGTCAAACTTTTAAGAATACACAAGGTGATTTGATGGAACGAAAACTTCTAGAGCCAGAGATTCGGAAACTTGCCAAAAAGGCAGGTTTCATTTTGTGGGACACCGCCGATTGGGGTCCTGGCAAAGACCACATCGATTGGTCGTGTGAGTACGATGAGGAACTTGCGAAGTTTGCCAAACTCATTCAGAAGCGGCTGAAGAAACATCTTGAGATTTGCCGAAAAGGGGTTGCACAAGTCGAAGATTTAGATTATAATTATGCTATTGGGTATGATGATGCAATGCTAGATGCCATTGAAATCGTATTGACACTTGGCAAAGGATATGTGAATGAGCAAGAAAACGCCGAAGTTGGAACTTGACTACGAAACCGCAGACAAGATTACTGTGCTGTGCCTGAAGGATCAATTGCACTATCTTCAAAAAGAACTTAACGATCATCGAAACGGATCGTACATGCATCCTGAAGACGCATACAATTCTGAATTCAAATTGGTTCCCGCATTGAAGATTGTTCTAAATTATTATGGAGAAAGCGTATGAGCATTGAAGACTGGACAAGCAAAGACAAGAATCGTTTTGTGAAGTGGCTGAAGGGTCACCTTGCATATGGTGAAGTGACGATTACTTTCGAAAAGAAAGACGGCACGTTGCGTGAAATGCGTTGCACTCTCAAGGACGTTCCTGAGTATGAGCGTAAGACTGAGAGTGAAACACCTCGCAAGAAAAACGATGAAGTCATTTCTGTGTACGATTTGGACAAGAGCGATTGGCGTTCGTTTCGAATCGATTCAGTTAAGAATGTAACATTTAATCTATCATGACTATCTTTAACTTCAAGAGTAAGAAAGGTCACCCCTTACCCGTAGAAGGCAATGAGGTTAAAAATATGAGTCAGGAAACTTACGCTGTTGGTCCTTCTCTTGGCGTTGATGGAGAAGTTTTAACTGCTCTTAAACTTTTCTCTAATGGACCCATTACAACAATCACAATGGGTCGTGAAGCAACACTTGGAATGATCAAACTGTTGATGGCTTGCGCAAACATTAGTTGTGATGATTTGAAAGAAGATAATGAAGAACGAACTTGATGAAACATTGTGTGCAAAGTATCCGAAGTTGTTTCGGGATCGTCATGCGCCAATGACGGTGACTTGCATGTGTTGGGGCTTTGACTGCGGCGATGGTTGGTACAATATCATCGATGTACTCTGTTCTAACATTCAACACCATATTGATAATAAGCGTAGAGACCGAGCAAGGGCTCTTGTCTACAATCGTGCGCTGAAGAGAGCCATTAATGGCGATGACACTTCTATGCGCCGTTGGTATTCGTACATGTCCTCACCCAATCTTGATGAAGCCATTAAGAAGGCGATTGAAGAAAAACAATTTCGTAAAGTGCCAGATGCTGTGAGGCAAGTCGTTGTCTCACAAGTGAAAGAAAAGTTTGGTGGCTTGCGTTTCTACGTTGACTATGCAGATGATGTAGTTTACGGAATGATCAGCATGGCGGAATCTATGTCTTATCGAACCTGTGAAGTGTGCGGTTCGCCAGGAACGTCTAACAGTCACGGATGGATTACAACCCTCTGTGAAACACATCGTAATGAAAGGGAGAGTCGGTATGCCTAATTGGTGCAATAATTCATTTAACGTCAGCGGCGACAAAGAAGACATTGATAAGTTTGAAGCGTTTCTAGAAGAAAAATCAGGCAAGGACTGGTTTGACTTCTTTGCGCCAACGCCACCTGAACTGAAGAGTGAAGGTTGGTATGAGTGGAACATTTCCAATTGGGGTTGCAAGTGGAACTGTGATGCGCAGGACTGGACCCGTGAAGGCAATACAATCTCATTCTGGTTTGACTCACCGTGGGGTCCGCCAATCGAACTCTATCGAAAGATGAATGATGAAGGCTTTGACGTTAAAGCAGAATATTGCGAAGAAGGTATGGGCTTTGTTGGTGAATTCGTTGATGGTTGTGATGACACCTATGAATTCTCTAGCCTAGAAGACTTGGACGATATTCCAGAACACTTAGTTGAGAACTGGAACTTGCGTGACAATCTAGAAGCAATGGAAGAAGACTTGGAGGACGAAGAAGATGAATGATCATGATCGTTCTAATCTTGAGTTTCTTTTGACCGCATCACCTGAGGTGCTACAGGATTGGTATAGTAAAATGGATGAGGATGATATCCTCTATGCATTCGAACTCCTTCAGGCGGCTAGTCTGGAACTTCTGGAGCGTTCTGTCAATATCTCAACCGATTGTACTGAGGCAAAGAAAATACTATCGAAATTCATGCTTCAATAGAAAGAATTTATTGTTGTTTTTATACAACACTTACAATACCCCGTAAGTTGTTGTTTTTTAAGGGGAAAAATGTTGCAAAAAAGCGACATTTTCCCCTCTTTTTTTGGGTGCTTGACAATTGTGGAGGAACGTGTAGAATAGGTACTGTAGTGAGTTGATAGTGATACGGAGATTGTGATGCTGACTTTTCTGACGATTGTTCTGGTTCTGTTCTTGGCGACGGTGCTGTTTGGCGCCGCTGTGAGCGGTTCTGTTACCACCCTCGGTTGATTTAGGAGATTAGAATGCGTACAAAGCGTTACATTAGCGGTCTTGACAATAATCAGAAAATCCGTGTCATTTGCAACGGCGTTGGTTTCAACACCACGGTCAAAGGTGCGTTTGATATGGCGTTCCATGACCAGCGGGTTGCGGTGACTACCGCTTTGGTTTCGCTTGGCTGTGACCAGTATCTTCCCGAAGGCAAGCGCCCCACCGGGTTCGGTACTCGGATGCGAGTGTACAATGGTCAAGGTCAACAAGTTGATGTTGACGTTCAAGTTGATTTGGTTTAAGGAAATTTAAGATGAAATTTGATCGATACTCTGGTAGAAAAGTAAACACCAAATCTCATGGTGTTTGCAAAATTCTAGGCTCTTACAAGGATAGCCGTGGCGTCCTGAAGTTTATGGTAATCGTGGAGACTGGAATCCGCAAAGGTGATACTACCATTGTTCGGTCACGGGATTCTGTGTTGTTGTAAAAAAACAACACTTAAAATAGTTGTTGACAATCTTCGGAAATCGTGTACAATAGAATCTGTTGAGTGAGAAAACAAGGAGTTTCGAAAATGGCTAAAGTTGACTATGTTGCAGTAAGTGATGGTTGCATCGAATTCTATGCTGGTCTTGGTAACTTGGTTGTGAAGTCTGCCGACCGCTTGGTTCTTGCGCAGGCTGTGATTGATGCTGGCGGTTTCGCCGATGCCGTCTACGGCTCTTCGTCATGTGACTTTGCTACTGAGTACGGATTCCCCACACAATTTGCCTATGACAAGTTGTTCAAGGACGTTTGCGAACTAGTCTAAAAGAGGATACTGATATGGCTATGCTTGTTGTCTCCACTCAATATCGTGAAAACTATGGCACGTGCACCGATCAGCGCTGGTGGCAATGTTTCCAACGGCCAGGTCGATTACGGCGGGGTCATCGGCTTCAATGCATCCTCGACGAACAACAGCGTGTTGGTGACGGGAGCCGGATCGACTTGGAGCAACAGCGGCGCCCTGACCATCGGATCCTACGGTAGCGGAACCCTCACCATCGCCAACGGAGGAACGGTTTCGGCAAGTAACGTTGTGATCGCCTCCGAATGGGGTTCCTCCGGCACGCTGAACTTCGGCTCCCTTGGCGGGAGTGACGCCGCGGGCAGCCTGATTGCACATACGATCAGCTTTGGATCCGGGAGTGGGACGATTAATTTCAACCAGACCGATACGGTGGCGGTCACCATCTCCGGCGCAGGATCCGGCTCTGGATTTATCAACCAATCCGGAAGCGGCACGACGATTTTGACGGCGGGAACCAATGCTCGGCACAGTGATTTCACCCAGCAATACACCATCAATGGTGGAAGCCTCGTGGCCAGTGGAGTCTTCACGAATGCCCTGCTGAACCTTAATAATGGAAATTTCACTTTCACGGGCGAAGGGTCCACGTGGAACGCGGGCGAAGGGTCCTTCTGGGTCGGGGACACTAATCCAAGTAACAGCGTGGTGATTTCCAACGGTGCCTCTATGGTGATGCCTCTAAACCTCGGCCATCATTTATCTTCCTCCAATAACAGCGTCGTTGTGACCGGAGCGGGATCGTCGTGGAACGCCGGAGGCAGCGGTATTGTTGTCGGAGACGTCGGTTCAGGCAACAGCATGACGATCAGCGATGGTGCAAGTGTATCCGTATCCGCGACGGGCATGATCAGTGGGCAAATCGGCGAGTGGTCGTCGAACAACAGCGTGCTGGTGACCGGAAGCGGATCTGTATGGAATTTGAGCGGCGGCCTGGCGATCGGAAATAACGGAGGAGGCACTCTCACCGTGGCCAATGGTGGCGCGGCTACCTCCACTGGACCATCGGGGATCACCATCGCATCGCAAGCCGGATCCACTGGCACGCTGAACATTGGCGGCTTCGGGACCAACGACGCGGCGGGGACGATCAACGCCCCGAAGATCACGTTCGGGGCGGGAACCGGCACGATCAACTTCAACCAGACCAATGCCACGACGATCTCCGCCGAGATCTCCGGCAACGGCACGGTGAACCAACTCGGCAGCGGCACGGGGCGCTATCGTGACTGGGAAACAGATCGGAAGAGCACACGTCTGAACTCCAGTCACTCTCGCGCAGCTC
>OGWH01000059.1_pt1 | contig 14459 bp, 9 predicted proteins | sample 1575971 | NCBI WGS metagenome assembly OGWH01 (sample SAMN07581554, study PRJEB24739) | freshwater metagenome
TTTTTTTTTTCAAGCTGAAGACGGCATACGAGATGCGCGAGAGTGACTGGAGTTCAGACGTGTGCTCTTCCGATCTGTTTCCCAGTCACGATACAAACATCCAAATCCAACAATCGTTCAAAAAACTCCAGCTTTAACCTTGAAAAGGATTCGACCCAGGAAGCAATCTCCGCTGAACGTGTAGTTAATACAGCAACTCGTTTTTCCGACCGATTCAAAGCAGCAAATAAAAAACCATTATTAAACAAAGATAGGTGCAATTTTCAGATGGGTATGGTTGTCTTTATCCCACAGATAACTAAGGTCAAAACGACCACGCTTCCATTCAACCACCTCCTCTGTGAACTCCGTGCCTCCCCCTCGAACTTTGTGGTAAAAACCGGCCATCCACGCCTGAACCGCGCTTTAACAAAAAACTCTTTTACTTCAAATATTCGCGCACCATCGCCAACCCCTGGCTTTGGGCCTTGGGCAATCGGCTGTTCAACAACAATCGGTCGAAACTTCGGTAAGTCGATATTTCCTTCTCCGCTTTCGCCAACCTAATGTGTATGGATGTTTCGTCCTCGGTGCGGCGACTCCGCAACCGCTTTTCAAGCACGTCAATGCTCGGCGGCATGATGAATATCGCCAGTGCCCGCTCCCCATAAATGCGCTTTAAATTCAAGGCCCCCTGAACATCTACATCAAAAACCACGTGTTGCCCATTTCCCCAAATGCGGTGTACCTCGCTCTCCAATGTCCCGTAAAAATGCCCGGGATACACTTCCTGCCATTCCACAAACTCCTGATTTTCTACGCGCCGCTCAAACTCCGGCTACAACAAAATAATCAGCGGTTGTAGTACCAGCTGGGAATATAATAGTACCTGCCCCTGTATATTGATAAACCATAGGACTAGACTGTACAACTGTAGGTGACCCAGTAACAGTTGCTGATGTTCCTCCCGAGTATATAATAAAAACTACACCAGAACCCCCACTCCCTCCGCTAAAACCGGGGTAATCGGTACCTCCTCCAGCTCCTCCTCCCCCGCCGCCATTAGTTCCACTCGCATTCTGTCCTGCTGCATTTCCAGCACCCCCATCTCCGGCACTTACATGCCCTCTTGGGCCTGGAAGAGTTTCTCCACCGCCTCCTCCCCCGGCGCCAAATGTAGACGATGAACTACCATATGATAATACTAGCCCGGACCCCCCGGCGCCCCCTCTGTAATATTTAACATCGATGCTAGTATCGTTTACCGCAACACTACTAGAGGTCACTACTACTGGTCCGCTTGTTGAACCAAGCCTTACTTGTAGAGTAATCGTTTCACTACCTTCAGTAGTAACATCGTTAGATAAAGTTTTTGTTAATGACCCGCTATTTCCGCTGATGTTTATGGTTCCCGATAAAGTGCTATCAGTAAAATCACCAGCTGAAACCGTTCCGGTAATTGTATAATAAAGTGTACCGGCGCCATTATAACCAAAATTTGTAGTTGTAATATTCCATGTAATAGAGCTCCCTTCATTTACAGAGGCGGAAGTAGGTGTTACAGAAAAAGTACACGTATTTTCCTGAACTATTACACCAGCGTTAGCGATCTCTGGTCCGCTTGTAGAACCTGTTCTTATTCTAATAATCATAGCTTCATTATTTTCCCCAAATGGCTCATTAACAACAAAGGTTTTTACAAAAGATCCCACCCCACTATTTATGGCTAAACTGCCGGATAAAGTTCCATCAGTAAAATCATCTGCGGAAATAGGACCATCACCAATAGTATAATAAACTGTTCCATTACCCATTCCAGGTACAGTTACATTTACAGTAATAGTGGTAGATTCACCTATTATAACAGACGGTGAAACACTAACAGAAGGGCTTGGCGCAGGGGGCGGTGGCGGAGGCGGTGGCGGTGAAGGTGGTGACAAGCTGGTATCATTAACAGTTACTGAATTCGATATAGCTACTATTGGACCACTAATCGACCCGGTTCTTAGCTGAACTATTATAGTTTCACTACCCTCGGTCGTCGTATCATTAGATAGGGTTTTCGAGAAGGAACCTGAATTGTTCGTTATTGAAATCGAACCTGATAAAGTGCTATCAGTAAAATCACCTGCTGAAACAGTACCAGCAATTGTGTAATACAAAGTACCTGTACCAAAATTAGCTGTTACTACGTTCCATGTAATAGAGCTTCCCTCATTTACAGAAGCAGAAGAGGGTGTTATAGAGTAAATTATTCTTTTTTTAGATCCTCTTCCAAAAATGAAGTTACCTAAAAATGAGCCAAAATTAAAGGGCATAGTTATTCCGGAGAAGGTGCGGGTGTTGGTTGAACACGCCAAATTTGATCCAATTCATCCCAATAATACTCTCCATTATTAGGATAAGGTACAGGAGGCTCCCACTGTACAGTGCTGTGATTTAGCACCCAGCTGGGGTATGGCTTTTCAGGTAATAATACCCAATTTGTAATGTCTTCCGACCACAAATATTTTTTTGGAGATTCATTTTCAGGATATGGCACCGGTGCTTTCCAATTATATTCTTGCATGTCAAGCAACCAGCTTGGAAATGGTTTTGGGGGAATAAACACATTTAGATTACTGTCAAAGGTATAACCAATGCCGGCGTATCTTTTTCTAAAATTATTATTATACGAAGTCTGTACCCATCTACCCCCTAAAAGTGAGGTACAGAACTCAATACCTTTTTGCTCTGATTCCACACCATTTACCAACAGTTCATTATTATGAACTGCCATAACCTCTACTACAACATTACTTTCATTAAGCTGTGCAAAATGAGCCATAATTAACTTCCAAACTGAGTTTGTTGTGCGTATACTGAATATGTTAATGCTTGAGTTTTTATAACTGAAAAAGAGTAAATATCAACATTTGAAGCATTTCCCGAAGTAGGTGCTACCCCACCTGACCAGCGCGTGGTTACATTAGCAGCAGTTCCATCAATAACTACACCAGTAATATAAAACGGTGAGGTGCCGTTAGGTATTACCACTGCTATAGATACGGCATTTCCCGGGTTAAAGGTTTCAAATCCTTGTAGATTAACTGTAGTATTGCTAACGGCATTAGCGGTATGAACATGTACTACACCATTATTTAAACTATAACTATTTGACCCCGCACCAAAAGCATAACCACATATGTTAGCTTTTTCAATATACCTTTGTCCAACGAAAATATTCCCTGCATTAAAAATATCAGTAGTTACATTTATATTTGCTAATACATTTAATTTTGAAGTAGTAACAGCTCCATCTTGTATTGTGGCAGTTACAACTGCATTATTCGCAATACTGGTTACATTAATAATATTTGATTGCAGTATGGTAATATTAGACTGCAATAATGTCACATTGGATTGAGTGTTCGATAAGCTCGTTTGAATTGTAGTAACGTTAGACTGCAATAACGTTACATTAGATTGAGTGTTCGATAGGTTCGATTGTACAACCCCTACCTCTGAATTTATATTAGAGAAATTATTATCTACCTCTGCATTCGTTAGAGGGGTACCTTTTACAAGTCTGAGCACTAGATTTGCCATTTTTTTCTCTTAAAATTACTTATTAATATTTAGGTTTAATTTTTCTAATATTAAAAAAAGTATGGTTTTTAATTCCTTTACATCTTCCTTAAGTTCAAGCACTTCCATCTTATTTTTTAAAATATTACTATGATATTCTTTTAAACGGTTATGCTCATTTAGCTTTTCTTTATCTACTGCCAGTATAGCTTTTGTAGAAGTATCCCTAACTAGATCCGGCCTTTTTTCTACCTTAAGAAATTTTTTTTCAGTAATCATCTAATGCTAGAACTCGAAGATCTCTTATTAATGGTACTTTTGCTGGATTATCTGAAAGCATTACTATTTTAATAGTAAAGGTATTAAATTTAGCACCATCATTTAATACAGAATTATTAGAATTTTCAAAAGTAAATTCTGCTAAATTATCCCTCTTGTTACCTGAAACCCCGGTCTCAACTAATTCTATATAGTTATTTTGAGTATCAAAATTTGTTGTACCTGGAGCATTAACCTTGCAGTAGACCTTAAAACTAGAATTACCTGGGCAGTAAGCATTTAAATAAACTTTTAAATCCTGAGCTTCAAATCCCGGTGCTAAAGTTACGCGCTTGGTAAGGTATCTTGCTAAAGCATTGCCCCCTGAGACTTGAGTTTCATTGGAACTGTCGTTATTTATAATATTTTTCACCCCATATGCTGCCAAACGCTCAAGATCAATAACAGGAGCTACCTTATTACTTGCTGGTAACATATCTATTTTAACATCTAAATCAGTAGATGTACCTTGACCTATAATTTTTCTAGTCTGCATAGGTACATTTTCATTGGGGGTAAATTCTGTAAAAGTATTTTCTTTTACCCCCGTCGAAGCTTCTTTTCTTCTAAAATAAAAATTAATTTCATCAGCAGCAAATCTTAAATATTCTCCAGTTACACACAAAACATCATAAACAACATCATAACTGTATGGTACAGTCTTTAAAAAAGCTGTAGATTGTGTTCTCAGAGGAAATAATGCTCGATTTATTTTAAAAACTAAATCTTCAGTCTGTTCCGGTGTCCAGGTAGAACTATTTTGTGATTTAAATAATGAACCCACATATGGTTGCTTTGATACCCGCTCGGTTGTACTTCCTAAAACAAAGTCTCCTAGTACTGCAGAATAAACCTTATAATTTTGTGAGTTAGCTAAAATAACTAATGCATACTGACCTGGTGGCAAGTAGACAGGTGACGGGAATTCAAAATTAGTACTTTTATTTAGATCAAACACCTCCGGATCATCTGGTATAACTACTTCATAACCATTTTTAGAAGTTATTCCAAATGGAACTATATCTGCCGAACTAGGATACCCATTTTCAACCGGTCTTATTTGTAAGGTAACCGGCACTGTTTCAGACTTTGTTGCAAACCAAAGATCTACTGATGTAATGAATACCCCATTGGGATCGGCCGCTGCATCAACAAAGAAAGTTTGTGCTAATGGGTCTATTGTATCAGGTCTATCCCCTACGTAGAAATTACAATTTACAGACGGGCCTGTTACTTTATTACCGTTTCCAACGGCTGTTACATCCGCTATAATTTTCAAATCCCCCTCCATAAGTACTTCTTCAGGCTTTAAGCAGTTAAGCGAAAAAACTTTCTCTTCACCGGGGGCAAGTGTAATTGGAAGCGCTCCAAGGTTATTATTCCAGTAATTTCTTCCATAAAAGTTATCATATGTGTTGAAATAGTCAACATTGAAACCCCAATAAACAGTTGAACCTCTAAGTCTATTAGTTGTTCCTGTCGGGCTTATAGAAAATATACTGTTAAAATTACCATTAGTTATAGATAAAGAATTTACTAAACTTATTGCATTTACACTCATGATGCCATCACCAACATATTTTACGTCTTTATTTGTTGATATATTTTTAATATATATTTGGCAGCTAGCATCGAAAAAACGGGAATGCCATGTTCTTCTTACGTCGTTGGGATCACTCTCCACATGCCCTGTCCAGACTATATCTCGCTTTGCAAGTTCAACACTTCTAAATAAATCTTCAGCATGTTTGAAACCCATATCATATACAAGATCCGAAAGAGGGGGAGGGGTCGCACCAGGGCAATTAACATCAAAACCCCATCCCCCTGCACCTTGAATCGGGGCGATAATTTCAAGTATAGCAGTTTCATCTATGCTGGATGTCTGCTTTACAAACGCAATTGTACTTTGTGCTACAAAGCTTTGGATGTTAGGATATCCAAGATAATTTAATTTTTTATTATAATCATCAATTGTACCTTGAGATGCTCCTGGATTCATTATAAACCCTGTACTTTGACTGGTACCTGCATATGAGAAGGTAAATTGAGCAGGGGTTATACCAGGTCTAACTATAATATTACCACTACCTATAGTGCCTGCATTAAGTTGAATTTTATAGGTCGTTCTTCCAACTCTTCCGGCTCCCGCTACCGCGCTTCCACAAACAAAAACTTTTATTTCATTATCATCTCCGACACCCGAAGCGCCTGTAGCACCCGAAGCACCCGAAGCGCCTGTAGCACCCGAAGCACCCGAAGCGCCTGTAGCACCCGAAGCACCCGAAGCGCCTGTAGCACCTGTTAAGCCAGTGGCGCCTGTAGCACCTGTTGCACCGGTAACACCTGTTGCACCGGTCTCACCCCTAGGCCCTCTAGCTAAAACGGCATTAGAAACATTACCAACTGTATTTACTAATGCTTCATCTCTGGTAATTGCTGTACCTACACTATTAGTAGTATATTCTGCGGTTGGTTGGATAGAAACCGTGTTAACCCGAGTTGCAAGTATAGTATCTTGACCAGTAGTAAGTAGCCCTTGGGCTAGATAATTAGTTTGAGCAGATGATGATATTAGTACTTTATTTGAACTATCAGCCAACCTGAAAGGTCTTTCCCCAACGTTAAATTTTAATTGCTGATTGTTGGGTAGATTAAATATACCTGCAAGACTACCTGTCTCATCTGTTATTAAGCTCTGATTAAAAATAACGTTAGAAACTGTTCTTGTTATTGTACTACCTGTGCTGGTAGTTAAAGTAACGTTACCGGCACTTATAGCATTACTTGTTATTACGGGTTTATAATAAAGGACATCTTTTAGTTGCAATACAACATTAGAAGAAATCCCATTTTGTGTAATATTAGTAATAGTAACATCAGGAGCCACATTTGAAGTTAAAATTACGTATGGTAGAGGGTAGACATAATCCATAACATTTACATTATTAAATGAAGCGAGCATACGCGTGTTTGGCTTCAAATTCTTTGCAGTAAACGTTATTATTTTAGATCTAATAAACGGAATAATACTTGCATCTACAAGTTTTTCCCCAAGATTAGAAGTTAATGTCTTTCCGGCGGAAAAATACTGTAGACCGGTTCTCCCAAAAGCTTCAGATGTTGAAACAGAAGTACTAGTAGTAGTTGATGATTTGGTATCTGACTGCGCAGATAATTTACCGGCATCATCGATAGAAAGTTTTGTATCGGCTTCAACAGAATTTGTAACTTGTGTACTTACATCTGTTACCCCTCTAAAAATAGATCTCCAAGAATCCCATCTGGTTGCCCAGGGTGTTAATCCATTATTTTCCGGTGTAATGACTGAAAAGGCATCATTTTCACCATTTATATTTACTATGACCGTTGGTCTAGTTTCTGTATCATGCCAGATGTCCGTGGAAGGGTCAAGAGTAATTTCCCCCACCCAATTAAAAACGTCAAAAGGGGTTGTTGGGATAAATTTTGTAGCTTTAATTTGAGAGACATAATTAATTTCTGTATGTGCTGGTAAAACCAAAGCCCCTTTTCGTACAACATTGGAAGAATTGGCTGTATCTAAAGCAAATGCAATCGCGGTTGTTGTACACGCCGGCCTTAAAACACGATTTTCGTTATCAATTGAACACTTATGATCATTGTTCTTAACATCTGCTATACCATGCCCAGAAAATGGGTCTACTAAAATTCCGTTTTTAAAACGCTCTATTCCTGGTACTGAAGATGGGATTTTCTGATCTGCAGCTATTTTTTCTAGAAAACTTAATGCAGTATAATATTCTAGGCGCCCTACTCGCTTTTCAATTTTTCCAATATCCCTCATTGTATATCTTCTATTATCTACGTAGCCAAGGGATACCTGTACAACACTTTTTGTGTAGGGGGGTATTCTCATTGTATAAATAGTCATTGCCTCGGAGCTTTCCGGAGGTAATTGAGGAGCTAAAGAAGACACACCTTTAATAATACCAAAAGATTTGTCTTTTGTAACAACAACTCTATCTGCCCTGCCTAGATAATATTCGTAATCTGCATTTATAGTTGAGTTAGGAAAAATTACTCTAGTATTGTTAAACGAGTTTGAACCATTATAACGAACCGGTCTAAAATCTAAAACATCTGATAAATTATAAACCGTTCCGTTAGATGCGGTGTAAGAAGGTATAGACTCGTAATTAGAAGTGCTGTAGGAATCTACACTAAAAAATGGACTGGTGCCAGAATGCTCAAAATAATTAAATGAGATATTAATTGTATCGTTACTACTCATAACTGGCGCGGTCAGGCCAGGTATAACCCCTAATCTAGATACATCATAATAATCATCTCTCTGCCCGGTATCTAAGAAATAAACAGAAAAGTAAGAATTATTATTATTATCTATGATGGAATTAATTGAAACAACATCAGGTACTCCTAAGCTTATAACATTTGTATTGGTCCCAGGTGTGTAGGTATATAAAATGTTTGCAGTTTTAAAAGTTTTTATCTTTGCAGTTGAGGAGGATTTTTCAGTAACTGCTAAGACATTTGCAGTAAAAGTACTGGATCCTGTCCACTTCAAGGTGAGAACCTGCCCGGTACCATCTATCTCAACCGAGCCACCGGCGCCTGTTAAATTAAGAGTTTCATTAACATTAGGAGCACCCGCAGTATTCGATCTTACTGCAATATAAAATCTTTCTTTAATATTTGTATCGGAAAGAGTACCACTTCCAACAAAATATTCAGTACCCGTTAGAGAAATTGTTGCTAGACTATTACCTGTTTCACCCCCGGTACCAGGAACAAATGATACTGCCTCAAAAAACGCATGCGAGGTAAAAGAAGTATCTGGAGAACCCCCTGGTGAAAACGTTTTTATATATGATTGAGGTACTTTAAATAATAAGGAATCATCTGCACCATAAGTTAGAACAGTAGAATTTGCAGAATCATAAACATCTGCGAATGATGCAGCAACATACGGGGTTGTTGTTTTATTTGAAGTAATAAAAGATTTAACTTGACTGTAAGTATTGGAAGTATTTAAGTTTATATCAAAAAGATATAAATTGTACTTATCAGGGGAACCTGAGTCATAATCTAGGAATCTTACTCTTGCACTTCCTATTAAGGTATTACCATATGTAGTTGCATTAGTAAGCAGAACATTAGCTTTATCAGTATTATGAAGATCTATTTCTTGTGAGATAGTTGGATTAAATGTACCACTTACATTTTTAACAGTTGTGAATCTTCCATAATCAGCTGCTATTGGAAAGTTATTTACCGATTCATAATCTCTTGCTTTTTCAACTGTAACGAACATCGGCGAGATAGTTTCAAATTTAAACCCGTTAACGTAGGCCTTCCCCGGAGATATTTCTAATGTAAATTTACTATTATCTCCATACACATGCTCTGTAGGCTTTGCTAAAAAAGGTATTACTGTATAATTTCCGGATTCATCATAAGTTCTTTTTGCTAGGGCTTCTTCTAATTTATTGTAATCCGAGTCGACTTTTATTTTAGTTATTTTATCGAATCTAATATTACAAATATCGATAAAATTTTCTATCTCTATTTCGTCTGAATTTTCTACCAAAGGGTTGTATTCAATTGAAGACAATACAAGATCTATAAAATGTCTGTCAGCTCCAGGCGCTAAATAATTACTAGAACCTAATGCAGGATCAAGTAGAGAATCATCATCAGTATATTTTTTAATACTTTCTACTATTTGTAGACCAATTCTTGCTGATGGAAGATTGTTAAAAGTTTCAGAAACTAATATACTTTGAGAATTGCAAAAAACAAAACTTCCATTTACATAAAAAATACCCTCTTCTAAATTAAATAAACTACTTGTACCATAATAATCATTGGATGAGTAAAGTGTTGCTGAGGTTGTTGTGCCTTCTATTGTAATGGTTTCTTGATAGCTAAAAAATCCATTTGATATATTAAAATATAATGCAGCTGGGTAGCTTATGTTATTTCTTGTAAATGCTTTTACAGCTTTCTTTACAACAGCAGTAGCCCCTGATGTTGAGCCTACAATAGTCTTGCCTACAAAACTAGATACATCCCCGGTGGTGTTAATCTTAAGAAAGAATGCTTTTGTTACAAAACCACGAGCTCCGTTAACAATAGAGCCATTTTTAAAAATATGAGTACCTAAAGACTCAATCTGGTTTTTTAATATGGTTTGAAGCTGGGTGAGTTCCCGGGCCTGTACTGCGTACCCTGGTTTGAATAAAATTTTATAAAAACCTTTAGATTTATTAAAATCATCATTATAAGGGGCGACATTAAAATCAATTGCCATAATTTGCCTATTAGAAAGTAATTACTGTTTTTAAGGAAACAGATTGATTTTCATTTGTAGAGAAGGCTTTTTTATTATCTATAAAAAGCATTTCACCAGAATATTTATCTATATCTGGTTCAGTTATCCCGGTAACATACATTATGTTACCGGAAGCGCTGGTAAGTACATCATTATTATTTGGTATTTTACCATCATAAGGAACAACCAGCATCCCCGATATTTCCGAAGATATGATTAAAAATCTGGCACCGTCTGAGCTTCTGGTTATCAAGCTATCGGCAGTAAATAAGCTTGTATTAACGTTACCAGAAAGCAACCAGCATGATGAGCCAACAGGTTTACTGTAAAATTTTGAACCATTATAATCTTTGATATTTTTTAAAATACCAAATTGTCTATAGTCATTATTAGCAGTCATCCCTTGATTGGTTTCCTTACCAATAGTTGTATAGAAGGCAAGCGATCTAGCAAAAAGTTCAGAGACAGTATCCTTACCATGACCACCGTATGGGGGAAGTATTACTCTTGCTTTAGCACCATTACCGGTGCCTCCTATGGTTGCTTGTGCTTGGGTGTACCCCGACCCTTCAGATATCATTGTTACTTTAACTACTCTACCGTTAAGAATAGTAGCATTGGCGGTGGCACCAGTACCGTCACCAGTAATAGTCACATTTGCTGTTGTATAGCCATAACCACCAGACACCACCTGAATGGTATGTATTGCACCAGGTACGGCGGTTAGCTCGCTTGTTGATTGCAACGAATTTAAGTCACCCTGATTGAAATCTATATTTAATTCAGAATCCGATCCATCGCCTATTACTGTAACAGAACCATAGGTATAGCCTATACCCCCGTTTTCAATAACTACATTATCTATTCTTCCATCTTGAATGTAAGGATATAATATTGCTTCAGATTTTTCAGATTCAAAAGATATTTGAGCATTTGACCCATCCCCTGTAATGGTTACGTTTGGGTTTTTTGTATATCCTGCCCCATATCTACAAATAGCGTTTGCTGTAGCTTTAATTCCTGCAAATGTAAAGGTCACATTTCCTAAAATTTGTGAACCAACAGCATGAGTAGGTGCTGTTGTATTCGAATATCCAGCAGAAGTTACTGTATATAGGCGTGTGTTGTTAAATACCTGTGAGTTTAATGTAAAAGCAGTATTCGCCGTCCATGCCGAACCAATAGTGATTGCAGGTGTGGAAGTATAGTTTCTACCATTATCAAGCATGGTGATTTTAGTAACCGAATTATTCGTTAGAGTTGCAAAGGCAGCAGCATTTGACCCCCCACCACCCGTAAAGGTAATAAGAGGGGCTGTTAAATAACCCGAACCACCATTAGTAATTAAAGCGCTTCGTACAGAAGAATTTAAATTTGCCAAGCCAATAACGTTACCGCTTGATATTACTGTATTAGCTGTTATTGCTGTACCTCTAAATTTAAGACCTGCAGTACCATTAGAAAATAAACCTACTGTATGTGAGGGGCCGTTGAAGCTAGTGGTACCAGCTCTTACTACTTCGTAAATGTTATTAACGTGTTTTAATAACTTTCCTACCCCATAACTAGTATTAGCGGCCCAGACAGAAGAACCAGTTATAGGGGGGTCGATTACTACGTTTGCAGTAGAATAGCCGGAACCCTGAGATACCACGTTAGCTTGTATAACATAATAGGGATCCTCTTCAAGATAGCCATCCCCCTGTACGACTATTTGTGCCCAAGAATAACCATTTCCAGATTTAGGTACGGTAACATATTTTATTTCACCCCCAGAATAAAATTGATTTTTTAATGAGGTTAGAACAGGTGCCTGTGTGCTGGTAAGAAATTTATTTCTTAAGGAAACTGGTATATTACCCATGAATTTCCATTTATATCCATCATCTAAAGTAAAAGCTTCAGGAAACGTATCAGCTGGCTTGTAAAGAGATTGACTGTTATTGTTATTATCTAAGCACTTATAGATATTAAAATCGTCAGTAATTACGTAAAAATTTGAATCCTCAAGGCTTACTGCTCCTGAATATGCAAAGTTTACTACCGCATTAGCAATTGCTCCGGAACCAAAATTATCTTGTATAATTACATTGGGAGTTGAGGTATAACCCGTGCCTCTTTTTAAAAGATTAATCCCTGTTATAACTCCATTAGTTATAACTAGGTTGGCAGTTGCCCCTGTACCTCCGCCCCCTGCTAGAGTTATATTTGCATTACCACTGTAACTACCGCCACCTGCTTTTAAATCAATACCTATTACTCTGTTCGAATAATCGTCATCATAAATATCATAAACTGTCCCAGCCGCCCAGTTTATTCTATCGACTATATATGAGACGTCAGTAGGTTGAACCTGCTTTACTATTACAATATTCTTACGAGCTTCATTTTCATATTCTAGACTATTGATAGGTAGGGGAGGACTTTGAGGATCATCCCAATCTAGAACAGAGCCTAAAAAGTAATAATATTTTTCTGCTCTAGTTACAACTTCATTGTATAAAGAATCAGCAACGCTATTATGCAGAATTGTTTTGACAAGGGCTGTCGCGGTCATTTTAAACTATAGATACAGTCCAGGTAATTGCTATACTGTCAGCAGCTTGTTTATTAATTACCGGAAAAACTGTCCTGCAAAGCATAGTACCGTTGGCGCTTGCATTAAGTACACCTGCTTCTACTAAAGCCCCCGTACCTATACCAGCTCCAAATGTGGCTGAATAAGTAACGGTGTTAGATGAGGGGGTACCGCCTGCAACTGCCAGTGCAATTCTTGTAAGTTCAGATTCCAAGGCTGTATCACCAACTACCGCCGCAGTATTACCCGTCCCAATGGCCATGTGACTCATTACTGCAACGGTATTACCTGCCATGCGAGCGGCAATATTAGTCTTTCCAGCAGATACAACTAGATTTTTATAGCTGTAAGTTTCAGAATTACCTACCTCATTAGTCTTTACAATTACAAGATCACCAATTAATTTTAACGAATCGCTAACTAATTCCATTTTTATTCCTTTAAAAATTTAAAATTATACTACCTACATAAATTTCAGCTAGGTACGAACTATCTACATAATCTATTAAAAAAATATCACCAAAATCAGTAAACCCAAAGCAACTGTTAATTTTGTGTGTTATAGTCCTCAACAATTTGAAATTTTAGATAATGCTTTTTTTAGACATTTTAATGATGTAACAATTACGCTTGGTTGGATTAATAATCCATCAGCAGGTTCAACCACCATAAATGGTGTTATAATTGATTACAACTTTTCTATAAATGAAAAATTACAATATAATTGTTCCGTAATTGTTTCTGGAAAACACACCATTTCTGCAACAGGTCTATCTAGTGCTGTTTCTTGGAAAAGCCAAAAAATATACAGAGATGAAAATACTAAGAAGGAATATCAAAAAACAAGTTTTGGTGGTCACTTTAAAGCAGATGCGGAGGGGTATTTTAAAGATAATAAACCAAAAGCAGGAAAGGCGCTTTCAACAGATAAGGGTAATTTTTTATCAATTTGTACTAAAGAAAACAAGGGGTATCAAGCTTTTATTCCTGATTTTATTAATTTTCCAGAAAATTATTTATATTATGTATCTTTGAGTAAAATAATTGAAACAATTAACTCTAAATATGTGGCAGATAATTTTGAGGGATTTAATTATTATTTAACAACCGATGCAAAAACTAAATTACAATCAAATTTTTCAAAATCTGCAAACCCATATAGTATATTAAACCAATACGGTAGCAACACTGCATTTTATAATGATGGTATGAATTATAAAATATCGACAAAAAAAGATATTTTTATAAATTGCGACGAAATAATCAGAATAGAAAGTGAAATTAGAAGTGATAAAGGTGATAATCCGCATAAAACAAAAGAATCAATTATACAAATTTTAAAAAGAATTTGTAATTCTATAAATGAATCTCTTGGATTTTGTGTTGAATTTCAAGTAATACCATATAATCAAAGTGGGCAAAATAATAAGAAGTGGGGATTTGAACTAACAGATAGAAAAACTATAATTTCAAAAAAAGGACTCACACCAACAAAAGTAAATATGTTGAATGTAAATTCCTTAGTTAGATCAATTGATATTCAATCTAACATTGATTCTGAAATGGCTGCTATTGCACAGGCGGGAAGTTATGGTGGGCATGGGGGTAAACACTCTGCATGTAGTATCGTGACTGGGAAACAGATCGGAAGAGCACACGTCTGAACTCCAGTCACTCTCGCGC
>OGWH01000060.1_pt1 | contig 14312 bp, 25 predicted proteins | sample 1575971 | NCBI WGS metagenome assembly OGWH01 (sample SAMN07581554, study PRJEB24739) | freshwater metagenome
GTTTCCCAGTCACGATAGGTGCTCAGGCTCATTGACAATCATACATTCGGTTGTTAGTAGTGTCCCTGCAACCGAAACGGCCTTTTCCAAAGCAATTCTTACAACTTTAGTTGGGTCAATAACACCACCTTTAACCATATCTGTATAAATATCTCGCATTACATCGTAACCATAATGGTTACTCTCTGCTTTTTTGATTTCGTTTATAATATCATGCGGTTCTTCATACCCAGAATTAATTAAAATAGATTCCAGTGGATAACTACATGCTTTTATAACTATGTTCCACCCAATACCATAATCAATGTTATTACCAAGTTCTACAGCACCATCAATTTTTGATGCGTGAATTAGCGCAGAACCACCACCAGGAACAATACCTTCTTCCATCGCTGCTTTTGTTGAAAGGATAGCATCATCAAAAAGGTCTTTCTTTTCTTTCATCTCAACTTCGGATTGCGCACCAACCCTAATCACAGCTACACCACCTGATAATTTAGATAACCTCTTATGCAACTTTTCTTTTTCCCAATCGGAATTTGTTTTGTTTATTTCCGTTCTTACATCTTCAATTCGTTGGTTTATTTCTTCCTGCGAACCTTTCCCACCAACAATTACGGTCTCCTGTTTATCGGAAACAACTCTATCGCAATTACCCAAATCATCAATAGTAATATCTTCTAATGAATCATTCAGACCACCAAAAACCTGCGTTCCACAAAGTGCTGCCATATCCCTTAAAATTTCAGTTCTTTCAGTTCCAAAACCAGGTGCTTTTACAGCCAAACACTTTAATGTTCCCCTCGCAGCATTTACAACCATTGTTGCCAACGCCTCTGCTTCAATTTCATGTGCTATAATGGCGATTGATTCTCCTTTCGCAGATGCGTTTTCCAATAGATGTAAAATATCATCCATCTTATTGATTTTACCATCGTATAAGAGAACTTTTGGTGATTCCAATGTACAATTCAACTTATCCCTGTTGTTGATAAAGTAATGGGATAAATACCCCTTATCAAACAATAAACCTTCTACAACAACCAACTCATCTTCGGATTGATTACCTTCTTCAACAGTTATTACACCATCTCTACCCACCTCCTTAACCGCATCGGAAATCATACAACCAATTTTAACATCACCATTTGCTGATATAGTTGCTACATTTTCAATCCTATCCATATCATCCAACTTCACAGATACCTCGTTAGTAAGTTTACCAATAACTGCTTCTGCTGCATCCACCATTCCTCTTCGTAGATGAATTGGATTAACGCCATTTTTTGCAATTTCTCTCATACCTTCATTAAAGATGTATTGAGCAAGAACTGTGGATGTGGTTGTCCCATCGCCTGCTTTATCAGCAGTTTGTTGTGCTGCTTCTTTGATTACTTGCGCACCAATATTAATGGTGTTGTCGGAAAACTCAACCGATTTAGCAACAGTGACACCATCTTTGGTAATATGCTGCGTTCCATCTCGTTGAATGATTACATTTCTGCCCTTAGGTCCTAATGTAACCTTAACCGCATCCGCCAGTTCGTTTACTCCTTTTAGTAGTTTTTCACGTGAAGATTCTCCGTGAAAGATTTGTTTTCCTTTACTCATAACTTTATTCTCCTTCGTTTTTTGGGTTTATTTCGTTTATTATTTTGTTTAAAATGTGTTGTTTTAATCGTTCAATTCTGAATTGTGGTTGTGCACCCCTAAAATTACCCCTATTATTATGATAACAATTGAAGCAAGTAAACCTTAGATTTTCTCTACGATGATTTTTCCAATCATCATCCAAGTGGTCTAATATTAGTGGTATTTTACCATCACTCATTCTTTTTTCGTTATAACCACAAACATGGCAGCAATACTCAAATGGTGGGTCTAATCCATGTCCAACCTTTGATAATCGGTTTTTTAATTGGGTAATTGAATAATCAGGATACTTACCATCAAAAATATCAGAAAGTAGTTTGTGTGCTTTTGTTCTTGGTTTTTTATCCTGTCCACGTGGGGGTCTTTTTTTCTGCTTTTGTAATTCCCACAATGATAATCTGGTCTCCGAATCAATATATTGTAATGCGTATTTTTTATACGAATTAAATGATACCCGTAGAAAAGCAGCAGCCTGTTTGTTTGATGGTGCGTTTTTCATAGCATACCTGATTTGACTTTCCGTCAAAGCAAGAGGTTGCCTCCCCATCCCCAATACATATCCATTGGGTAAAACCGTGCCCTTTTCTGCCTTCACCTCTTTATTCTTTTACCATTAAGATTTCGCTTTCACGATATAGATTGTATTTTACTCCATCAATTTTAATTTGAATACCTGTTCCATCTAAAACGACTTCATCGTCTACTTTAAGTTTCATAGGTATTTTTACACCTTGCTGAGTAAATAATCCATCTCCAACCGCTACAACTTTACCTGTCATAGTTTCCCTCGCGGTTTCGGGTTTGTATAACCCACCTTTTGTTTTGTCATCGTGTTTGTTTACGGAAACAAGCACATAATCATTCATTGGTTTATAGTTCATCATAACTCCTTTATTTTTTTGATAAATATACGAAAAAAAGTTTTAATTATCAAAATTTTCCATTGATAAAATCTTTTTGTTTTTGGATTGCAGTTTTGAGTTCAACTTTATCAATTTTGGTTTCCTTTGTTGTTTCTTTTATTGGTTGATTTATTTTAATGTTTTTTTCTAATCGTTTTTTTATCAATTCTTTCTCACCAACAGTAAGAGAATTTGATAATATGGATGAAACATAACAATACGGGTCTTCTGGGTCATCCAATTGTAAGTCATAATAAATACATCCTGGTCTAGTTACCGATTTAACTCTATAACAAGCCCACCCATCTTTACTATGGTAACATTCGGATACAAAACCAATTTCTCTTTCACCATACCATTTAAACGCAACCATATCATTTGGTTTAAATTGGTGTTTTTTCAATCGTTTCTTTCCCTTATTTACATTTCTGACATTGGGTAGTTCTATATTAAATTTCGATTCCAACAAAACCTCCATTTTTTTGAACTTCAATAGCAGTTGCCCTTTTTTCAGCTGGATTTTTTACACCTTTATTGTTTATCAAAACCCTTTCAGCCCTACCAATACCCATAACTAATTGGTGAAACGGAATACCTAAAATACCCATTTCTTCTATTGTAGTTTGGCGTAATTCTTCGGGTCGTGCTGTGGTTAAGACGATATAATTACCCTCATTATACCAATTGTTCATTTTTTCAACAACACCAGGTAAAACTATACTTGTTTTGGGGTTTATTTCTTCAAAATTCACTTGATAAACAAGCGTTCCATCAATATCACAAAAAATTGTCTTACTCATCGTTATCGTCTTTTACATATTCTAAATAATAATTCACTTCGGACTCCATCAAATTACGAAGTTCATCTTCGAATTCATCGTAGTAACTACCACCCTCACATATTTTGGGTACATCCCACTCATACATATCCAATTGTTCATCGGATGTGTAATCTTTTGCTGCCAAATGAACACCTGCTGATAAATAGGCTTCGTCTTCAAAGGTATGTTCAATCCAAATATCCTCTTTTATGTTTGATAGAACTTCCGCCAACTTTTCAACAAATCCTATAACTGGGTCCCACGCGGATACCATTCTAATAGAGACCCGAGTTTCTTCTTCATTCGTAATATGACCATAAAACCACTTAGCACCACACACTTCTACTACCCAATTTCTATTATAATCTTCATTACCATTTGCCCATATATTATCGTAAACTCTATTTACTAAATCTACAGTCATTACATCAATATCAAAAGGACTATCTTCCCGTCTATTAGGTTTGAAAATCTCTTTTAATTTTTCAGTAACTTCGGTATTTACATTTTGAACAACAATGTAATTTGAAACTTGGTTTGCCATAACTATTTTTTTAATCTATAATGATGATGTTTGATTCTCGTTTTTTAATTTTTAACCTTTGATTATTTCTTTGTTTGTTTTACCGAATTTGTTCTCAAGTTTATCAATACGAGAGTCTATCATTCGCCGGATTTCATTGCATTCTTGCTGAATGTCACGGATTTGAGTATCAATGCTTCTATTTGTTTCATCAATTCTCAAAGCCACCTCTCGCATTTCATCTACGATTCTTCGGTCCATGTTAAACTCATTTGATTCAATCAATCGATTGATATCGTTGGTTTTTTCATCAAAATCATTTGTGTTTGATTCAATTTTTTGAATTTTATTCCTCACATTAACCATACCAACAGCTGTCAATGTAAATCCAGCTGAAACTACACCTAATACAAAATATACTATTTCCATAATTTTTTCTCCTTTTTATTTTAGAGAGAACCAAACATCACCATATAGATAGTTTTCTTTTTAAGTTTTTAATATGTTTACACTCAGAACCTCGTCCAAACTCATAGGAAGGACAGGAGCAACTGAACCTTTTATGATTAAACGATGTAACTTTATAATATTTTAATTTATTGGTTTTTTTATCACGAGAACCCATCTCAATGTAAACCTGCGTCCAATCGTTATTAAGCCCTTTCATATATTTCTTTTCTATAAGTAATTGCTTCATCAATCTCATCGCCGGTCATAGAATCAGCAACTTCCATCAATTCATCACAAACCTCTTCCGAGCATTGACCATACAATTCAATCATACGATTTGCTCTTTCTTGAAGGGTAATAAAACGAGAAACTTTTGATGAAATCATAATTTTAGGTGTTTTATCAATCATTACAATGTAAATATACGAAACTTTTGGTGAAAATCCAAGCTTTTTAGATTAAATTATCATTAAATTTATCCACATTTATTCACAGTTATCCACATTTTGTGGATTTTACTCCCCATTTTTGTAGGGAAACCACTTATTTAGGGTTTCTTGGCGTTTATCACACCCACAACCGGCATTTCCGGTCAATTCGGCGATTTTTTTTGCCAATTTATCCATCTTTGTTGCTGCTGTTATTTTTGCAACAGTATCACCCAATCCTCTACTTTTTAGTTCGTTTGAATTCATTTATTATCTCCGTTTTATAATTCATACTTTTTAACTCATTTTGATATAATTTTGCCGTATCCAAATCACCAGAAAACACACAACACTTACCAACAGTATGAATTATGTTAGTAATACTGCAAGTTTGGGTTATGGGCATATGGAACATATCCGATAAATGCATTTGAACTTCATCAAACGAATGTATATCATCGTTAAGAATAAATAATTTTGTCATTTTCTATATTAAATTTTTTTTGAAATTTGTTTATATAAATGGTAATTTCATACTCATTACACATTTCGGCCAAAATTGGACGATTTGAGTTATCCAATACATAGACAATATGAGTCTGTCCACTTCCCCCAAAATCTACTTCATACTTTAACTTTTTTACTCTTATTTTCATTTGATTTCTCCATCTTATCGGTGTAATCTTTCAACCTTTGGAGTTTTTCGTATTCTTCGTGCTTTAAATAATAATCAATCAAGTATGGAATTACGAGTTTTTTATGCTCTTTAATACCACGATATTTACCTAAAACAACTTCCAGAGTTTCATCCATCACCATTTTTTCGTAATTGTTTACCATACAATATATATTAAAAAATTTTTAATGAAGTTTGTTTAATATCTTTTTAAAATTATTTCTTAGAACCGATTCAAATATACGAACTTTATCTTTTGGAGCAAAATTATCTACAACTAATTTAGTTTTTAAAGTTATATCAGGATATTTTAATTTCAAAGCATCTATCGCACGAACATTGGCAGGAGAATCATCCATAAAAGCAATGTCAGTATATCCCCTTTTTATATGTTTCTCAATCCAATCTGCTTTCTTTTGTGGGTTTGCATCACCTAATGCAACTGGGTAAACATCCAACCCAAATTCTTTTTTAAAGTAATATCTAATTGGAAAAGTTAATTGCCTTGCAGTTAATATTGTAACCTTTTTTTGGGGATTAGATAACATTCTAATCAATAAATCCACATTTTTTTTAATTATTTTGGGATTTTTAAGTATCCTTTTAAAATCGCTATAATCAAACTTATCCCCAGCCTTTGGTTTATATACTGCATACTCACCAGGAGTCAATACCGTTTCTTTACCATCTTTGTGGGTTACTTTAATATTAGAGGATGTCTTTACCAAAGTATCATCCAAATCAAAAACTCGTAATACTTTTCCCATACATATAAATATACGAAAAAAAGTTTAATTATTCAAATTATTTTACGGGATTTGATTTGGTTTTTTCCCCACGTCTCCTTGCTTCCCTACCATCGCAATGTGCTTTTTGAGAAAACCCCTTTGGATTATTACAATCTATTGATTTTTTGTATTTGTTAGTCCAATCTTCTCTTAACTTTTTTTTTAATAATTCATAAATGCGGTTTTCTATGGTTTTTAACTTATCATAGTATTTCGGGTCCTCAAATATGTGGTCTTTTGCTATCTCAAATGCCACTTTTTTATCATTGGTATGTTCCATTTCCACTTTCATACCTTTTGCTATTTGAGATTTTATTTCATCTACACCCACCCCATGCTTTTTTGCCAAATCCCCCAATGAGTATTTATCTGCCAACCCACCAGGAAAAGCATCTTCATTTCGGGCTTTACTTGCTTCAATCGCTTGTAATTGTTTTAAGGCATCTTTATATGTGGTATGTGTTCCTAATCTATCTCCGCCTGATTTTGGATATACTACCCATTTACCATCTACTTTTTTAATAGTTTCAAATGTATATTCAGGCGATGGTGTTGCAAAATTTGATTTTCTCATTATTGTTTTTGCAATTGCATCATTTGCTTTTATCATAAATGGAATATTGATTTTGGTTCTATTATCTTTTACCACAATCTCATCATACTTTTTAAGAAACTCTAAAAATTTTATCTTATTCTTTGATAATCTCTTAAAAAATCCAATTAATTCTGCCGATGTTATTTCTTGTCTATTTCTCGGGTCTTGCAATCTATCAAAAAAATGCTTGCCAGTAAGAACTACATTTATAGGATTTAGTTCTTTATCAGCAAATTTATCAATATCAACCAAATCAACCATAGACATTTCAGTCAATTTCCCCTCAAATTGCCCACGCGTATTAACCTTAACCCAACCACCACCAGGAATATCAAATATTCTTGCAGGAATTGGTATTATTCCCGTCTTTGGTAGATATGATAAGTATTTTCTATCAATATGTATTACCCTAACTAAATAACTACGAGTCCTATTATCAACACCAACCAATTCAACTTCTACTGGGACTGGATTTCCATCTATTTTTAGTTTACCTTTGTAAATATTTCCTTTAGTATGTTTTGCCTCCGAAACATCACCCTCCGGTGCAGGTGGTTCGGGTGTAGGTTCTTCTGGTGTAAGTGGCTCTGATGGTTCTTTTTTTTGAACTAAATCAATAGGAAATGCGTAAGTATATCCACCACATCTCTTTCTATATTCTTGTTCGGTTTCACCCTTTTTTCTTGAGGAGCAATTTGCCATTTTCTAATCTTATATTTTCTCTAATAAACCCAACAAATGTTGGAGTTTTACCCTCCTGAACAATTACATTTTTTAAGTGCTTTTTATATAAGTAAGCCAAAAATGGTATTAATTCTTTCACCATTGCATCCCGCTCTTTTCCAAAAGAACCTTTTAATTCTGTAGGAGGTACATATTTTTTATTCTTTGCAAATGGTTTTGTTGAATCCAACCACCGAATCTCATTATCAACCCGTCTGGGGCCTGTTTGTGAGCGGGTAGGATGATAAATAGCATCTTCAGCCCATTTTTTTAAATTATCCCGCGTTATTACCCATGCTTCTTTTATGGGTTTTTTTTTATTACAATCACAACTCATTTCTAACCCCCTTATGATTATCTATTTTATCTAAAATCTGGTTTAATAAACTAGCTTTAATATATCCTGCCATTGAAGCGTTTTTAAGAGCACTCACTAATTGAAATATCATAAAAGGCACAATAACTACTTCGCTCAACCACATAGTCCCTGCAAATCCCCTCTCAATCATTAAAACTGCTGATAATATTAATACCCAAACAACCGCATTTCTTAATACACTCAATGCTTTATATGTCTTAAAACCTTCCCGCTTAGTCCCTGCAATTATACCAAATATACCATCTACAAAAGTAACTCCAATTACGGCTATGTATTGATCTTGATTACTCATATATAATTGCATGAAATAACTACATATAAAAGCACAAAGGGCAGATACTGATGTTATACTTAATACAATGGGGTCGGTTAAGCCTGTATATTTCATTTTTTATTTAAGCAATGCGCAATATTCTTTAAAGTGCTTTAATCTATCTGGGAGACCAATTGTTCCACCATTAACACATTTTGTTACTGCTGTTACTGAAGCATCACTTGCATCTTTACAATGTGGTAAGCATCTTTGGAAAAACCAAGCAGCTGATAATAGTGGGTATTTGGTTGCTACCAAATCAGGATTACCAACAATATCTTCATTGATTGCTTTACCAAATTCAGTATAATTATTTTTTCCGGTCAATTGAATATACCCCCTACCTCTGAATCGGTATCCATCTCCACTCGCCTCATCACCATTACCCATTCTATTTCCATAAACTAAATTGGCAATTTTTTCAGGCTTTCTTTCATATTGAAGTGCTTTTGCTTCCGTTGGGAAATACTTTTTAAATATACCCAATAAACCCTTTGCACCATAGTTTAAGTTTTCTTGTACTGCCTTAAACCCACCACTTTCATGACCACACTGTGATAAAAAGTGTGCTACTTCAATTGGAGTATCAATTTTAAATTTTGCGATTGTTGGTAATTCGGCAAGAACTTTATCGGGGATATGCCCTTTTAATTTGTTAAAATCCATAGTTATTTTTTCTTATCTATGATCGACCAAATACCACCAACAAATGTCATAATGGCACCTGTGATTTCTGTCACAAAAGATTCATCTGCTAAACCATTCATTACTAATAGTCCACCTACAAATGTTAAAGTGTGGCGAATAATACCGAGTATTTGTTGCTTGTTCATAATTATTTTTTTTAAAGGTTTTTTTTGGTTTTTTAACAACACAATTCATCAATACATATCATAAAGGATAAAAAAAAGCTTGGTTTCCCAAGCTTTCTTTTTTATATGTTTAAAAATATCTACTGTTTTACCTACGTTTACCTGCACCTGCTATTCTACCAACATAATTACTTCTTTTAGGAGAATCATAATCATAAGTGCCTTTATCTCCTGCCCCCGCATATGAATGCTCTGGGGGTCTCCTCCCCCCACCTCCTAGACCAGGATATGAGCTTTGTTTAAATCTATTCTCAAAATCTTTAATATATTGCAATATATCTTCTTTTTTAGATTCTAAATTTGCTCTTTCTGGATTGCGTGTCCAGTATTCTGGGTAGTTTTTAAGTAAATCCATAAATTCTTCTGTTGTGCTTTCTGGGTTTGCTCTGAAAAAGCTAGAGACTAGAGATTTTAATTTTGTATCTTCTGTTGTGTATTTTTGTTCAGGTTGTGAACCAAGTGCAGTGAAAGGATATGTCCCATGTAGTATATTTGTCTCATTTAATACTCCTCTAATTTCTTCTTTGATTAGTTGTCTTAATTGTGATAGTTTCATAGTTTTAAGTGTTTATATTTTTACTTACCACAGTTTCTTTTATCTACCTGCTTTATAAAATTCCATTCATCATCTACCAACCAGCATTGTTGTCTTGCTTCATCCCAATGATAATCTCTTTGGTATTCATTTATTGGGTTACTTTCTTCATCCATTACACCTTTAATCTCTTCTCTGATAATTTGTCTTAATTGTGATAATTTCATAGTTTTAAGTGTTTATATTTTATTATACATATGTGAAAAAAAATCAAAATTGCTTAGCTCTCGCACGAGACACAATCTGAGAATCTTTGAAGATTATCACCTCGTAATACACTTTCTGTGCGTAGATAATACAAGGTTTTAATACCAAGTTTCCAAGCTTCTTTATGAACCATGCTAATGTCTTTAGGTGAATCGTTAGGATCAAAACATAAATTTAACGATATGGCTTGGTCAACATATTCTTGTCTAATAGCATTTTGTTTTACTATTTCAAGTTGATTGATTTCTTTAAATGTTAAAAATATTTCTTTTTCTTCAGGCGACAATATATAATCTGGGAGTCCTAAAATTGAGCCTTGGTCTTTAAGTATCTGATCCCATACGCTGTCTATATTATATCCTTTTTTCTCTAATAGATTTTCAAGGATTTTATTGCGTTTGATAAATACTCCTTTTGCTGTTTTAAGATTATATACGTTAGCAGGAATAGGTTCAATTGAGGGAGACACACCACCTGAAATATGAGCATTTGAAATTGTAGGAGCTATTGCTAAGTGGTGTGAATGTCTTAAACCTGTTCCTTTACACCATTCAGGTTCACCATAAGCTTTAGCTTGGTCACGAGATGCTTTTAAAGCTTCATCTTGTATAAATTTAGATATAATTCTAGTTAAAGAACTAGCTTGAATACCTACAAACGGTAATCCTTTTGATTGAAGCAATGTATGCCACCCCAAAACACCAATCCCAATTGCTCTACCTTTAGTAGCAGAACGGATTGTGTTTTCCATAAATTTCATATTTTTACCTCTATCAATAAACTCTTGTAATACACCTTCTAAAAACCAACAAGTTAGTTCGGGCAATGTCATTCCGTTTTCAAACTTATAGTCTTTCCATTCATCCCATCTTGCTAAATTAAGAGATGATAGACAACAAATAAATGAGTGGAGTTCGTCGCTATAGAGCGATACTTCCGAACAAATATTTGTAAATTCTACTTTTAAATTATTATTTTTATATGCTTGTGGGTTAGCATTATTAATATTATCCTCAAACATAATATATGGTTCGCCGGTTTCTAATCGCGATTTTAAAATTTCGCCCCACAATCGCAATGTCTTTGTGTCTCGGTTTTCAACGCGTTTCATAAAGCTATCATCAATAACAACACATTGGTGTAGATTTAAGCATTGTCTATTTACATCACCTTTTGGACGACGAATACTTAAAAATTCTTCAATATCTGGGTGGTTAATAGATAGGTTAACCGAAGCAGCACCCCTGCGAACTGAACCTTGATTGGTTGCTAAAATTGTTGAATCGTATATTTTAGCCCAAGGCACAACACCTTCGCTTACACCGTTGTCTTTAATAGGTTTACCTCTTCCTCTAATACGGGACATTCCTATGCCTACTCCACCACCTTGTGAAGTTAAGCGCATTAGTTCTGAATTAGCATCGGCTATGCCTTCAATAGAATCTCCTACATTAATGCCAAAACACGAAATTGGCATTCCACGTTCTGTTCCCATATTAGATAATACAGGTGAGGCTAAACATAACCAGTTTTTAACTATTGCTTCGTAGAAGTATGGTTGTAAGTCTTTACGTTTTAGTCTGCGGGCGGCTGATTTGCTAACTCGTCTAAAAGCATTAAATGCATTTTCATCGGGCAGTAAATAGCCCTTTGAGATCATATTTAGTCCTATTTCATCGAGCCATTCCGGGTAATTTTTTCCTTTAACCCAATGGGTTGTGTCTACTTGTATACTCATAAATAAAGTTGGTTTATTTTATATAAAACTTCAATAGCTGAAGGGGGGATGTTTTGTTCTGTAAATGCTCCGTCTCCCATAAAAAAATTAGGATCGTCATAAAATTTGTGATTGGGAATTTTGGATAAATCTATTTCTAATATATACATTGATTCTATACTATCTTTATTAGAACTTGCTTTCCACAAAGCTTGAGCTAATTCATCTAATTCATCTGATTCTACATTAGAAACCAAATAAATCCTTTCAGGATGATTTGATAATTTGCTTTTTGTTTTTGGAGTTAAACCATATTTTAATATTTTTGGTAAATTAATATTTGAGGTAATATGGAATGCTGTAGGGTTTTTTCTTATAAATTCATCTTCTTTACCATATTTAGCTTCATATTTTATTTCTATATTTCTTTTACCTATAAATTTTTCTAAATTGCTTGAATATTTACCAGCATCTTTAGTATAACCTCCTATAAAAGACGGGTACCACCCATAAGTTTCCATAAATTTATTTACTCTATTTAAGATATCCTTATCTAAAATATCAAATTCTATGTAAATAGTAGAATCATTAGCTTCAGATACTTCTATTTTAGGCCCAATTTGTTTTTGCAATTGAGTAATAGTTGTTGTTGGGTCAATTGTTTTTAAAAATTCATTTATTGGTTGAATTTTTTTATACAATTCCCAAGCATGAGTATCACTCCATTTCTGGAGAAAAGGGTATTGGTTTTTTATCTCTTTTATGTCCATAGTTTTAATTTTTATAAATCACTCCAATCTGCTGTTGATTTAGCATAATTTGTTGGGCGTTGAGCAAAGAAATCTTGATGTGATTTTCCTGAGGTTAAATGCCCAAACCATTCAATTTGTTTTAATAGATTAGGGTCAATATCGTTGTAAATTGCTTTATACCCAAGTTCAATCATTTTTTCATTTGCTCTTGCTTTAATATAGTTTTTGAGTTGTTCCTTGGTTAAACCTTCAATATTACCCATTTCAAATGCTTTGTCAATAAAGTCAAATTCTAATTGAACTGATAAGTGACAAGCTTCAATAACTTTATCTCTCATACTATTGGTATCTAAATGTGGTTGCTCTTGAAGCAAAGTCCTAAATAACCAACATCCGGCTTGTGAATGTAATGATTCGTCTCTTACACTCCACTCTACAATCTGTGCTGTGCCTTTCATTAGATTGCGAAGTTGAAACGACATTAATACAGCAAATGAACTAAATAGGTTTACACCTTCTGTAAAGGCTGAAAAAATAGCTAAGGATAATGCTTTTTCTTCTAGCGATTCGCCGGGTACTTCAATTAATCTTTCGATTTTGGCTTTTGATGCTTCGTCTTCTAAGAATGCTTGAAAGTTATCTAAACCAAGTTCTTCATTTAATCGAGCATAAGCTTCGGCGTGTATGCTTTCAAAATCAGCAAACGCACGAGCCATGGCTTGTATTTCAGGTTTTGGAAACCAAATAGATACTTTGGTTGACCAGTAATCATTTACGTGAACCTCGGTTTGGGCAAATGATTTTAAAATATTACCTATAAGGTTCTTTTCAGATTCGGTTAATTTAAGTTTCCAATCATTTAGATCAGACGCTAAAGGTATCTCATCAGCTAACCAATGTGCTCGGTGTTGATTCTTGTAGTATTCAAATGCGGTTTGATATTCAAATGGTTTATAAAATATTCGTGGTTCAGTTATCATTATACATTTATTTTAAAAAGAAATTACTGTGCTGTCTTAAAGCTTCTTTGTCTTGGTCTGTAACGCCTGACTGGAATCTTTGGGGTTGAGTAGGGGTTAAATCTTCTAATTCAGCATCTGTAATTATTTCAAAGTGCCCTGTAGAAGTATCTATTCTAGCTCCGTATGTTAATCCATCCATTCCGTATCTATTTTTCATAATGTGCCATCGTCCTGTTCCATTTACTTTATCTTCGCGTTTACGACTTAAAGAGGCCGCAAAGTCAGTAATCATAATTTTATCATATGATCCCGCGGCTTTATGACCTTCAATAATATCATCTTGTGCACCTGCACGATTAACTTGCGAAACAGACCATATAGGTAAGTTTAATTCGCGAGCTAATCCTTTAGTACTAATATAAATATCATCAATTTCGTCCTTACGCTCACGATTTAACTTTTTAGAACGAAGAAGATCTACATAGTCTATAATAATCAGATCAGGCTTAAATTCTAGATCAATACATTTTTTGATGTGTGCTTCAAGAGTAGATATTGATGCTTTACCTGGTGAATATTCTTTAATAATTAATTGACCTTTTAATTCTTCGGTAGATTGGGCTACCTTATCCTTATTAGCTATTACTAAATTAACAGGTATACTTGAAAAATAAGCATCGTATCTTCTACCTACATACTCTTCACCTAGTTCTAATGTGTAATGTATAACATTATATCCCAATTTTATAGCATAGGCACCTAATGCTACTAATGCCCAAGATTTACCACCTCCAGGGTTACCAAATACCAAGCCAAAATCTCCATTTCCCAACCCCCCTTGTAATAGTTCATTAAATACTTCCCAAGGAGTAGGAACAATAATTCTGTCATTGGTTGCTGACCAGTTGTATTGCCATCTTGCTGACTAGTTGACTGTTATATCGTGACTGGGAAAC
>OGWH01000061.1_pt1 | contig 14234 bp, 23 predicted proteins | sample 1575971 | NCBI WGS metagenome assembly OGWH01 (sample SAMN07581554, study PRJEB24739) | freshwater metagenome
AGTTATACTGTATTTATCAATATAACTTTCTTAAACTACACGCAACTACCGTTAACGAACGTCTTTCCTGTAGGGCATATTAGATTAGTATTAGTAGTTGTAGTTGTAGTTGTAGTGGTAGTAGTGCCTGTTAATTTATTGGCAAGCGTCCCGACTACTTCTTTGTTAGCGTTAGTCAATGTAGTAATATTGGTACTGGCCTGTGAACCCAAAGTCTGGAGAGTGCCATTATTAGTAGTATTGATAGCAGTTATTGCATTAAGGCTTGCAGTAGAAGCATTATTCACACCCGTGATGCCAGCAACTCCTAAATTTCCAGCAGTTGTTAGTCCATTAGCAGCAGTATTGCTGGTTGCAGTCAAGCCATTTGCTGCCGTGGTAGTTATACCAGTGATTCCAGAAGTTGCTATATTCTGTGTAGCAGTGAATCCATTTGCTGCTGTTGCTGTAGCCGCAGTCAAACCACTATTAGCGATAGCAGAAGCAGCCGTCAAACCAGCGTTGGCGATTGCAGCACTAGATGTTGCTTGGTTATTACTCATGCTAGCGAATGTTGAGTTTGTACTCTGTGCAGTGGCTGTTTGGTTGTTACTCTGCGTGATAGAAATCTGACGATTTGCATTGATACCATATAGGTTAGTTAGGGTAGGCAGTAGTACCCCGGTCCATTGTAGGGCCCTGTCTCCGAACGACACTGGAGGATTTAAATTCTGGGCACGTGGTCCACTATTATTGCTTCCCATATTTAAACTCATGACAGCAGCTACTTTAGCAGCGGTATCACCTTGTTTGGCAATTTCTGCTAATGCAGCATATCTAGCAGTCTCAGCCATAGCATTCGCATGCGCGATCTTTTGTTGCGTCTCGGCATATAATGCATATTCGTTTGTAGCGCATCCAGTTAATGTGAGCGTTCCCACTAGTAATATTAACAGTTTAGCTTTCATTGTTTCTCCTTTATCAATTTAAGCTTATTTAACCTTATCGAAAATCCTTTTCTGTTCTTCATACCACTTATTCCATCCCTCGTTTTTCAAGGAACACTCATAATATAGTTGATAATTTTTAACTACAGTCTTGAGTAATTCAGTAATTGCCGCTTGATCTCCTTCTATAGTGACTAAATCTGGACATTTTTGCGTTAATTCCGGTACTGCATCTGGAAATTTCTGTTTTATCGGGACTGTAGTCCTGAATAGCGAACACCCTGACAGTAAAATAATAGGAATAATGATCAATAATTTCATCTATTATCCCCTTTTCCTATTTTCGCAGCGTTATTATGTATCTCTATCAGTTCTTTGGGCACCGGGCAATTTTCTATATACTTTATTACTTCTTCTACCCGTATACGTTCGGGACCTTCTATAGTTTTCAATACTTCGCGGTCTGTATATCTATCGACATATTTTACGATAGTATCTCCCTTTTCCTTGATAACCGTAGTCTTACCTGTTAATGCAGCCTGCAATTCTGTATTTTTCTTAACTGCTTCTGCTTCGGCTTGTGCTACCTTAGCCTCCATCTCCTTGACTCTTAATTCCCATTCTTTGTTATCTGCTAGACCGCCCTCGAGGTAGACTCCAAAAACAAAAACTAATAGGCTTATGATTTTGATAGGTAAATTATATTTATTAATGACGGGAATAAAACCTAATACGAACCCGGTAATGATGCCCAACAAACCGGTCGTAAATATGAGATGAACAATCCAATCAGACATGATAGTAAAAATCCACATACCGTTATTTATCATAATACTCACAAATGACAGTAGAAACATGTTCTATCTCGCCATCTGTCATTTCAGGATATATAGGAAGGCTTAATACACCTTTGGTCAGCATTACACTAGTGCTTATAATATCTGGTTTCTTTAGCCAACGTGCTATTGGTAGTTCGCTAAGTGCGTATGGATAATGTACTTTAGACTCTATATTATATTTTTGTAAATGTGCATGTAGATCGTCACGATTTTCTGTGCAGACTACAAATTTCTGATCTGCATGCACAGGGAAATCTCTGCTCAAACAACGCAATGGTAAATTTTTAAATTGTTCTAAATAATAATATCTAATCTGCTTTCGTCTCCATTGCCAATTATCTAGATAATTGGCACGCACTAATAAATGTGCGCAGTCCAATTCGCTCATCCTACTATTAGTACCTGACATTTGATGCCAATCTGATTTACCATTGTTACGATAGTTATACGCAAATTCATATAAGTCCCTATCATTCGTAACTATAGCACCTCCATTACCGCTAGCAGGTAGGTTCTTTGTAGGATCAAAACTGATGGCCATTCCCATACCAATAGAACTACTATCTGCTACTAACCAATGCTGCGCCCCATCAACAATATTATTCGAATTAGCTTGTTGTGTTTTTGCTCCATATAATCCAACTAGACAGGCAGTCCTTTCAATATCATGACCCACCATCAATCCATTCTTATCGGTGTCTAATAATTCTATTTCAAAATCTGTATTAATGAAAGCATTGAGTGTTGCAGGATATGTGATATTAGGAATCTGTATTAGAGGTCTAATATTAGATTGTGTGGCGGTAAACCATTGCGATCTTAACCATAATGCGATTATTTCTAGTGCTTGGGTACCACTATGTACAGTAACCGCAAACTCTGTACCTGTTTTTAATGCCAACCAAGTTTCAAACTTATTAGTAAAGGGGCCATCCATGAGGCATCCCCCTCGCAACACTTGATCGGTCGCATCTAGCAATTCATGTTTAAGATTGCGGTACTGTTTTGCTAAGCCAAAATGGGCTATTACTGAGCCAGTCATGGTATTTTTGAAAACCTTCTTCTACATCAATCTTGGGATCGTACCCAAAATCATTGCGTGCCGCTTCTATGTTTAATGCCCCACGACTAGGAAATTCTAAATCCCTATCCCCAACCTCTATAGAGCCTCTACCTACAATCTTTACTGCTAATTCTGCGGCATATAGTAAACTACGGCTATGGCTTTTAGTTATGTTGTAGGTCTTATTATTGGTGTTTTCACTGAGTGTGGCGTTGACGATTCCATTGGCAGCGTCTTCGACGTATGTGAAGTCGAGGGCCTCTCCTGCTCCATTAACCTTGAGCATCCCTCCCCGCATTGCAGTGAGCATAAATTTTGCAATAACTCTATCTTCCACATCAAGAGGCCCGTATACTGCGCTAGGACGAATAATAACATGACTAAAACAATTTCTGCGTGTGTAATCTTCAACAAGGCGTTCTCCTGCCAATTTTAAAATTCCATATTGACCTTGTGGCTTGCAATCATAATCTTCGGCCACGTTGTCGGTAAATGTACCATAGACCATACTACTGCTGATATATACAAATTTCTTTACTTTGTGTTTCTTGCTCAATTCGCAGAGGTTTAATAGACCTTCGCTCATTACCCTACTTCCCAAAATAGGATTAGCATTAACAACTTTCTGTCTTGGAAAACTTGCCATATGTATAACAATGTCAAACTTTTGACCAGCAAATAACCAATCCATGTTACGCCGGTCACATATATCAAATCGATAGAGAAAGGGAGTCTTTATTTTTTTCTTACGTTCTTTCATCAAATAATCCATTTCATCTTGTGGAATTATTCCGTAATTTGTTTGTATGTCTGTGATACAAACATCATGACCCAGGCTTTCTAATTTTGATACTACGTGATGACCTATCAACCCAAGACCACCTGTCACCAATATTTTACTCATATTTTAATTTCCAATACGTATGATCCTCGGGCGTGAGGATCGCTTTTATGATGACTTCATGTCCAAAAAAATCGGCGTGTGGCACCAGATTCCATACAGGTTGTTCCACTGAGTTTTGTATTATCCATTTTCCTGCATCACTTTGTTCCCATTTATACAATGGTTCGGCAGCATATAATACAGGATCCTCTACGTCCCCCATACGGAATTTGTGAACGATCACACTGATATTTTTCATATTGCCATGTTCGCTTTAAGCTGACCATGAGAAGTATAGTTCAATAGACTGATGTCTTTCATCGTAAATTTAGTTATGTCCTTGATTTCGGTATTTAAAACTAACACAGGTGCTGCCAATATATCTCTTGTTAATTGTTCTTTTACTTGTTCGACATGATCTTTATAGATATGTGTATCACCAGTACTAATAATTAATTCACCAACTCGCAAATCACAAACTTGTGCGATCAGATGAGTGAGTAACGCATAGCTAGCAATATTAAAGGGTAAACCAAGAAACACATCCACACTACGCTGGTACATATGACAAGATAGTTTTTTATCTTTATTGACATAGAATTGACTCATGACGTGACACGGTGGTAGTACCATTTGATCTAACTCAGCCACATTCCATGCACTGAGAATATGTCTGCGACCATTAGGATCTTTCTTGATACCTTCGATGAGATTCAATAATTGATCTACCTCGATACGATCTACTGCTAAACGATTTCCACCTTTATGTGCAGGACCATAATCCATTTCTTCTACATACTTGTTCCAGTGGCGCCACTGTACACCATATACACGACCTAGATCACCATCAAACCTTGCATTCTTCTTCCAATAAGATGCTAATGCATTGGGCGTCCAAATCGTGACAGTACCTTCCCTCGACCCATGCGTGATCTCCGCTAGTCTACGTTCGTCGTTACTGCCTTCAATAAACCAAAGTAACTCTCCTACACAAGCCTTCCAAGCCAACTTCTTTGTAGTGATTGCTGGAAAACCCAAATCAAGATCGAAACGAAGGTGACGGCCAAAAACACTAATAGTGCCTACGCCAGTTCTATCATCTTTCGCTTCTCCGTTCTGTAAGATATCTCCTAATAAATCATGATATTGTTTCATCTATGCTTCCATACCTGATATGAATGATCAATAAGTTTCACAGTTTGTTCAATAAACGGTCAGTCTCAGGTTGTACTGCTTCCGCAATACTCTGAACGTTTAACATAAATTCCACACTTACTACTTGATTATCTAATTCAAAGAGTTTGCGACTTACCGCTTCTTCTATCTGATCTGGTTCTAGACCCTGATCTAACATCTTTGAGATGTTGATCGTTTGTTGTTTCTTACCTTCTAACTTGATTATTAATTTCTTAATAAACTGTATAGGTATCTTCTGTTTCTCGACATCCTCGAGGATGTGTTCCCATTTGGCTATGAATTCAGGAGACATTTACTTTCTTGGCCCTAGTTGATACTTTTTTAGTGTCTAAGGTTACGGAAGTCTTCTCCTTCACAGATTTTACCGGATCTAATGCAGCTGCTTCTTTTAGCAAACGATCTACCTCTGCCAACAAACCATTGGCTTCACGACTCATCTTCTCTGCTTGTTGTCGTAGATTATTTGCTAGTTGATTGTCCCCTAAGGCATCATTCGATAATGCCGGAGTTGTCGCCCTGTTCTCATTAATCTGCTGTGGTAATCTATCACCGCGCATACGCTTTGCGACTTGCGCGGCATCCTGCATACCAAGACTCGCGTCCATCTCAGCCAGTTTACGGGTCGCCTCTTCTCCCTGTTTCATCTCGTCTAGAATCTTGTTGAGTTCATTCAATTTAATCTTGACATTAGGAGCAGGTGTCATCACGACTAGTTCGGTATTGACCTTCTTCAACATCCCTTCAGCATGCAATTTTTGAAGTATGATATGTCCGTCTTTTGTGTGGGTTCGATTCAACGCATCTGCTAAATTCTCGCTGTTCTGGCCAATATCACTTTCTATGCATTTGATGAGCGGATCATGAATGTGTTGGTTAAGAATTTCTGTATATACAACCAAACACATATGAGGTTCGCCCGGCACTTCGCGGAAAACTATTGCTACTTTTCTGTCACCGTGTTTACCTACATGTCTTAAAAAACTCATATTGTTTTTCTCCTATTCTATAGTATTATTTAATAAGAGTTAATACTATTGAAAAATATTTAGGACCACTTCAATTCATAGAACATTGCTTCCTGGGGATCCTCGAACGCGGGGAATTCTACTGGAAAACCCGAATCATCTGAATCAAGTCCGTGGTCTGTGATCATACAAAAGCGGCCCCGCAGTGATTCTAATATCCATTGTTTACTCTCATATGTGATGGGAGTTTTGGCTACTACAAAATGGATAGGGAAAATATTGATTTCCCGTTTCATGAACCATGTATTAACGTTTATCCTAAATTCAGTCATATAATGAATTTCTGATCCCTCTTTACATAGTCACTGTAAACCTTAGTACCATTGCTACGGATCCATTCTACCAATGGCTGAGGACACTCCGCGAAAATCTTGCGAACCTCATTCATCGTGAATTCGCTGGTAAAGGTATAAATCTCATAACTGCGCTGGCTGTTGGCCCTAGCCCGCATGACCAACATCTGCAAAGGGATCGGATTGGGTTTTCTTTTATCAATCATCTGACCCTGCAAAGTACGCCATACCTGTTGTTTTTCGTGGTCCTCTATCAACTGCATACCTGCATCGATATCAAATATCGATTCGAGGCCTAGCATATCCCATACTGCTAAAAATTTATATACTTTCTTTTTTCTTGAGGGCATATAATAACTCTACTTTGTTTATCGCATCATTTAATGTCGGGTCACTATCAGCCATAAATACGGCTTCTTTTAAATTAACCCAGCGACTAGTTAACTCTTGTTCTTTTTTGTATACAGGATCTTCCCAATGTAAGGTTCGGACGGTCTCCCCCGCTTTGCGAGAGTAGACCGTCCTGCCTCCATCTGGGCTTTCGTAGATGGTGATCTCTTCAAGACCTTTTATGATCATTATAAATCGCAAAAGTACCGAACGGGGGATTCGGATCAGGGTCACCGTGAATGATCCAAGTAGTATCACAATAGTTTGGGTCACCCCAACTACCACAGGGATATCCATCAGTGAAAACAATCAATCGTTTGGGTTCGATTGCTTCCTTCTTCAGATAATCAAAGATAGCATCGAAATCAGTACCACCACCACCTTGTGGTTCGTAAGTATCGATAGTATCCATGTTCTCGCTAGTGAAGTTAGCGGGGTTATAGATATCAGTATCGAAACAGAATACATGAACCTTGTAACCATCAAATGAACCCATCATGTTTGCGATCTCGCCCAAGAAAGCCTGAGCCTGGGTGTTTGAGATCGAACCCGACATATCGATTGCTACAGTAACATCGATCTCTTCGCCGGGCGTCATACCGGGCATGATAGCATCCATATGCCAACCCCTACGGCTGGGACGCATCCAACTGAAGTCAGTGCGGATAGCACTAGTAAGATTAGTCTGGATCAATTCGCGCCAGGGCATGACAGGATTAGTAGCCTGTTTGATCAGCCGTTCAACACCTTTGGGCAGAGTACCTGCTTCGGCACTTTGTGCGGCGTTGAGGATCGCCTGTTTGACTTCCTGACGGACACGCTCACGTTCTTCATCAGTCATCTTGGGACGCTTACTCTTGCCTTCTTTATCTCCCTCACCCTCACCCTCACCTTCCCCATCACCATCACCATCTATATGGTCATCGATCATCTGATCGATCAGGTCGTCTATAGAGATCCTAGTGACGTTCTTCATGAGGTCATCATAGATTTCCTCAGCCGCCTTACCATCATACTTCGATTCGTACAAGCAAGGAACAGTAGTGATGAACTCACCGACCTTATGGCGCTTCAAATCAGCATTGACTGCGTAGTCATCAGCGATGTTCCAGATCTGGGGGTCACGATCACCCCGGCGATTCATATGATCATATACAACATGCAATACCTCATGACCCACTAAGAATTCTACTTCTTTGGGTTTCAGCATCATGATGAATCGGCTATTGTAATAGAATTTGAGACCGTCTGTCGCGGCAGTGCTACACCATTCGTCCGCATTGATCAATTGTAGCCGAGTCGCAAGATTGCCGAAAAAACTATGACGCAACAACAGACCGATTCGGGCAGTCACCAGTCGTTCACGGGCATTGTGATCAACTTTAGCGTCAGTGGGGCCTACAAGATTCTCGAATTTCTTACTACGTTTTTTCTTGCCTTTAGTACCGGGAAGTACATCAGACATTTTGAGAATATTCATTAGGGGCTCCTTCATTTGAATGATACTATCATAGCATTGTTTGAAATTAATGTCAAGCCTTAATTCAGTGTTCGCGGGGAAGGCTGGATGTCGCGTATGTTAACTTCCAACCCATCGAAAAGTTCCTCGCGTTCCACATCCGTCATGTCCTCGAGGTTGATGGAATGATCAAAAAACTCTCCAGTTTCAACCATTTCATTAATTTCAGCAATCATGGCATCCAATTCTTCCTGAGTGCCAGTAAAATTATCAAAACATCCGGGAGCGAAAACAACTTTAGGTTTGATAGTCATGATTTGTATTTAGTTAAAAAGGGGAGGGGTTTTACCCCACTCCCGGGGAGCAACTTAGTTACCTGCTTCCACGATATACTTACCGTACTTCCTGTGGAATTCATCGAAATTCTTCAACTGACTGGGTTCAATCGGCAACTTATAAGTCTTGAGTGCGATCTTAGCACCCATGACAACCAATTCAGTCTCAAAGTTTGCCATGATGTAACTGAAGAAATTATCAGCCATTGCATGGAATTCTTTGTTGTTGACCTTCTTGTTGTCAAGTGCATCCTTCAACTCATAGCACATTGAGATAGTCAATGAGTACATAGCAGAAATTTCTTTGACTGCTAAGTCCTTGACCTTGCCTGACAAGATATCGCTGGGTTCGGGCATGCGACCCGCGACTTTGCGGTGAGCCATGAACTTGACCGCGAGACCCTCACCAACTGCACCTGCTACAAGATTGAACAAAGTATCAGTATCAGAATCCTCATCATTGAGGAGATCACTAACGAAAACCCAACTACGGGGAGTAGCGAAAGCGCGGCTAGACGATTTGTTATCGAAATCGTAGAGGTCTTGCTTTGCGAAACTCAAGTAGCCAACAACATCTTTATGGATGCCCTTGTTGACTGCCCAATTCTGCCATGAAGTGAAATCGGCTCGCATCTCAAGGTGAACGAAACGGTTAGCGAGGGGCATGGGCATGCGATAAGTAACACCTTTGTCACTATCACGATTACCTGCCGCGATAATCACAACATTGTCGGGCAACACATATTTGCCTACGCGGCGATTGAGAACCAATTGATAACCTGCAGCCTGAACTGCGGGCGGAGCGCTGTTCATCTCATCGAGGAACAGTACGATAAGGGGATACTGGCTGGCCAGTTCTTCATCGGGTAAGTCGACCGGGGGAGCCCAGTCCATCTTGCCGATTTCTTTATTGAAGAACGGGATACCACGAATGTCAGTGGGCTCCATCTGAGCCATGCGCAGATCGATCATGAAACCACCCAATTCCTCTGCGATCTCCGCTACCACTTCGGATTTACCGATACCCGGAGGACCCCAGAGAAAAACGGGACGCTTAGAATTGAATGCTTTCAACAATGCCTTACGGGCTTGGACACTAGTGATAGTTAGATTGTCTGAGACTTTGCTCACAACTTGCTCCTAAAAAATTTGTGATGTTTGAAGTATATATGACCTAGGAATAATTGTCAACCATGTAGTTAACAATCGGGAAAAATTACATGCTCCAATAAGTTTCGCTAGAAGGATCACAACAATGGGGAGTGCCCTTGGCGATCACTACATCTTTGCCGGTCATTAGATTCTTGACCGTTTTAGTTCCGGCCTCATATTTGACATAGAACCAAGATGCCTCGACAAAATTGTAGACCAACTTACCAGCATTCCGATTAGCACAAGTAGTAGCCCGTTTGGCTCCTGCCTTGGTCTTGAAATATCTTTTGTCACTGAGTGGTGCTCTGGTGTCGAAAACTACAAACATTTGTTGCTCCATTGATTAATCGTCGGTAATGCTACTATAGACCCAAACCCATTTATTGTCAAGCCTTGAGATTCTTACCGGACTCGACAAGAGCCAATGCTTCATCGATACAGACCTTTGCGCGGATGAAATCCTCATATTCCATCAATTGCTGGGCGTCACTGAGTATCGAATATGCCTTACCTTCGGGTTCGAAAAAGAAATCCCGCTCATCACCACGATAGAACCTCTCGATAGTGATCTTGACACGGTTCAGTGTCTGGCGAGCGTCCTCGACCTCACCCCAATTCAGTTCGCGCCAGCCTGACATCAGCATGCGGGTCACGATAGTGAGGGCATTGTCACCGTTTTTGAGATAACTGTCCACCGCTTCGTTGACTTGTTCAACAGTAGCACCAAAGATGCTGATCTCGCGGGTTTCTTGACTTGCTGTAAGCATTTAAATCTCCTGTTCGTTCACTGTATGAATCTATTATATACCCAGATCCATTTATTGTCAACCTTAGGCCGATACTTGTTGGCAGTGCCAACCCTCACGCTCAATCTTACGTTTTGCGGACATCATGGACTTGCGGTATGACATAAACTCTGGGGTCGGATCGGCATGAATACCTCCCAGTTCCATCATTGACAACAATGCGGAGTCACGCTTTGCATAGGTCTTGATAGCGTTTAAGGGAATCATGAATTGACGACCCGAACCATCTGCATTCTTGAAAACTGGACTAATGTACAGAACCTTCATCTCAACCCCTTTAATCAATTTATACATGTATTATATGCCCAAATCGATTACTTGTCAAGCCTTAAGAGCCTGAAAAGATTTAATGAAATCTTGACCAACATCCAAACTTACATAGTGATCACCTTGCATACCCTGTTCGCTATAGCCAACATCATCACCTGCGAGGCGAAGGCTAACCAAAAAGTGCTTGAGTTCATGCAAGAACAATTTGTCGGTGTAAATTAATCCGTCACGATCAACGTCCCAAACACTGGTGTCAAAATAGACACGGAGTTCGCCAAAGGTGTCATCCTCGTTGACATAACTTAAGTCTAGTCCAGTTACGGGCACATTTTCACTCACATTTGACCAGTAACCTGAACCATCTGTACTTAAGACTTTTGAAACTAGCAACATTTTTCTCTCCGTTATCTAACTGTCTATGTATGTATTATATAGCCAAATCCATTTATTGTCAAGCCTTAAAAGTCGTTTAAAATCAACAACTTACAGTGCCTATTCTGTGAGGGCCATTATTAATAATAGTTTTTCGAAGCGGTCCATGGCTTCTATAAGTTGTTGTTTTTGCTGAAGAAATTTAGCGTCTTTGTGGGTTTGACGTACAAGGACCTCTGCTTTGCCCAGTTCATTCACCATTTTTTGAATGTTTTTATGCATTCTATATAGATCAGAATTATATCGGAAACGTTTCATTTCCCCATATAACTCATCTACTATACGGCTAGCCTGCAATGCAGTATCAAACTGTCTTTCCATTTGTCGGTAATGTAGGTGGCATACCTGCTCTGCTAATATCAAACCCAAATGCCTTAGCATTCTTTTTGATGCTGTTGGGTTTTACATCTATAGTCAGGGCAGTTTTAAATCTAGGATCGTTCTTTTGTTTTTTATTTGGAATGTATCCTGAAGCACTTTCTTGTAAATCTTTATCTTTTAAATCTTTAACAAGTTGATCGAGCCAAGCCTCTTCTGTTATAACATTATCTTTTTCATACTCGGATCCGCGTGGTTTAGCATTAGGATGATAATCTTCTTTTACATATATATTTTCTATGCTCAATTCTCTACTGTGTAGTTTATCACGCAGACTATAAAGGTCTTGAATATAACCCTGTTTACGTATTGCTTTGAATGCTAGATTTTCGGGACTAAATTCGCCCCCTTTGTCTAGACCTGCTTGTCTATACTGTTTAATAATTTTTAATGCTTTGTCTACCTGTTCTGACTTTTTGCTCAATAAGGCCTTTTTAACCAAATCATTTAGTTTGTCATATTTGGCTCTGCTAGCACGTTGATCAAAGTTAGCACGTTGTTTTTTAGGAATCTTTATCCAAGAGTTCTTCAGTAGGCTGTACTCACCTAAACTGATTACAGGCTGATTCTTATCTTGTACGTAGAGTTCAACAGGGACTCCCCTAATTTTGATATCGTGCGAATCATTGTACAATGTCTTTTTCGCTCTAAACAGTTCTTGATAAACTTCATCGTTTGGAAGTTTGCTCATATCAACTAATATGTGCAAATCCAAATCACTATGGGGAGTATATGTATATGCCGCATTAGACCCTGATATTGTAACATCATCTACATCCAAATCTTTAATGCCTAATTCCATAATAAAGTCTTTAGCAATCAATAGTAATTGCTTTTTTACAGCAGGATCTAAACGATTTCCGCGCCAAAGTTTGGGGTTCAAATCGTAATGATACTTGATTGCATCTGATAACTTGAACGATTCTAGTGTTTTAATGTCCATGTCGTATTTATCTGTTGGATCTTAATGAAAAATACTTAAGGTAAAAGGGGCCGGAGCCCCTTTTGCAAGTTCTGTTTCTTGGGCTTGCACCCTCAGCAGGCTGTCAAGCAGCCAGTGCGAATAACTCGTCGTTTGCGGTTATTTAGTTTTGCTAGATTTGCGGTCTTCGCCTACCGTGTTGTCCATATCCGTACTTGTTACCCCGTCGAAACCATGTCTGGCCCATCATAAAGAGACTATTCTATATCTTGTAAAACTTGTTTTGCATATGGAAGAACTTCTTGTAGAGTAGGACATTGGCTTTTGCCATATCCCAACTCTAACAAATCCTTCTCGCTTATTTTAACTTCTTCTGCGTTACCGTTGTTTGGATATTTTTGCAACATCCAATTCACATCAGTTTCGCCCGAAGCATCAAGCCGCCATCTATCATCGAGTTTTACATACGCATGAATCAATACTATACTACCCATTTGTTCGTCATACTCAACTAGAGCCATTAGTGGCAGTTTTGATAAACGATGTAGGGCAATAGCAAATATAGGACAATCACCTTCTTCAAAGTCTAACGATTCGGTTATAATGTCTTTTATTCGCATCTAGTATTTATTTAATCTCCTTATGGTGGACCAGGCGGGAGTCGAACCCGCGTCCGCAGCACTTTTCCTTCAACTTCATACAACAATTCTTAATACTCTTCTACTTTAACAATTTTTGAATTTAAATCAGAATCCTTTATAAATTGGAGAAGCTCAGCCTTGCCCGAAATAAATTTTTTGTTCAATATAGGAGATCTACAGATTTCTGCAATGAGTTCTTTGATTTTCATCTAGTATTTATTTAATATGTTATAATGAACCAGAGTAGTCATTTAACAAACACCCACAAATCCTCAAAGTTGCCATCCCGGGTTTTTTTGGCTTGTCTACTACCACCCATTGCACTCCATTGTACCTTAAAATGCCCATCCAACACAAGATGTTTAGACGCCACATCTCTCATATCCTGGCTGATGGTAGTTACTTTTTTATCAGCATTTCTATAATTGCTGATAACAAATCCAAACTTTGCGCCAGGTTTCATTACTTTTTTACATAATACTACCGTTTCTTCCCAATAGCCTTTCAGCCAATCATGGTAATCGGGAAAGTTGGTAAAACTTTGATCTTCGCTGTCATATATTTCTAGATCGAAATACGGCGGACTGAACAGCACCGCATCTACTTGATTGTTATACCTGACATCAAACTGATGTCTATTAGACAATTGTTCGCTGGGACATAGGTACAAGTCTACTTCTTTAATATCTGATTCAAAAATACTTTGGTTTTGATACTTTATAAATTCTTCATGTAATAACTTGCCGTTGTCTACTACGCTGGAAATAACATCTGTGGCGATAAACTTTTTGAATTGACTACTATAGAATGCCGTCTGATATGCATTCCAGCCCATGACCGGGGCAAATAACACTTCACCAGTAAAAATAGAATCCAATATACCTACGTAGGTCGCAGGATTAAAAGTACTGGGACGATTAGCACCTACCATGAATGCCCGCCAGAAATCTCTACTATCTCCGTTATATTTACAGATTTGATCAAAGAATGCTGGACCAACTAAACTGTTTCGTAATTTAAATTCCTCTACCATTACTTTCAGCAATCCAAATACATATTCACTGTCATTGACATACCATTTTTTGGTATTATAGTAATTCAAGAAATTGATATTCTTACAAATTTTTCCGTACTTTGAATTGGTGCGGCCTGCAAAGACATTATTGTTTACAATATCTGAGTTCGGAATATTAAAGTAAAATTCTAGTTTTTCAGGCAATGCC
>OGWH01000062.1_pt1 | contig 14107 bp, 33 predicted proteins | sample 1575971 | NCBI WGS metagenome assembly OGWH01 (sample SAMN07581554, study PRJEB24739) | freshwater metagenome
CCTATTATGTCTGAATTTAGAATTTAGTCAACTACTTCCCACTCCTTCAAACCCAATTTAGCCCTTAACTTATTGTTCTGTTCATTAAGATCATTACAACCCTCCACCTCCACACTCCACAAATCTATAGTTTCTACTAAATGCACACTACCCTCTATACCTTCTACTTTATTGGTTTGTGCAAAATCGTACATTTTGTGGAAGGCTTTTTCAAATTGTTTGTACAGTTTAGTATACTGTTTTTGGTTTTGTTTTGCTTTATTTAACATACTATAATTATATGGGCTTTTTGGGTTGAAACAAGCTTAATTTTATTATTGACAGAATTAGCATTTCCAGTATACTATATGTACCACCTTAGATTACGGACGGAGGGGGGAGGACTGGACCTTTACTTTACATGTAAAGGTGTTGAGTATCAAGGATAGGTGGATATGTTGAATTGAAACGACTTACAGAAGCCTTATAGCTACAACCAATTAGGTCTGGTTGAAGAGTATCAACGATTTAGCAAACATTCATATGAACATGAACAATTTGCATGGCCAAGCTTGCCAGCAGCACTGTCGTCAGATTAAATACATTGTATGCGCATTTGCATCATGATGTTGAGCATGCTGTTGGCTGCATGTGCACCGGAATCACCGTCACATGACACATGGAATGCTGCAGAGCCTACTTTGCAATCTGCACAAGATGCTAACAAATCAGAATTCTCAGAGACTGATTTTCGTTAAGCAAACTGCTTGGCTAACTCCAGGTCTATGTTCTTCTGCAAGTAACATGTAACAGAAGTGATGCGATCTCCCCCGGAATACATGTACATGGGGAATCGGGGATCCAGGCGCATTTCAGACTGATGCATCAAGTACTCATGCATCAAGTTCAATTCTTCTACACGCAAACAGTTAACAAAATCTACAACACACACACGTGCAAAGTCTAGTACTTTGCTGTGGCCTGCTTCTCGGATTGTTAAGAACTCACACTGTGCAGACACATGTTCTGCCAAGTTTGTTACAAGCTTGTTGTATATCGATTCACCTTGTTTCCATCGAGCCATGGCATGATTATAATAGATGTCTTGCAATATTGCAAGGGGATTATCCTTGAACGGGGATAATCGTTGTCTGCCGTTAACTCAGATATACACAAGGATTATCGTTGAACAAAGATAATAGGCTAGTAAGGCTTCTTGTAATAGTGCCAAGGCTCTTGTGGTATGCCAGGCCAGCGAATGGCAGGATCAGAGTTAAAGTATTGAATCAAGATGTCTCGGTCTGGACCAGCTAACCGGTTAATAGCCCGGCGGTACTGGTGCAACTGGTTGTACTGGGGATCTGCACTGTAGGTGCAATAGTCATAGATCTCCAGGTATACTTTGCGTGCGCGTTCAGACAAGCTGTGCAACTTGTCATCACTCAACATGATCTTTGCATCTGTTTGCATGTGTAAAATGTGCTGGTTTATTTTACGTAGATACCAGCAAACTACGATGATGAACAGGTTGCTTCAGGGGAACCTGCTTACCCTCTTGAGCCTGTGAACGATCGCGTTGCATGGATACCATGACTGCACCGTCTGTACTCAATATCTGTCGGCCTCCGATGATCATAGAAAACGAGTGTTCCAGGGACAGTCACAGTAATTAGCCCATGCTAATGTTACCTGGTCTTCTGTGAGGCCCTCAGTGATGTCTACTGTGAACCCTGAAAGAATAAATGAGGTTGTTACTGGCTTCTCAGGTTCGTTCATCATGTGTATATGTTAAAGGATGTCTGACTCAATTTCCAGCTTAAAGGATGTTTCTTAGTATTTCTGTATTTTGCGTAGTTTCTTCTTAAAAACATACTTCTTTTTAGGTTTTTTATTTTTAATTATTTCAATATGATCAGCTTTTTGCCACATTTTCACTGTATTTTCTTGAAAATTCGTCAATGTTCTTGTCATTTCCACAATCTTTTTCACATGAATTTGCTCAGCTTTCTGCACCAAATCCACCAATTCTAAATCAGACTGCACAGTAGACACACTGAACCGCCGCTGATACCATTGCAAAAAGTCTGCAATAAATGTATGTTCCATGCATCTATTATGCAGGAATTCATGCCTCAGTCAAGCACAATTACCAAGGTTTTTCCACATGAGGCACATTGCCTTTGACTGCAGGATTCACAGTAGTAGAAGTGGATTGCAATTTGAACCCTTGCATCAAAGGACTGTATTGTGCACCTCCAGAAGATGCAGTTTTAGGATTCAAACTCAAAGCATTTCCAGTGCCTGTGCCTCCTATTTCAATTGGAATTTCCAATGTTTCTCCACCCTGTTCTTCATATTCATTCATGGGCACCACAACAAAGCGATTCAATGTTACAATCAATCCATCCAACATTTTGCGGTATTCTGCAGCTGCATGTTCTTTGGGATCTCCAAGTATGATTTGAGCCATCTTAATGACATGTTCAGTTCTTGCTTCATCATTGGCAGCACCTTGCAGAATCTCTCGGATCTGTGCGGCTGCTTTGGCAAGGCCAGGCATGGGATCATAATGAAAAGCAGATGCATTTTCTGCTTCTTCAGTTTCATGACGAGGCAAAGTAACTTTTGCATCTTTGGCAATCATGCCTTGTTGTTTCATGTGTGTCATCAATTCACCTTCTTCTTCTGTATTTTCAGAAGTACCAGATCCTCGTTCTGACATCAACATTTCAGCAGTGTCTCTGACTCGTGACAACAATTGATCCACAGCTGAGCTTTTGCTCAAGTGAATAGCTGTGCTCAAGCTTTCTAAGTATCTCACCATTTTATTCAATTCATTCAACACATGTGTTTCCACACCTTGCGGACCAGTGAACTTGCTTTGCAAAGCTTCAATTATCAGATGATCATCACGTCTCATGTCATTATTTATCTGGGCACATAATATGTACGGCCACCATGATGCATCATGAATTCACCCATAATCTCTTTTTGCAGCCAATCTTTCATGTATTCAGGATCAAATTTACCATCATTTGGATAATAACCTTGATGTACAAATTTACGGTTTTTATTGGCTGCACCACGTGTTTTTAGCAATTCTGCATGCAGAGTTTGATAATGAAAACGTGGATTGGTACCAGTCCATGCACGTTCCAAAGCATGCTGCATGGAATCCACAGTAGGTTTGTCTCCTGCCCATTCTTTCACTTTGCTTTTGTACCAATCCAATTCTGGTTCTGCATGTTGCTTTTTAATAGAATAATCCACAAAATCTTTTTCTTGTTGAGCAGAAGTAAGAGATTCCCAAATGCGCTTGCTGTCTGTGTCCATGCAAATATTTAGTCTTTTTCTAATGAAAATCTCAGGGGGAGCCGTGCGCTACTGCGCGCAGCATGCCGCTTTTGCTTGTTGCAACACATGCAGTCACATCATGCATGCACATGTATTACTGTTTGCCTGACAGCTGTTGCAAAGCTTCATCCAACAGCTGCACAATTTCTTCTGGTGCAAAGTTACTGGCACCATGTTCTGCATTGATTTGCACCATGCGTTTCACTCGGACTAACAAACTGACAATTTTAGACACATCCATGTGTTCATTTTGTTCTGCTCCATGAGCTGTAGTCACATGAGCTATCCCTTTCATGTTGTTTCCAATTTTGTGCATGGCATCCGCTTGCTTCAAAGCTGTTTTGTTCATCATTTCTTGAATCACATCATCAAATTGCATGCAATTACTTATGCTTTTGCACATGTTTCTGTGCTTCATGCAATGATGCATGCACACTCAACACATGTCGCATCTCATGCTTTTTGACCATGGGAGTGTCAGAATTCACTGTGCTAGTGATACTGTACACACCCCACAATTGCAGCAAATTGCCGTAACAATCTTTGATTTGTTCAATGGCCACAGTAGTTTTGTTCATGAATGCATCCAAGTTTTGTGAATCAATTGTTCTGATTGTTTCATGCAATGACGCGCATACACTATCATCCATTTGCTACATGCAGCACATGCTCGTCCACTCCATTCATACCATGCTTGAAGCATGATCAAACCCATGAAATGCACATCAGCACCCAATTCTGTGATACATGGAATTACCAAGTTATTCCACATGCGCTGCAACGTCAGACATGCAGCAATTATGATGTTGGCAATCATGTACAACGCTTGCAATGCTGCAAGTACAAACAAACTTACAAAATCTACAACAAATTTACGCATACAACAATTGTACAGGGTTTTGTGCAGTTGTCAAGCTTTATTTGCGTTTACGCTTAGGTGCTAACTTGTTGTAATATTTGTATCTACGAACTGCACGCTTGGCATCAGACAATCCCAACAAATTCTTAATCCACAAATATGGGCACAACATCTTCCAATTCATGACATATTTTATGGTGCATTACAGAAAAATCCAATGCTGAGCCGTGCGCTACGCAGTGCGCGACGGGGTATGGCTGGTCACTTGCATGATGTGTTTGCTGTGTTCATTGCGTTCTTGCAGCAATCGATCATGCAATTTGCGAATGTCTTTGCTGGTAGTTTCTGACGGGTGGTGATGAGAATAGGTTATGAGAGCAGACAGAATGTATGTGCATTCTTCACAATTTAAATTCATTTGCATGTGCACATTGTAGCATGAAAATTCATGAAATCCACATGGATTGCATTTGATGCCACAGTTCATATAATAATAGCATGAGTTCTACTGCTATTTGTACTGCTTTGCATGATGTGATATGTTCTGCCATTTCTGAATCTTTTGCAGACATTGGCATTCATGTGACCAATGACATGATCACATGCGATTTAGCCAGATTCAACACTGATTCTGATGGCTCTGTGGCATGTGAAACCACATTCAGTTTGCATGGTGTTGAAAATGTGGAGCGCAAATTATTTCATGAAGCGGTAATGAAATCACAATTGCACAATGCCAAACTTCAAACGTTGAAAGTGAAGTTCAAGCGTCCTGAAAAGAATGTGCGTTTTTACTTGAAATATGGTACTCCTCCGCCGCAAAGTGCTGAAGCTGACACTGCAGTTTAACACACAGTTTAGCCATAAATATCTGTATGGCTGACATTCGCATATTTGATTTAGTTACACAATTAAATCCAAGTACCAATGATTTTCTTCCGATTACTAATGGGGCTAATACTAACAAAGTGCCTATTAATGCTCTTCCTGTTAATTACAACAATCTCATCAACAAACCAGTTATTCCTGATGCTCAACAGCAAGTAAATTGGAATGCTACTTCTGGAATCACATCAATTGCTAACAAACCTTCTCTCGCTACTGTAGCTTCTACAGGCAGTTATCTCAATTTAAACAATTTACCTTTAACTGTACAAGCTTATTGTCATTTTTATGTAACAGGATACACAGTTTCATATCTCGGAGGAACAACTAACATACAATCTGTGGTAGTTAATGCCCCTAGATCAAGATCGGCACAATCTGCTACAGTAAACATGACAAGCAACGTTGATCTGAATGGGGTTGGCATGTGCGTGGCATATTTTAACCAAAGTGAAATTGATACACAATCAGATCGCATGCGAGTTTTTTCATCTACATGCGCTCTCATAAGCGGGCGTTCTTGGAAGGTAACAGGAATTGCAGCAACAGGAGGAAATGAAGTAGATGGTGGGCCTAGAGTTCAACGAAACGATCGTTGGACCTCCTGCCAATCATTAAGCTTCTTTTATTTTGTAGATTTATGAGCAACATAATTGTTTATGCAAATAATGCAGATGGTACTGACATCAGCGTAATTAATCCTGCGCCTGATATTGCAGGCAAAGCGCTTCAAGATTTAATTAATGAAACTGCTGCAACTAAATTTGGTGTTCATGTTTGTTCTGCAGACTCGCTTCCAGATGTACCCCATCAGCTGTTGGGTTGCTTGAAGATGAATGTTGATTTGAAAGTTGTTGGTGCCGATCTTGAGAGAGCCAAAGAAATTTGGAAAGATGAATGGAGAGCTGCCCGTGCACCTTTACTAGCTCAATTGGATGTTGAATATATTCGTACTCTAGAAAGCAATGATGTAGCTAGAATGTCTGAAATAGTTTCACAAAAACAAGCATTGCGCGATGTAACTGATACCCCAATAAATGCTTTTTCTGCTCATGATGTTGTTAAGGTCTGGCCTGCAATTCTTAACGGTTAACGCTGTCTGCTATTGCATCTACAATTTCTTTTAATTTTAAAATAGCTTCTTTTTCTGATTCTGATTTGTGAATTATTTTTCCGTCAAACAAAACTAGAAAGTCTTCATAGTTACCTTCTCCTCGGTCATATATGGATGACTTGATTTCTAACTTCATGTAATAATTTTATGTTAAAACCAAGGCTTATCCACATAATCAGCAAGATATTGCTCGGATGCATCATGCTGCTCTCTCAATTTGTAATGTCGGTGAAGTGTTTCTAATTCTTTGGCAAATTCAGAAGTGCTCAACAATTCTTCAGTTCGTATTTTTTCTACTGCTGCTATCAACTTAGCAAGCATGCTCATGAAAATACTTATTCTTCTTTTTGAAATATATACTCGAAATAATTGTAAGGAACAATTTCATCTAATGAATATTTGAATGCGACGCCAGGGTATTCTTTCATCTGCTTGTTACAATAAGTAGAAGCAGCTCTAATAGCTGCATTCACATTGCTAGCCTTTAAAACTTTCATGAAGCTAATGTTGCCTCCTATGGAATAAATGTTGTGCGGGTCTTCTACAAATATTCTAACTTTGTGAAAAGAAGGAGCTTTGCGAGATATTCTATTAATTTTTGCCATAACAGCAATAAACAACTTCAGGTCTAATTGCGCAGTATGCCCAATCAAAGCATTTTATATTGTTGTATTCCCATTTGAGTAACCCTTTGAACATAGTAGAAGGCTCCATTTTAAGCATGTCAATTTCAAGAGATGCCATGGTTTCTTTGACGCAATAATCTCTAATAATTTCTGATTGAGTCTTTTCTTTAGGCCCTTGCTTGAATTGTTCCATCAATTCTTTGAGACTGTTAGGGCCATACACAGGCTTGCTTAAGGGCTCAGGATGTAATCCAAACAATTTTTTCACATCATGAATTATTTTGTTAGTAGTGTCCATAATACTCCGTAGCATGCTCCAATGATAAATGCTGTTACTGTGATACTCAAGCCAAGATACAATACTGAATGAAGAGCTTTTTTAAACATAATCTATTTGAGATTTAGCCATCCAATAAGCTTGTTGGTAGTCTGCAAAATAATATTCTGAATTTTTAATAGGCTTAATATTAGCTCTGCCAATCATTTGTTTCCACAATTCAAAGAATTTTGTACCGTGAAACTCTGCTACATCTTTTTCTGTCACGTAATGAAATGATTTTGTTTGATTATTACATGACTGTTCTTCATGAAGCAAGCGCTTGCAATATCTCATTCACTTATTTATCGCCTACAACTTCTTTTGTATCAATAATAAAATCGATGAAACAGTCATAAATAGAATCTAGCTCTTTGTTACTTCTGATTTGATCGCGAGTTGCATCACTCAATCTGCTCATCACAGTATAAAACCTGTTGTGATATGTATGAATAAAAGCTTCATACTTAATTTTTCTTCCAGAACCTAACGCAAATGAAATGTCGCTCATTTAAAGACAGGCTTGCGCATCCACTTTTTGCTGTAAGCAGATTCATTATTTTTTTCTCTGTCTTTTATAAATTCCATCATGTGTTTCAAAGTTTTTTCAAGGCCGTTAATATCATTTTCATAATACTGTCTGTTAAGACGCTTCAAGTAAAATTTAAAAAACTCTACACAATAATAATTCATACACCTTGCCTCAAAGTAACATCATCCTTCATCTTGTTTTGCATAATTTTTAATTCTTTTGCTTCAACAACATCTTTGATAGACAGCCTTTGGTTTGGAAGCTCAGATGTGTTGAGCATCAACATCAAATAGAAGACGCTAATTGGGTCCCACATTATCTGCCTTCATTCCAAGGAACGAGCTTAACGACATTGACCAAGTCATCAAGCTCGTTGATACCTTCTTTTTCATTAGGACGCAAAAATTCCCGATGTTCAAGCATGAAATTATTGTACATGCCCAAAGCTCTAGTTAAAAGCTTAATTTGCTTTTCTGAAAAGTTAATAGTTTTAGTTCTATTCATTAAAAATTATAATCGTAGAATTTAGTAGCTTGTTCACCTTTTGCATGGAGTCCGAATTTACTGTAACGAGTTTGCCGTCCTACTTCACTCCAGCGTTTGGCTTTAGAGCGCCAGCTCAAAATTTTTACCTTGTTCTGAATGTTACTGGTAAGCTTGTATTCTTGATCATGGTTGTCAGCATAATGGCCGCTAAAACCCCCTGGGTAAAATTTTTTTGGTTTACGCGTGATTTCTGCATCAAGCTCGCGAATTTTGATGCGGCGGGGGCTAATAATTTCAATAACTTCCCATGCATCGCGGTCAGTGTAATGAAATTCAGTAACATGCTGACCCACAAAAGGAATTGCTTCTGGCTCATTGATGGTCTTTTTGCTCATGTTCATATTGTAAGTGATATATAAAATTCGTCAAGCTAATTAATTGCTAGCTCAAAAGTATTTTTCTCTTTGTTCTGTTTTTTCACCATCCAATATTATGGAGGAACCTGAAATTAAGTCAAGCTTTTTATAAACTCTTCTGCCTGTTCAACTTCATCAAATGTCTTTAGAACTACTTGATGCTGATTATTGTTTGGGTCAACCTCTACAACAACATACACAGGAAGCCGGCCATCATATTCTTCTTTAATTTGATAATCAATCATGGGGTTACATCATACAATTTCAGAAATTGTACTTCATATGGAGCTGTGCTCCATAAACCATTAGAAGCAGGAACTCTGTTCAAAGACACATAAATTCCATTGTCAAGAATGTTTTGTCCTGTTAGCCCAGCACCCCAGAGAAATATATCCCTTCTGTTTGAAAATTCATTGTTAACACCTGTATAAGCTCCAATGTTCTTGACATTGTAAGTTCTATTAGCTTGCAACCCAATAGCAGATGCAATTTGAGATGTTATTTTAAATGAATTAGCTACATTAGAATTACGACGTAAATTCACAAAGCAAAACACAACATCTTGCACATTAGGAGATTGACCTTCATTCACATATTTTACAACAGCAAATATGTTTGCATCTGAATTGTTAGGATCAAACTGTGTGTTTAAAAATATTCTTTTGCCGCTGCGAATAGCTTGAGAAAATTCTCTAGCTTTATTTACACCTGCATAAACTGGATACAGATTTTTTACTCCAATCGAATTGTTCTCCCATGCATACCAAGCAGGAGCCAGCGAATTCCACTGCTTGAAATGAGGAACATATTTTTGAAAATTAATTTCATATTTGTCAAAGCCAAATGTTCGGGCTGTACCTATTTCTTGCCCATACATGATCATGGGAGCCCCATCTATGGTGCTTCCTACAGCATATCTGATTAATGCTTCAAATGGATCTTCATATCCTTCTTCATCATGTGAAGTGTTGTTGTATAATATTAACGATTGGCCGTAATTGATTCTTCTGTTGAGAATGATGTTTTTATAGTCTTCTGTGGTGTTAGCGCTCTTGAGAGGGAACACAATATTTTCATTGAGAACTTCAAAATGACGAACAGATCTCAAGGTTACATTACCTCCATCTAATGATTCTGTCATGAATATAAAGTTCCATTTGTGCGATCTTGCAACATTCATAGCATATTCCCAGAATTGTGGGGGCATGCCTTGTCCAAAATCTGCACGAATTGCCCCAACACCTTTGGAGGTCTGATCTGCTACAGAACTGTTTGCAGGCAAGCCTGATTTAACCAACCAGTAAGGGGTGTAGTAAGCAAAATATTGCCATACGGCACGAGTTATAGCTCCATTGGACCCTGCTTCTCCTTGCAGAGTAGAATAATCAAAAGTATCATCAATGTTAGCTACAATGTCTCTGCTTCGTTGTGCATCTGGATAGCCGGTTACCAGTGCAGAATATTTTCCATAAAACACATCCAATGTGTCGTTCCATTTTCCAAAGTCATTTCTGTCAGGAGCAACAGCACAATTAGCAGCTGATGATGCAGGGCCAGAATAAGCTGCATCTCCGTCATTTCTTGAATAAAATCTTGCTTCTCGAGATTTGATTGTATCATACATGGACCATCCTTGAATATTGTTAATGTTTCCTGCTGCATTAGCAATAAAAGCTGTGGTTTCCGGGATACCCAATTCACAATCAGGTGCAGTATGATTGAACGGAGCATCAATCATCACAATGATGTTAGAAGCATTAGCAGCTACAACAAAATTAGAGAATGCATTAATAGACTTCTGTCGCTTAACAACTGTTGAATCACTTGCATCATAAGATGATGTAGCTGTTTCATTTATTTCAAAAAAGTTTTTGATAGAATAAGGAGAGCCAGGATCATCACTTCCCCGAGCTTCCCATGTAATAGGATGAAAAGGCTGAAACCACAATGTGTTTACTCCTAATCCTTTGAGGTAATTTAAATTTACTCGTGAATTGACATTTGTGAGCGCTTCAAATGTGCCTCTTTGAGCAAACAATGTACCAGCAGAATTTATGTTAAACACATTTATTTCGTAAATGACCATGTCTCTAGCTTTGGCGGGGGCAACTACTATGCAATGATCTCTACCTCCATAATAATTCCATGCAGAAGACCCTTCAACTTTGTATCGCAACGTCAAACGATAAGCGCCAGTTTTCACTGCATTAGTTGTGATGGTGTAAATGTTGCTTGATACACTAGTAACCGGAATTGCATTATAATAACCGTTGGAAGGGTACGGGCCAGATACATAGCCTTCTGGCTTTGCTTCAGGCGCCCCAGGGGGAATTATACCATCATGAATGCTGTCAGCGTTGACATCACTGGTTGCACGGTCTCGATTGTTTAAATTTGTCCATAATTCTACTTCTGTAACATTGGTGACATTAGGAGCAAATTGGATTGTGAGAGGAACAGTTGTATTGTTCAATTCATCAACATACACTTTAGTAGTTGTATAGGATGCATTAAGCACTCCATTGTTAGTAGAAGAAATTGTAACTATATTGACTTGACTGAAAGCTGAAGAACAAACTAACCCTAGACACAATGTTTTGAAAAATTTCATATATGTACTTATTTTAAAATGTATTATAAGCCATAATACTAATATTATTTGGTCGCAAGCAAATATAACCCAACATTTGCAAAAGCATAACCTGCATAACACATGCACATGCCTGCATTACCTTTAACTGCCTGCTCAATGGCAATATAGGCATATATAATACCAGTAACAATAATAAGGTTAGCGCTCATCACCAATTCTTTATAATATTTGCTACTATAAAGCCGCAAGTAATAAAATTTACTAATACAATAAATGTTCTGATCATTAAACTGATATTTGCATCTCTTACCTTAAGATTGGGAACATCTGGTTTGTCTTCATCGGAGAGCCCAACTCTATGATCTATAGCCCTGCTCCAAATTAACCAGATTTTAATCAATATTTTTTTCATAACAATCCATGCCAGCCATATGTTCAAAAGTTAATAAACCAAACCTATAATTGTTTTGCTTAACACAAACCCCCCAGTCTTGACCTAACTCTCCTTCTAATGTTTTGAAATATTTACACCCCATAGAACAGTCTGGGTAATTCTTACTTTCATATTCCCACCTTTTTACATTTCCAAAGGGCTCGTAGTCCTGAGGGAGCCTTATTACTTTGTTTATTAAATCTTCATGCAATTTAGTCCTCATGAAAATGTTCCCCACATTTATATATTTCTATTTGAAATATGGTCCAATTACATACAACTAGATGAATATTAAAACTAGGGTTATTCTTAAACTTAGCATATTCAAAAGGATCATACATATCTAAATTAACAATAAACTCAAAAAAAGTAATACCATCATTTCTATTCCTTAATTGATGAAAGCAGAGTACTTCCCATCTATATTCCTTAAAGAGCTTACCACCTCTCCAACGGGAAAACTTTTGCTTCCATACTTTCTCTAATACTTTATCTTTACTCACAACAAGTATACTCCTTTCTCTATGTTCTTAAATGAGTCTTTATCTTCTACTAACAAGTCTCCATTGTAACGAATAACCTCATGAGGCCCATACCACCAATCCACATTATAATTTTTGGCAACCTCTACCTCTGCTACAGTTCTTAATTCAACTACACCTCCCTCATACCCTTTTAAATATATTTCTAATTCTGGGTCTAAACCATTTAACTTCTCAAGCAATAGTTTTATTTTCAATATTTTCTAAGCCTGTAACTTAGTTTGTTAAATAGTAAAGAAAGTGCATAAAACCCTTTACTTAAAAAGAATATAAAAGGATTGTATACTTCTCTTATTAATGGATAATACCATTTAGCCTGAAACGCTTTTACTGCTTGATACCTGGCCTCAGACTCTTCATGACATTTCTTGTCTCTGATTTCTCTTTCTTTTTGTTGTTCATCGGTTTCAATCTCAAATTCTTTTAAATGAGAGCTCACTACTTTGCCTCCTACCAGTATAACCTCATAATCCAAAGTCAAATATTTGTCTTTAACCAATTCAAAATGATACATGTATATGGTTGCTGTAACATTGGAAGGATGGAATACTAAATCATACCCCTCATCAAATTCAGAATATGTAGCGTTCATTTGCTGTTCAAACTTTTTGTCTTTATAATTGTTGTACAACTTTTCTAGCCAAGATTGGTTTTTTGTAAATAACTTAGGCCAGGGCTCTCTTTTAACCTTCTTACCATTAGGTACTCTCTTCTCTTCCCAGAGCTGACCATCTTCAGTAATCTTGTAATAAGACATGGAACAATCCAAATCTTTAGTTTGATAATCTGTAGGAAGCTCTACATTCCTAGCCTTCAGAAAACTATCCACTTCTGCAGGATAGTCTAGTTTTAGCTTCTCAATAACAATGGTGTCAAATAGTCCCATGATGTTTTGTTACCTTGAAAGATTTATTCCACTGTATCTCAAATAACCAGCCCAAGAAGTTAAGCCCTAATTCCCAGAATTCTTTTCTAAACATAGCATAGAACTTAGGAAACTTCTTGTAATTGTAACTGTTCATGATATAAAAGCCTAACCCATTGGTAAACACAATTTTATAGTGTGGTTGACTCACAAACACTCTTTCACTAAAATGAGTAGAGGGGGGCATGTCTTTGGGAGTACCTATAATCATATTCATAATTTATCTCTGATCATTATATAGCAGAATATGAAGAAGCTCAAGCATAAAAATACAGAGGCCACATCAGCGAATTCAATTGTTCCAATCATATTTAAATTATAATGGAAACCAATAAATAATCCATATGGATTGGATGGATGAATATTTAAACAATCTTTCTGATGGCAGGAATGCAGTGTATCCTCCTGATTCTCACACCTGGAGGCCAGTTAAACCTACCAAACAACAACAAAGCTTAATACAAGATTCTGTGGTGGCAGACATGGTCAGAATGCGGCTCATACAGGAGGCCCGTCAAGCTGAAATAGATGCAGGCATGGGTGGGGGGTATGATGCAGGAGCAGTCAATGTAAATCCGGTGCAGAATTATAATATAAATACAGAGGGGGCAACCGTACTTCTACCAGGTAATGCTGAACAATTTAATTTTGTAGTAGACAGTTCTGTTACTACATTTAATTTAAATATTCAAGGTTTTGGTAGTTTTAGCTTATTTAATAATTACGATGTAAATAATTACAACAACTGCTATTTATCTGCCTACAATCTTAATAATATTAGTATTTCATATAATCCTGTTTATGTTACAGCATCAGAAACATTATCTTCCAATGGGCAGTATTTTACTATTTTCTATATAAATACCGGTTCTGTATTATTAAGTATCTTTAAATCTAATACTTTAGAACCACAGCCTACACCCACGCCAACACCTTCACCTACACCCTCACCCACTCCTACTAGCACTTCCACACCAGTTCCTCCCACGCCAACACCTTCACCTACACCCTCACCCACTCCTACTAGCACTTCCACACCAGTTCCTC
>OGWH01000063.1_pt1 | contig 13852 bp, 12 predicted proteins | sample 1575971 | NCBI WGS metagenome assembly OGWH01 (sample SAMN07581554, study PRJEB24739) | freshwater metagenome
TTTTTTTTTTTCAAGCAGAAGACGGCATACGAGATGCGCGAGAGTGACTGGAGTTCAGACGTGTGCTCTTCCGATCTGTTTCCCAGTCACGATACCGCCGCCTCCACAACATCGGGATTTCTCTGCAAATAGGCGATTTCGTTCCAAATCGACCAGCTGGAAGCCCCCACGGACCAAACGCTCCAGTCCGGCAACTGCGCTTGGAGTTGGGGCCCCAGTTTTTGCTCATGCCGGTAATCTTGCCCTCCCCAAACGATTGAGTCACCAATCAGCAAAAGATCCAGTTTCTGGTTGGGCTTCCATGGCCCAGATGTCATGTTTTTTTCATTTACCTCCCAAGAAATCCGGTTGAGATACACGCCCTTTTGATTGGGTCGCAGGATGTAGCCAATCTCCTGATCCACATCATACAAAGGAAAATTGACCACCCCCTGCTGCCTGACCTTAAGTTCAGCAGCTACCCATAGAACGGCGAAGACAACACCAAGGAGAATTTTCCGTTTCAAGCCAATCTGACTTAACAACCTACCATCCGTTATATTTCTTAATCTTGTTCTTTCGTAAGTATCTCGCCCTGCATTAAACAGCCTTTGTCAGCCGTCTTTTTTTATCCGCCATTATTTTCAATTTTTACTTTTTTCGCTTTTCCTAATCTTAATTTTTATCTTAATCGAAAGCCTTAACTCCTTCTCGCAATTTCCACCCACGCAAACAGCGTCCGGTCAGGATCCCCGCGGGACAAACAGTATATTGCCGTAAAAACCTTTTTTAACGCTTTGGATCAGCACTCCACCCCAAGTGCGTGCTTCATATCCATGGGTTTTCATGTTTTCAAGGTCCCTTGCAAACCGACCCTCATCCGTCTCCACCACCAGTGCTTTTATCGCCTTACGCCTGAATAGATCTTTAGCCCCTCTCAGCGCCGCTTCCTCGCCCCCTTCCATGTCCAGCTTCCAGATATCAATTTTCTCGATCCCCTTTTCGGTGCAGTATTCGTCCAAAGTGATGACCTCGATATCTCCGGCACCGGTTTTTAGGGATCCATGGCTTCCCACGGCCGACTCCCCCTCCGTTCCAAACAGGGAAGCCCTTCCTTTGCATGCGCCCAGGCCAAAACCCTCCACCGTCACCAGCCACTCCGGATACCTTTCCAGACACTCCTGCAACCACCCCCGGGCCTGGGGGTTGGGCTCCACTGCAATGTACCTGCCCGCCGTTATTTTGGGGGCCAAATACAGCAACACCTGCCCGATGTTCGCGCCCGAATCCACCACCACGGAGTCCTCCCGGACCCACTTCCTTGCCCACGGGACGAAGCCCGGCCCCTCGTAATCCCCGTACACGATCCAACGATGGGTGGCGTTTCGTAAATCCAGCTTCCAGATGGGTCCCGCGCTCGATTCCACCCAGCATGCACCCTGGGTTTCGAGGATCCGCCGATAGAGCCAGTCCAAAGACCCTAGCTTTCGGGGTACTGGAAGCCTTCTTAGATCGCGAAGCCCCGCTGGTAGCTTTATCTCAGCTGACGGGTTTTTCCCCATACACAAATCTCTTCGGCCTTTCATGCCGCACCTGCGCAGCCTCCGGCTGCGCACCCGCTGTTGTCGGGGATTGGGAAGATGGAAAACCACCGTCCTCTGTCCTCAGCCCTCTGTCCTCAGTCTCCCTATCTCCTATCTCCCATCTCCTATCTTCCACTTCCCTTCCCCCCTCCCGCTTTGAACACTCCGAAGCCTTGTGCGAAGTAGGGTCACGTTCACCTTCACGTTCACGTTCACGTTCACTTTGTGCTTCCATCCTCTGCCCCGCCCTTGAACTAACAAATAACGGGTTCGGCAGCTTTTTCATCAAAATCAAGGACAGACCGACGAGCGAAAGAAAGCTCTGCCAAAGGCTGGTCACCAGCACCCCGGTGGTGTTGAAGCTTGCCAGCAAAACCGCCAAGAGCTGCACCCCGAAAAGAAACCCGAAAGAAAGCATCGGCACCCGGCAGGAAAAAGCGGTGACCGCCCCGATCAGGATCCCCATCACCACCGCAAAGACAAAAACCCCGGGGTACCCGAAGTTCGCGTACGCCTCAATGATCGGGTCGAAGGCGATCGAGGTCTTGAAGATTTGTTCCCGTTCCAGGAACTCGTAATAGACGCTCAGGATCATGTTTCCGGCATGCGCCCAGACCTTTTCCTTGTTGAAGATTCTCGGAATCAGCATTTCGGGAATATACCGGTAGGTCGCCCCCTCCAGGTAAGGCAGCTGGCTCGGTGTTTTTTGCTGAATCCGCAGCATCACCTGGATCAGCGATCCGCGGTCCGTCACGGACCTCGCGTCCTCCCGCCTGCCCTCCTGCCTTGAGCCAAAGCCCATGTTTTTGAATCCGAAAGATATCCATTCCGTAAAAAAGCCGAGGGTGTCGCCCATGGCAAAGGTCTTTTCGCCCTCGAAATACTTCTCCCTCATTTCTACTTTCCCCAGCTGGAGCACCCCGATCATAAAAACGGTAAGGGCAAGGGAGCCCCAGGGAATTTTGCCCCGCCCCAGGATCAACCCGGCAAAGAGCACTCCGATCGTGGCAAAAACCGTGGAAAGCAGGAGGGAAGAGGTCTGTCGGATCACAATGGCGGCGGTCAGGGCCACGAATAAATACGTATAGCCTTTGGACAGCTCCTTTTTCCCGATTTGATAGCTGAAGATAAACAGCCCCAGCCTTCCGGCGCTCGCCGCAAAGGAACGGAGGATCGGAAATATCCCCTCGCCAAGATCCTTGAAAAAATAAATGCCGATCTCAAAGATCGTCTGGGCGATCAGACAGCCCATCAGGATCCACTCCGAGCGCACTCTTTCGATCATGAAAATCTTGGCTGGCGCCTTCTGGGCCCGGACGCAGATTTGCTGCCAGATCAGGGTGCTCACCAACAAAAACCCGGCCACCGTCCATCCCGCTGTTGCAATTTCTGCTTCGCTATAGTCACTTAACCACACCCCCCCCCTCCAAAGCGGGATGACATAGGTGGGCAGAAAGCTCAGGCCAAAAACAGGAAAAATGGGCAGGCCGGACACCCGGCCCGTGCACCATAACCAGGCCGGTAAAAAGCAGGTCAAGCTTAGAGCCATCGTGACAAGGACGGTTTCACCATTGATCTGCCCCCGACTTTCCCAAAAGAGCCAGCCGAGAAAGCCTGCCGCAAACAGCCAAAATCCCTTTAACAGGCCTCCCCGGGAAATGGGCAGGGAGATGCCGCCCATGTCCAGGACCTGGGCCATTTTTCTCTTCTTTTCCAAATTCTTCTGGTCCCGCTCCGCCTTTGTCATCGCCTTACCCTACTCTCTTTCCAAGAAGTTAGGAGATAGAAGACAGTAGAGAGGAGGCTGCCGCTTTGATTAAGGGGCAAGATGAAGATTAAGAAATCTTGTAAAGCCGGCCCTTGATAGCCCCTCTTCATCTTCATCTTCATCTTCATCTTCATCTTCATCTTCATCTTCATCTTCATCTTCATCTCTAAACGAACGGACTGACCGCCTCCTTCACCCTGCCCCTGTATTTTTCCCAACTGCACCCTTCCGCAATCCTTCTCGCTTCCTTCCTTAGATCCTTTCCTCTGTCTTCCTTTGCCCGGATCAGCGCCTCAGCGAGTTGCTCCGGATCTTCAGGCTCAAATCGCCGGACAGCTGGGGACCCTGGCAAATCCGCCGCCCCGCTCGCCGTGCTCGCCAGCACGGGCAACCCTTGCGCCAACGCCTCCAAGATCACCAAGCCATAGCCCTCAAAATTGGAGGGCAGGATCAGCCAGTCCCCCTGACGGAATAGGTCCATCAGCTCGCCATGGGCAAGCTGACCCGCATGCCTCACCCCAGCCGGCAGATGCTTTTCCATCGGCCTCGCCAATTGCCACGATCCTGCCAGCACCAGCTCCGCATCCTTCCACCCCAGCTTTCTCCATGTCTCCAGCAACAGCGGCGTCCCCTTCCGCAGGGAGGCCGTTCCCGCACAGACCACCCGGAAAACCCCGTCCCCCCTTGGCTTTCGATCCTGGAGGTCTGGCAAGTCGATCCCGTACGGTGCCAGCTTCACCTCCTTGTCAAAAAACTCCCGGATCGTGTTCCTGGCGAAGGTACAGGCCGTCATCACCACATCCGCCAGCTCCATCTCTTTCCTCTTCTGCTCCGGCCGCACCCATTGGTTGGAACTGATCCCTTCCGGCGGCAGCCAATCCCGGTACTTTTTGGCCAGCTCTGCCTCTTTTTTCTGCCACCAGCCGTAATAGCCGATCGGCATGTCATAAATGCACGCTTTGCCGCGTCGTTTCCCGGCCTGGAATTGCCAAAGGCTGCAGTCTTCGTAGCAATGAATTCCCTTCACCCGTCGGTTTCCGCCTTCCTTCGCCATGGTTCTCATCAGCCAGTCGTTCGCCTCGTAGGATAGCTCCTCTCCGCCACCCATTTTTCTCCGAACCATTCGACCCCACTCTCCCCACCTCCCTTGTACCTTGGGAGCTTCGGCCAACGGCTCAAACCGCCTTCGGCTCAACCTCGCCGCCTCGCTTGGGAGGCCGGGGATCGCTTGCAGCAAGGTAAGCTCCCACTTCTCCGGAAACCACGGCACACAAAAGGCCTCCAGCCTTCCCGCCTCCCAGTGCGCCAGGGCGGCATGATGGGAATTCGGATTTCCCGTCGGATGACCGAATAGAATCAAAGCCTGCCCCTTGCCCCGCTGGATAGGAGATAGTAGGTAGTAGTTAGGGTCATTGTCAGTCCACCTAACTTCTATCTGCTAACTACTATCTCCTTTGGGTTTTTCATGTTCATCTCCCATCTTCGAACAGATCTTCATCCATCAACGATATCCTATATTCCATATCCGATATCCTTTTCTGACCTAACTTCTATCGGACAAGCGAAGCGAAAAGCTTCGCATGCGCGGCCACGGCCTCTTGGACTGTCAGCCGTTTCCGCCCCGGCCACCGCTTCCCCTCTTTCACGCTTTGCAAATACTCATTTATGCCGCTTTCCACTTGCTCCTTCCCGCTATCAATTACCTTCCCACCTTCAAACCTTAACACGTTCACACCTTCTACACTTTCTAGCTGTCGCGGCAGGTCTGACTGTTCATGACACAGAACCATCATCGGCAGACCCGTGGCCAAATACGTGTGTAGTTTCGAAGGTTGGTAATTCGGATCATCCACCCCCAAGACCAGCAGTCCATCCGCCCCCTTCACCAGCGCCAACGAACGCTCATACGAAACCCTTTCCGGCTCCTCGATCACCACTCCGGATAAATCCATCTCCTCAGCGATCGACTGAAGAAATCTCCTTTCCCCCTCCTTCCAAAATGGATTCGTGCCATAGATCTCAATTTTGAGTTCTGGGCTGATCGGGCTCTGTTGCAGGACTAGCAAAAACTCCCGCCACCCCTTTTCCATGATCGATCCTCCGGCCCCTACATACACAATTCTCCTCTTTCCTGTCTTTTTTTTCTCCACCTCTACCATCTCTAAACCCTTCTCATCTGCCGGAAAAGGCTGTACGAGCACCCGTTCTAGCTCCCCTTCATTACTTAACCCCTTAACCCCTGAACCCCTTTCCCCGGCTGCCCACCTTGCGGCCGGGTGTCTAAGCAACAAATCGTCCACGTACCCCCGCGACACCGAAACAACCCCATCGGCTTGGGCGAGTGCCCGCTTCTCAATCCACTTGCCCATCTGCCTCCCCAGCTTCGCCTTCCACACGCTTCGGCTGGTCTGGTACTTCGGCTTCGGAATGAAGACCGGGTCGTGGACATCCGCCACATACGGCACGCCTGTCTTCTTTCTCCACCACGGGCCCGCACACGTCAGCAGATGCTGAGTGGTGGAGAAGTAGACCACGTCAAACTTGCGGCTCTGCAACAACTCCATTCCCTTCCGCACCAGCGGAATCCCGGCCCGAATCCCGATCGATCGGGATCCCAGCGCCCGGAAAATCCCTGGCATCCATGATCCCACCGGATGTTCCGGCACGTCTGGGTAGTGCTTTGCGCATTCCGGATCAAAACTATAGGCCGCCTGATAGCTTGCGTCCGGATATAAGACCTCCACTTCCCATCCGGCTTGCCTCATCGCCGGGATCAACATCCGCACACGCTGGACGTCTGCCAGCAGGTGCGGCTTCCAAGTGGAAACGACAAAAAGGGCGCGCAACGTTATGCCGGTCGGATCGCTTTGGCGTACAAGCTGAAGGGCATTTTGGGGATTCAGCTGGTTCCCCAACAAGCCCAGCGCAGCGATTGGGAAAAAGGGCAAAGCCACCGCATCCCCAAAACGATTCCGGATTTTACGCAGGAAAGCGTCCGCCCGCACCAACCTCGGCTGACCCAGTCCCACCACCTTCTCGATCTGGAATCCAATCGGCTCCAGCAGCTTCCGGTAGGACTCTTCGGTATACCCGGGCCGGACATGCCCGCCCTTCTCTTCGGTGTCGAGTACCTCCCGCTGATGCCGGGCATGCAGGGCGTAGGGCGCGCAAAGATGGAGCACGCCTTCGGGCTTGAGCGCGGCAAAAAGGGCCCGGACAACCTTTCTGTCGTCGCGGATATGCTCGATCGTTTCGTAACAAATGATTTCGTCAAAGATTCCGAAACGATCATCCAACTCATAAAGGTTCATCGGATGAAGTTGCAGCCGTTTCGGATCCACTTTTTTGACCTGCTTCAGAAACTCCCGTGTTCGGTGCACCTGGGACTCTTCAAAGTTCAGGCCCACCACTTCGGCGCCCGAGCGATAGGCCAGCCAGCTAAAAAACCCATTCCCGCTCCCGGCATCCAGAACTCTTCTGGGGCCGGTTTGCCAAAACCGACAAAGCTGGGCGCGGGACCAGCAGTGCAGATCCAGCCCGGGATAAAGCAGATTTTTTACGGCGTTTTTCAGTTTGCTCATTTTGAAAAGAGGCCCGGCACCAGTTTTTGGCTCTCCGCCTCCCAACTTAGACGGCCCCCGGCCGCCCACGATTGCCGTTTTCGGGCATGCAACAGCTCTGGGGAGTTAAATAGCTGTTCGAGGCTGACCCGCAGCTCGCCAGGTTTTTGCAACGGAAACACGAAGACGGCCTCACCTGCTTCCTTCGCCGCCTCTTTCTGCCCCGCGGTCTCGCTGGCGATCACCGCCAATCCCGCCTGCAGATACTGAAAGAACTTGTTACTGATGGTCAGGTTCTTGTTCGCAGGGAATTTGGGTTCTCCGCAAAATCCAATGTCATGCTCCGCGATCCTGGAAAGCAGTACCTCATTCTCCACCAGACCATGCACCTTCAGCCTCCCCGTCACTCCGGCCGGGCACACCCCCTCCAACCACTTTTCATACCCCTTCAAATTTCCCCGCAGGTGCAGCTCCCAGTTTCCCTCCAATCCGTCCAGAGCCTGGAAAAGGGTCTCCAGTCCTCTTCCCGGCCCGACTGTCTGCGAAAACCAGTGAATCGAAACCGGTGCCTCCTTCGGCCTGGCCGCCACGGGATCGTTTCGGGGCATCCACCTCGCCATTTCTGGCCGATCCTTCCACTTGCCGTCCAACTGCTCCCGATCCTTGATGGGAAAAACGTTCCGGATGACCGTCGGCCTCCGGCATCCGTAGGCCTCCACCAGCGCATCGGCCATCGCCTCGGAGGTGCAGGTGCTATGGACTCCGTGGCAGAGTAGGTTTTTTTCCAACTGTTTCAGCAGCCGGATCGGCCGCTCCCTTCTTGCTTCTGGCAGTAGATCCTCCGAAAACCAGTCCTCCATATCCACACCAACCCTTTTCCCTTGTTTACGCAACTTCTCTGCGGCCCACATCCCGCCCTCGAGGTGTCCGATTATCAAATCGGCCTCTTTTTTTCGGGCCTCCTGAAACAAGAGATTGGCCATGGTTCCTAGTTGCCAGGTGTTTTCCCATCCGATTTTTTGGTGCGCTCTTTTTCCAACAAAACTCTTCAAGGTGGAATACGTCTTTTTAATTAAACCTGGTTTTAAAGGGAGCCACCCTTGCCTCCACCTTTTCCCGGATGCTATTTTTTCATCCAATCGCCGCAGCTCGGGAACCATCCCGCAGCTGATGACTTCAACCTCGATGTTTTTTGCCGCAAGGGCCTCCGCCTCCTTGAGAACCCTCGGATTCCGGCAGATGTGCGTGCTGGTGAGGATTAGGACTTTTTGGATTGGGCTCAGAACTTACTTTTTTTGAAACATGACCTGGTTGGCGTAATTTCCCCACTCGTACTCCTTCCAGACACATTCATACCCTGTTTGTTCAAGAAGAGCTCGGCAGGCGGCCTCCGCCTGGGAGTGGTGAATCTCCATAAAAACCCCTCGGACACTTTTTTCTAAGGCTTCCTTCGCCCCCAGCAACACCGCTTCCTCGGCACCTTCCACGTCGATTTTCAAAAGATTCGGCCATTTCCCCCTCGTCCGGGCAGTTCCATCCACCGTGGTTGTTTCCACCACAATCCTTTCCCCATCGCTTGATCCAGGGCCGGATTTTAGGCGATTCATGCTCTGATCGCGGTGAATCTCCAAAATCTGCTCACCCTCGCGGTCAGCTACCGCCTTGGGAATCAGGGCCAGGGGCAGATTCGGATTCATCCCGAAAACATGCCGAATCCTCTCCTGATTTTCCGGCATGGGCTCAAAGGCGATGACACTCCCAGCACCTGCTAAAGCCATAATTCCGGCGGTGTAACCCCGATAAGCTCCAATGTCATAACAGATGTCCCCGGCCTGAACCGCCTCTTTGAGGCGCAGGCAGAACCCGGATTCATAGGTGCCCTTCCACATCGCCTTGTCTTCGGGTAGCCGAATCAAGAAATTGAGACCCTTGGCCGGCCCGTGATCGATTTGATGGGGAAACGCCTCCTTGGGTGCAAGCAGGCTTAGGAAGGTGCGTTGCGCCCATGCCAACCCCGGTACGTGCCGGATTCGGTTGCGCCAGAATGCCGGAACAATGGTAATTAGTTTGCCAAACCAGGGGCTGGAAGCGGCTTTCACGGTGGGGATTTAGTGGCAGCCTCGTCTAAGCTTTGCTCAAGCCTTTTGTGCAGTTTTTCGGGAGCGAATTGTTTTTGCGCCATCCACACACTTTCTTGGGCCTTTTTCCAGGCATGCACACTTTTTAGGGAAGAGATTGCTGACGCGATTTTCTCTGGATTAAGCGATTTTACGACAAGCGATTGAGGCATGGCATGCCTCGCCCATTGATAAGCTGTTCCATATTCAGGTCCTATCGTTAAAATAGGCAAGCCAATTTGGCAGGCTTCGGGTATTTTGGAAGGAAAACACTGCTGCACTATTGCTTTATGTTCAGACTCAAAACTCTGTGGAATTAAAATCAAATCCATATTTTGAGCCAAAAACCGAACCAGGTCTTCTGCTGCCGAAGAACCACCATCAAAAACAAAAGTGCGGTTTGCCAAGCCGTTTCTTTCCTCGCTTTGCCCATGAGTAAAGAAGGTAAGGGTAGCACCCGTTTCCGGCAAAACGCCTGCCACGGCCTGCAGGACACCTAGATTTCCCATCAGTTCCCCAAAAGTGCCTATTCTCAACAAGTTGGGTTTTTCTTTTATAATCGGGTGCCAGCTCTTTTCGCTTGGAATGGGAGGAAGGATTTCGCATGGAGCAAATCCATATCTTTTATGAAACGTAGCAGCAATGGATTCGCTGATGCATATCCTCGCACAAGCCCCTTGAAAGATTTTTTTTAAAGACTTTTTAAGAATTCCTTTACTCCATTGCCGTCGATTGATCATTTCGTGCCAGTCATCATGAACGATAACCGCGAATGGAATCGATCCTTGCCTCGAAGCATTGAAAGCGGCCAAAAGATAAGAGGAGTGCCAAATGCTGACGATGATGTCCGGCTTGAATGTTTGGACAATTTCATTGCTTTTTTGTTGGATCCATTTTGCCTGAAGTAAAACCCATAAAGGATCTAATCCTATTTTTGCAAGAAAACGGCGCAGTAGGTTTTGAGATTGATCTGGCAAACGGATTCCTTCGCAAGGCATTTCTAAAAGTCGGGTTTTTGGATTATCATCTGTGATTACATAAATTTTATGTCGTTCTCCCAAACGGGTTAGGTGCCTGTACATGAGCATATAACCCGCGTTAAGGGGGGCTGGCACAACATCTGAAACGTAAAGAATCTTAATTACTTTTTCCGTTTATACAAAGCATCGCCCTGCAACAGCTCATTGAATGGCCCCCGATAACCTTCACTCAAAGACATTAAATAAAATCCTTTATTTCTTAAGAACGTGTCGATTTCAAAAAATGTAGCTGAACCTTGATAAATTTGCTGGAAAGATATCTCCAAGAAAATGCAATTGGTATTTTTAAGGCAAGTATTACCGCCTTTTAATACATCAAGCTCACTGCCTTGAACGTCTATTTTGAGCAAATCAATAGCTTCCCCAGAAAACCTTTCTTGATAAACATCATCAAGGGTTTTTACATTTACGGAAATTTGGGAACCTTCAAATTTTTTATTTTGTTTTTTGAATATTTTATTTTCTAGATTTTTTAGCAACGAAGAACTATAGTGGAAGTTATATAGATTAAATTTTTTTGTTCCTCTTTTGTTTGACAAGGCGCATATTTCTGTAAAGATTTTGTTGTTTTTAAGATTATTACCTTTTTGTAAAGAGGATATGGGATCAATTAAAACAGCTTTTTTCAAGCCAAAATACCTTTCAACTTTTTTAGCAAACTCGCCTGTTGAGGCACCAACATCAATATAGGTTATTTTTTTTCTATCTAAATATTTTACAAGAGCCGGCTCACATTCCGTTCTGCTAAATGGAATTAAATAATGATTTAATATTTTTTCTTTAAAGTATAATGAAAGTTTTTGTTTTATTTTATTTGTCATTTATTTCATCTATGTCGAATTGGAAACTTCCGTAGTTCCAGTTTTGTTCTAAAGATTTTGTTTCGTTTTTATTTGGCTTGGGATTTAATTCAAATTGTATACCAGGATCGATTCGATTTAAAACTTCAACCATTGGAAAAGCAATCTGTGCTCCTAAATAGTAAATGCCTCTAGCCATTTTGGGAAGGCTCAGGGCAAAGGTTTTTTCTTGATAGCCGGGATTTAATTCAAGAATTGTAGAACTACTTAAGAGCCCAAGGGCGGCGAAGGCTATATTATTACATAAGTTGTCTTTTAGAATTAGCTCCAGACTTATTCTTTCTTTTTTTAAACACTCGATTCCTGTTTTTATTTTTATAATTGTTTTTTCCCCGCAATCAATTTCCTCAATTCGAAGAAGGACAATGGATGGTTTATCATTTTTTTCTCTTTTAATTTCCATGCCACTTATATTTTTTTCTAAGTAGCAATCAATGCTTTTTTTTGTTTGTCCAAAGGTTTCTATTTTTCCATTATTAAGTAAAATTGTCTTTGGACATATTGATTGGATCACCGTCATATTATGACTTACGAACAGGACCGTCCGGCCGCCGGTGGCCACATCCTTCATCTTGCCCAGGCACTTTTTCTGGAACTCCGCGTCCCCCACCGCCAACACCTCGTCCACCACCAGGATCTCCGGCTCCAGGTGCGCCGCCACCGCAAAGGCCAACCTTACGTACATTCCGCTGGAGTACCTTTTCACCGGCGTGTCCAAAAACCGCTCCACCTCCGCAAAGGCCACGATCTCATCAAACTTTTTCTTAATCTCCGCCTTCGTCATCCCCAAAATCGCCCCATTGAGAAAAATATTCTCCCTCCCCGTCAGCTCCGGGTGAAACCCCGTCCCCACCTCCAACAGGGATGCGACCCTTCCCCTTAACGTGACTCGTCCTTCCGTAGGTTCAGTAATTCGGCTTAAAATTTTGAGCAAGGTACTTTTCCCCGCCCCATTCCTCCCAATAATTCCCACCACCTCGCCTCGCTTCACTTCGAAGCTGACGTCTTTCAACGCCCAGAATTCCTCCTTTGAGGAAGGAGATAGCAGATGGGAGTTAGGAGATAGGGGGGTTGACGATTCCCTATCTGCAATCCCGTCGCGAGAGCGGCCTTCCCCTCCATCGCGGAGCGACTCACCGGGATGGGCGGAGGCAGGTCTGAGGGGGCCAATCTTCTTTCTCCTATCTCCTGCGAGCGCGCGGAATGGCTTGGTGATCACCTCCTGGATCCGTTCCGAGAATCTTGTGTACGCGCGCTCGCCGCCCCCCTGGTGGCTGAGCACATACTTCTTCCCCAACCCTTCGACGGAGATGATCGTGTCGCTCACGGCTGACTAATCGAACATCGGTAGGCCACTTCCGATGGAAGTGGCTGCCACTTTTATCAAAAGTGGCCTACCTAGCTTGTCCCCTTGATTCTTCACGCTCACTTGAACTTAAACTTAAACTTAAACTAATTTCCCTGTCTCCTAAAAATCCCTCAGCGTCTCTGCGCCTCTGCGGTAAACCTTTTTCACCGCTGCCCCGCCTGGCCTTGGTGGCCAAATCCTTCGCCCATCAGCACCGGATCCGGATTCTGCAGTTGATCCGCACCCAGCCCGGCCTTTCCCTGCAGGAGATCGCCAACCAGTGCCGGTTGCAGCCGACCACGGCCTGCGAACACATGCGCAGGATCGAATCGGGCCGGCTCGTCACCAAGAAACGACAGGGCCCGATGGTGGCCCATTTTATCAATCCCCGCGGTCAACGCGTGCTCGATTTCTTGTTCGCCCTTTGAAGAAGGATTCAATTCCGGCCGCAGTAAGTTTTTTGTGCTTTGCCCAGGCACTTTTTCTGGAACCCGGCGTCACCCACCACCAGCACCTCCCAAAACGGATAGGTCTGGCCCCCGACCGGCTCCCAAGCCTCGCCAATGAACTGCCCCATCTTGTAGGCAGGGAGGATCACACGAACCAATTTCTTGATCATAGTTCGGAATGGTTCGATCGCTTTTCTTCTCGCCTTACTTTCAAAAGCTCAGGCCTCTGATCTCCGTGATCTCGGATCCGACATCCGGTCTCCGCTCTTTGCCCTCGGCTGCGCCGCACGCTGTCTACGCTTCGCTCCGGTTCTCTCGGGTCTCCGCCCCTCACGCTGTGGCCGGGGAGCGCGCAGGCCGATCACCCATCACTTGCCCGGTCCAGAGCCTCGATAAAAATTCCGTCACCGGCAGAACTTCTGTGTCGCCAAATTTCGCCGCTGCGGGTCCGCGGAAAACCCCGAAAGTCTTCACCTCGCGCGGCGCCAACTCATCCTTCCACCTGCGCAAACCCAGCCCGTCGCGGTTTCTCCATTCCGACCCCGCTTTCACTTCCACCGCTACGAAGCCCCAGTCTGTCTCCACCACAAAATCCACCTCCACGTCGTCGTGCGTCCTCCAGAAATTCATCTTCCGTCCGGGATGATATTTCTCCAGATAAGCCCTGATCTCATTCCCGACCAACGTCTCCAGCAGCGGGCCGCATTCCTCCGCGGTCGGCGCATACGGCAGCCGTCCCGACAAGGCCCGCGCCACTCCGCTATCGAAGAGGTAAAACTTGGGATGGGCCACCTGCTTGTTTCCCGGCTTCAGCTTCCATGGCTGCAGCCAATCGCCCAGCAAGGTGTCCTCCAGGATCCCGAAGTAATTTTGCACGGTCGTCCGCCCGACCCCGGCATCGCGCGCAAGGTTCGACACATTGGTCACCTGCCCGGTCCAGAGCCTCGATAAAAATTCCGTCACCGGCAGAACTTCTGTGTCGCCAAATTTCGCCGCTGCGGGTCCGCGGAAAACCCCGAAGGTCTTCACCTCGCGCGGCGCCAACTCATCCTTCCACCTGCGCAAACCCAGCCCGTCGCGGTTTCTCCATTCCGACCCCGCTTTCACTTCCACCGCTACGAAGCCCCAGTCTGTCTCCACCACAAAAT
>OGWH01000064.1_pt1 | contig 13597 bp, 9 predicted proteins | sample 1575971 | NCBI WGS metagenome assembly OGWH01 (sample SAMN07581554, study PRJEB24739) | freshwater metagenome
ATAAACGGAATCCATTCTTGATACGATCGTGATACTTCTTGCGACCTTCTTCATCATAGGTGCGGGTATGATTGGGTCCATGGATCATCTGAGACATACCATCATCTAATTTCTTCCACTGTAGATCTGCCTCACCTGACTCAAACTTCCGTTCCCAATCGTCATCAAGCTTGCTCTCAAACGCGAAGATCATCTCACCCATGACCCAGTCCCAGCGCTTATGATGGTTTTCATCGACATCATGATCTTCAACTGGGGGTGCAGATGTAGAGCGGAGTTTCTCCGGAACATCATCATCGTCAACGTAAGGTGATCCATGCTTCTTCTCTTTCAACTGCTTGAGCATGGGAGTGATGATGTGGGCAAGTGTATCATCCATTGACCAAGTATCCCAAGGATCAATGCGCACATCAATCTTGCGCTTCTTTTTGCTATCGACCCAAAGGAGAAACTTGTAGAGCCAGGTATGTGGGCGATCGCCCCACTTGGTGATATCGCCAACATTCGGTTCGGGTTCGATAGAACCATGTGCTAGCCATTCACCAAAGCGATGAACTCGTTCTGCGGTATGAGGGAATCCATACTCATCTTTTTCTTTTGGAACCCAGAACATCAACATCTCTGCGAGTTGAAAAGGTCCAAACCAATTTTTGTATTTGCCAATATAAACTTTCATCTCAGCATCTCTTCCATTCAGTAAACTTAACCCGAGCATTCAATCCTGAGTATATATTTTTCTTAATTATATCCATAGGATTTTTACCTTCAAGCACAATATCATTTATATCTTTAGCCATCAAAGTTTGTGGCCATATAACAACATTATAATTGCTTTGAATAACTTTGTCAAGTAATTTACATACTTCCTTATTCCTTGGTTGGTTATCAAAGATCACAACTAGATTCTCTTTCGGTATATCTAGTGATCCCAATTTACCAAATGTTGTGCCGGATACTGCGATAGAATTTGGAAGGAATAAACTATCTAGCGGACCTTCCGTAACATACACCTGTTTACTCTTATCCACAGTATCTAAACCAAAGATCAATAGATTCTCTTCCTTGATCTTTATAGTGACATATCTCAAAGATTCATTACGAAGTGCCCTGCAAGTAACACCTGCAAGCTGACCGTTAGCATCATAGAAAGGAATAACCAATCTAGGTTCAACACCCTTGACCTGTTCTTTATAAGACTCATTTAATTGAACAATATCTTTAATATTCTCGATATAGTATAGTCTCTTGAAAACTTCCCTCGGTATCTTTCGCTTCAAACAGAATTCAACCGCCTCGTTAGTTTCCGGTAAGGTATCTAAACGATCTAATAAATCGTCAAGCAATCTTTCCTTCTTATCAAATACGGGTTCCGCCATCTTGATCTCAAAATTCTGATGCGGCTTATTCCTAGGTAGTCCCTCACTATATCTCTCTAAAACATACTGACTATATACTAGCTCATTCAATCCTTTCAGGAATGTGCCGAAGTGCATTGATGCACCGCAGTTGTGACACTTGTAGAACAGATCATTTTTGACCGAGTAAAAGTATCCGCGAGTCTTCGTTTTCTTCTTCGAAGAATCCCCGCAGAGTATACATCTGCAATTAAACAGATTATCTTTTTTCTTTTTGAACATCGGGAGCTGATTTGAGATCATCCCGAGATATTTTAGATCAACAAACAAAGACATAGTAACAGGCTCCTAACTGAACCTATATTTTATAATCTATAATAATGAAAATCTATAAGTTAAAAGAGTTTTTCTAACTTAATGTGAGCCAAAACATAGCCAACAACGACAGAAGCACCCAGAAGCATCCAACGCCATTTTTCAATATCCGAAATTTTCTCCATAAGTTTTTCGTTATTGGCGATGCTACTTTGGTTATGCTCCTCTAACTTTTCGAGTAAGCTATCATTCTTCTTCTCGAAATCGTTTCTCAGATCATCGCGAAGATCACTGATCCTCGAATGCAGGACCGCGTAATTACTATCCATCTTCGTCTCAATCTTTTCTAAATTTGAATTAATAGTGGTTACTTGGCTCTCGAGAACAGATACCCTTGAATCAGTATCTGTCTCGCGAGCCGAACCATTACGTAAGGCTTCCGCCATAAGTTAAGCTTTCTTGGACTTTGGTTTCTTTGCTGCAGGAGTCTTAGCAGAAGGTTTACCCTCTACTGCTGTTTTTACTGCAGGTTTCCTACCACGTTTAGCTTTCGGTTTATCTTGTTGTATAGGCGGAGTTTCGACGACGTATGGCGGAGTATCTACGGTTAGTGTCATGGGGACATCCTCAACCTTCGGTGCTTCAACTACGACCTCTTTAACTTCTTCCTTAACTTCTTCTTTCTCTACTAAAGGAGGGAAGGTCTTTGGTGTAGCAACCGTATCTAACGGATGAGTCCCATCTTTCTTTTCTTTATCTAAAGCGATGTATATTATTGCTATAATTCCTGCTACGATTAATATAGGGATCAACAATTCCATTTTTATCTCCTGAACATTTTGTTCTTTTTAATATACTTCAATTGATTTTTCTTACTCACAGGCACATCCTTATCTAAACCTGCGACACCTGGGGTTCCTGCGTTATTAACTGGTACTTCTTCATTAAATTGTTTGAATGTAAACATCTTATTCTCACCAAGAACCCTCTCAACTAAAGCAATTTCTTCAGTTAAATTGGTTTCTAATATATTTATATATTCAGTTTCCAGGGAAATTGGCTCCCGGTTTTGTTCATAATATTCTTTAATTAATGAATATGCTGCGGCTAAAGATACTAACCGTTTATTTTCGATGGGTACCTTTTCAATTATCCTTTTCAATCTATAAACAAGCCTATGTAACAGTGTATAAGCATCTCGCTCTTCCACAGTATTCAATTGACTCATCTTTTTTAATTCTTTGCCCTTCGCATCGATAATTCCGAGTTTGAATGCAGGTGTCTTATCAAATGGCGTTACCAAGAGATAAAGTATTCTATATGCTATTATCGAATCTACGAATCTTCCCATTTTACAATTTCTTTAGTTTGTTATAAATCTCTTCGTTAACGGGGATATCATCATTAATAATTTCAAAATTCTTTGATAATATTACTTTCAGGGGCATATAATTTAGAAAAACTAAGAAAGTTTTTATGTCTGACCAATACTTATCTTCTATTTTAAAAAATAGCATTTTGGTGGTAGCTTCTACCCCAAAAAGATTACCTAAAACTATGATATGATTAAGTATCAATCTTTCTTTCAGATCACCCGGTGTTCCTTTACGCAACAATCGTTTTATATACTTAAATCTTTTCAAATCATCTAAAAACTCAGACATACCAGAACAACCCGGATTGTCATAATTCCGTAAAGCATACATTACAAAGTTTTCTTCAGTTAAATCAAAGATCATATCATACGAGTGTCAATGCACCATTTTCTAAAATTATTTGCCCATCCAGATTACCATCCGAAAATAAACCAACCGGATTATATAGCATTCTATTATAACCTCCCACTAAGGATCTAAGGTCGGTGTATACGTTTCCAGATACACCATTATATAATTTATTTATTGTGGCAGATTGAATGATCCATTTCTTCAACTGAGCGGGATTGGCGCTAGGATTCATCTGCAGATATAACGCACCTAAGCCGCATACCTGAGGTGCCGCCATGGATGTGCCGGAAATATTTAATTGTTTAAATGCGGTATTAAATTGATAAGTGGAGGAACTATAATCATTAGTATTGCTTGTGCAGCTCATTACATTAGAGCCGGGTGCCCATATATCCACGCCCGGACCCGATTCAGATGATACTGCTTTTTGTTCTGTAGTTGCATTGATAACTGATGAATCTATATTACCTACCTTAAACGCGTCGTCATCCAACGGACTAGATCCCCTATGATAGTAATAATCTGATCCACCTACGTTTATTTCATTATCATAATCTAGACCCCCCGGGATATCTATCTTATGATAATTATTGCCCGCAGCAATTACAACATGCACACCTTCATCTATAAGTTCTTGTATATCTATATCTACTTGTCCTTGGCGAAGATTAGCAATATACTGAGCACCATTGAATAAAGGTATCAGGCCATAGTTCCACCATCTATAAGTAACGTTAGATAATGTCTCACTATCAGTATGAGTCACACCCCGATATGTTAATGAGTTTATACTAGTATAGAGCAGGGAGTAACCCCAGCTCATGTTAACAATAGTAGGTCTCTTGAAACCTGTTACTGGATCTACAGGTTTGTTTCTGTGCCACAATTTAATGACATCGAAACAATCTGCAATAATTATTCCCGTATTATTATCGCCTGTTCCTTCAAGTCCGCGAACCTTGAGAGAATATATCCTAGCATTTTTAGCCCAACCAAAAGTTTTTCCTGCAACTATGCCCGCAACATGTGTACCGTGTCCATCAAAATCTCTGTAATGATTTGCATTCTGAGTACCGGCTAATCCGCTGGCAGTATACCAATTTATCTGCTGCACCCTAGTATTGCCATTGCTATCGAAGAATTCTGGATGGTATACTTCTATGCCGCTATCTTGAATAACAACATCTACCCCTGTGCCATCTAATATGTAATCATAGTTAGAAGATGTTGAAGAATTCGCACCATATGGATTTGCCGAAGAATTTATTCGGTTCAATCCCCAATTTACAAAACTACCAGATGAACTAGATGTCTTTGTAAAATCTCCAGTTTGCCTACCGCGTAATGAAAGAACTACATCTTCTCTATTTTGAAGTGGTATTTCTACAGAATATACCCTTGGATCTTTCTGAAGTTTCTTTGCTTCTTCATCCGACAGGGCATAGTGGCAGCTACGTAAACTGCCATCTCTGTTGTTAACGATATCTACTCGTCTTGAAGGTACGAATCCGTCGTCTGCACTAGTATTCTCTATCTGATGCCAGAACTCATCGTAGTTTACGCCCCTCTTGAGGCTGACTATATATTCTTTAAACATTTTCTGTCCGCGTATTTGGGAATCTTCTAAGTATCCCAGGCCATATTATTCTAACCGCACCCGGTATCCCATCTCTACCATTTCTAGTATCTCCGCCTATACCTCCAGATCCACCCGCACCAAAGTAACCAAAAGAGCCACCTGAACCATCTCCTCCATCTGTAGCAGGATTCGTCCGAGACCCGCCTACTCCTCCAGTACCAGATGCTCCTTCTCCATAAATGCCGACACCCCCACCGTTACCGCCAGTATTTACTCGTATATTATTATCGCTGTATCCCGAACCCCCTCCGCCGCCGCCTCCTCCAGCACCGGATGTGCCGGATCTACCTGCAGAGGTCGTTGGAGTACCCGGTGGTCTAGATCCCCTAGCACCAGTGCCGCCTATACCAGAATATCCTGCAGCGCCTCCGCCGCCTGGTACACGGAATCCCACACTTGATGTATCTGCAGTACCACCTACACCCCCCGCATATCCTCCGCTATATATCCCAGCAATAGTGCCTCCTGCCGCCGAAGTAGATCCTATCACAATGTCTCCAGATGCACGTGTACCTTTTTTGCCTCCCCCAGCTATACAAGAAAATGCGCTAGATGCTTCTCCATCTGCAGAATCAGATATAGTAGTTCCGTTAATTACAACTTGAGCAACTCCACCGGATCCGACAGTTATGCTATATGCTTGACCCGGTATCACCGATATATTGTTACGATATGCAAGTGCGCCGCCGCCTCCTCCGCCACCCACACCTAAAAGATCAGAACCGGCATCGCCGCCTCCTCCGCCACCTATACATATTACAGATATAGTTGCAACATCTTGCGGACATATCCAGTTAAATGTACCGGGTGTTGTAAATTCTTCCTGACCAAATGTATAAAATGTTTTACCATAGAAATCGGCAACGGAAATGTTTCCGGAAAATACATTGGCAAGTTCTCTCGCATCACTATCATTCAATCCGATAGTAGTTGTGGCATTTTTTCCTAATTCGAGATTAATTGATCTTCCTGCGGTTGTTCCGCCCATGCTTAGGAAACCGCTACTCGCAAGCGTCATTATTTTTCTCCTAAACGATCAATCTTTTCGTCTAATTCTTTTATTGCCTGTATAATTAGTGGGATTAATTTTTCGTATCTAACTGTGAGATACTTGTCGCTGATCGGGGCGGGAGCTACGATCTCTGGCATTACTTCTTTTACCTTCTGCGCGGATACTCCAACTTCCCGCTTAACCTCATATCCCAAGGATTGAGCAAGGGCATTCGGTTCGTAATAGAAACCCGTCAATGTTTTTATCTTGGTAAGGGCATCTTTTATCTCACCCTTCACATCTTTTAATCTCTCATCTGAGAAATATGCTGTGATATTATTTGTGGCCCGTATCTCGCCTGCAGTACCAGATGCCGAAGTACCCACACCTAACGAATTAACTTGGGCATTAGAACCTGTAGTGAACCCGCCGGCTGGCCCAGTCGCACCTTGTGGTCCTGTAGCTCCAGTCGCACCTATACCCGTAGCCCCGGTTGCTCCTTGAGGTCCTGTTGCCCCGGTTGCTCCTTGTGGTCCTGTTGCCCCGGTTGCTCCGCTCGGGCCTTGTATTCTACCGACATTGGAAAATGTTGAATTGGTATAAACATATAAGTTACCGGATATTAAATATGCATGACCTTGAACGTTTCCGCTTACTGGAAATTCAGTTTCATTATTTAATGTACCTAAAATTGTTAATCCTGTACCTTGAAGACCTGTAGCTCCAGTCGCACCTATACCCGTAGCCCCGGTTGCTCCTTGAGGTCCTGTTGCTCCAGTAGCACCATTTGCACCTGTAGCACCTATACCTGTAGCTCCAGTCGCACCTATACCCGTAGCCCCGGTTGCTCCTTGAGGTCCTGTTGCTCCAGTAGCACCATTTGCACCTGTAGCACCTATCCCGGTAGCACCAGTGATTCCAGTAGCACCAGTGATTCCAGTAGCGCCGGTCAATCCTGTTGCACCAGTAGCACCATTTGCACCTGTAGCACCTATCCCGGTAGCACCTGTAGCGCCCGAAAGCCCAGTTGCTCCTTGAGGTCCTGTTGCTCCGGTAGCACCGCTTGCACCAGTAGCGCCATTTGCACCTGTGGCACCATTTGCACCTGTAGCACCTATCCCGGTAGCACCAGTTAAACCTGTAGCACCGCTTGCACCAGTAGCGCCATTTGCACCTGTGGCACCATTTGCACCTGTAGCACCTATACCTGTCGCACCCTGAGGTCCCGTAGCCCCGGTTGCTCCTTGTATTCCTGTAGCACCTTGTACTCCTGTTGCTCCAGTTGAACCTACCCCGGTAGCACCTGTGATTCCAGTAGCACCGGTCAATCCTGTAGCACCTTGTACTCCTGTTGCTCCAGTTGAACCTACCCCGGTAGCACCAGTGATTCCAGTAGCGCCGGTCAATCCTGTTGCTCCAGTTTCTCCTGTCGCCCCAGTTGCACCAATACCTGTAGCACCTGTCAATCCTGTAGCGCCCGTCGCACCTACTGATCCTGTTGCCCCCTGTATTCCTGTAGCACCTTGTACTCCTGTGGCGCCCGTCGCACCCGTTGACCCAGTTGGGCCCGTAGAACCTGTTGCCCCTATTGGTCCTGTAGTACCCTGCGGTCCTGTTGAACCAGTTTGACCTGTTGCTCCTGTTGAGCCGATAGGGCCAGTAGAACCCGTAGAACCTGTTAGGCCAGTAGCACCCGTAGAACCTACTGGACCTTGTATGCGACCAACATCTGTAAATACGTTACTAGCAAATACATAAAGATTACCAGTAATTAAATATCCATCCCCCACATTTGCTGTCTCAGGTAAATCTTCTGCTGCTGCTACAGTACCTATAATCCTTACACTGGTACCTGGTACTCCTGTGGCGCCAGTTGCCCCAGCACCTGTTGCACCAACTTCGCCTTGGGGACCGGTCGCCCCAACCGGTCCAACAAATTGTCCAACATTAGACCAAGATGAACTATTCCATACATGTAGGTTACTTTCAATGATGTATGCATTACCCTCTGAGCCTGTGCCAGGTAACAGATCAACATTAGACAGTTCACCGTCGATTTTAATTAGTGCAGTATTGATCCCGCCGATTGTTGTCCCTGCAGGCAAACTAATCGATCCGCCGGATGCACTGATAGTAGCACCACCGAGATCTAGGGTATTTGCAGCTAAGTATAAAGTCTTGAATCTATAATCCGGGGAACCTAGATTAAAAGTTTCATTAACCTTTGGTATCAGATTACCAACATATAGATAATCTGTTGATTCTATAGTATCTCGTACACGGGTTGCGGTGAAGTACAAATTAGATGTACCTTCCGCAATATTATCTGTCGTGAGTGTTACTGTGCCATTAGCTCCGTTTATACTAACAACACCTGCACTTAATGTGACCGCACCCGTTTGACCATTTACAGATGTGACCCCGCCACGTATCTCGATCGTACCATTAGCAGAATAATATGCACCAGAACCGACTACATTTATAGCAGATCTAACCCTAGTATTCGTGAAATACAATGCGTTAGCAGTTTCTGCAACATTTGCCGTTGTTAAAATTACAGTACCTGGACCCTGACCATTAACAGAGGTTACATATGAATTAGCAGAACGGAATTCTGTTTGCCCGACAACATGCCATTCATTGTCGGCGAAAACAAGTATAGCATCATCACCTTCTGCAGAGAAGTTCAGATCCCTTGCAGATACATTACCTCTTAAAGAGAAGGTTCCGCCGTTCGAAGAAGTAGTAACGAATATCTTTATCTGTCCGTTAGCACCCCTCGGTATGCTAATATTCTGGGCAGCAGACCCGACACGAAGATATGTAATTGGCGTGGTGATATCTACATCACCTGCAGTATTTAATACTTGAGGATTACCACCGAAGGAAACATTGCCCTGGAATACCGGATTGGAAGTATTACGAACTAGATCCTGAACAGCTATGCTCTTACTGAGATTGGACTGGACAATATACAGCAGATCATTTGGATTTGCTGTAGTTATTTGCGCTAGTTCTGATAGTTTTAATTTAGCCATTTAAGTTATTTATTAAGCGAATGGATAGCGGATAATTACTATACCAGAACCACCGGATCCATTTAATAAAGGACTGGCTGGCCTAGTTGTTCCAGCTCCCCCTCCTCCAGTATTCACATTACCGCTCATTCTAGCTTGACTAATTCCGCCACCGCCTCCGCCTGGGCCGCCACCCAATGGTGCACTAGGTGGAGAACCATTTGGGCTGTTAGGAACCACCGTGCCGGAGATGCATCCTGCTCCTCCCCCCGCATAAACAACATTAATACCTGTGATGTTGCTTGTTAAACCTATTCCGCCAAGAGAATCCAGACCGGCCGACCCCGGGCTTCCAATACCTGAACCGCCTGCGCCACCGCCACCACCGCCATATCCTCCGTTGGGATAAATATTGTCTCCGGGACCCCCTGGAAATCCTTGCCCGGAAATAGCCGATCCTCCGCCCCCTGTAGAGCCTCCCCCACCTGAACCGCCAGGAGCTCCTGATCTCCAGAAGTTAGCTGAAGGTGCCAGAGCCGGATATCCGCCACCTCCGCCGCCACCCGAGGCCGATACTAATGTATTGGAAGATAGTATTATATTAGATTCGCCGCCTTGTCCGCCCCGGACACTACCTCCCGAAGGGGAAGCTGCCCCTCCCGCTCCCACACTTATAATATATGTACCAATTTCAGCAACTAAATTGCTAGTTAGAACTCCTCCGCCACCGCCTCCGCCGCCTGCAGATGCAGGAGTAGGAGTAGATCTTCCCCAACCTCCACCACCTCCACCTGCAACAACAAGATAATCGACAGTATTATATATAGATGGAGATCCGAGCGAGGATATTACTAAATTATTAGATGTGGTGAATGTGTGTATCCTATAACCACCGGAAATTGTTATGTTTCCGCCCGTTGCCTGTAAGTAAACCGGGGGAGGTAAAATTGTCACATTACCAGATTGTGCTAGTATGGCACCAGATTCCCTTCTCCTGACTTGTAATCTTACGTTGCCAGATTCAATAGGTGTTATGGAAATGCTACTATTCGAATTTCCGAATAACAAGAATGATCCAGTATTACCCGTAGTTAATCCGCTAGTTGTGTAGTATAAGACTTCGCCATTTGATGCATTCAAGGTATCAACGGTAAAGGTAACCGTTCCACCTAAGAATATACTATTTGATGAAGCTAGTACATTAGATACTATAGAAATCTTAGGATTAAATGAGTCTACATAACTAATATTTAAATTGCCAGAATTAGAGAATACGTGATATTTAGAATTATTTTCGATGATAACATTACCGCCGGAAATTAATAATCTTGAGGCTGTTGGATAACGAAGGACAAATATACCGGATCCTCCACTCATACCGGGTGCGAATCCTGCCTCACTTCCGCCGCCGCCGCCTCCAGTATTAACATTGCCTGCTCCACCTGGTCCTGACGCACCAGAACCCTCTGCTCGGCCACCTGGACCACCACCTCCCCAGCCACCTTTACCTGCTATATAAGTAGGATTTCCTCGAGTACCGCCCCCACCTGCGAACCATCTTCCGGGCACTGTAGCAAATGGGTTAGATTCCCCATACCAGCCTGTCATCCAAGCTATTGGTAATCCATTGCCGCCATTACCACCTACTCCGTTTCCGGGTCCATCCTGTCCGGCCTGACCTGCTCCGCCGCCACCTCCACCGTATGCTCCACCGCCTCCAGGATATCCTTGGCCGGCAACATTAGCAAAACCAATTAGGCTAGCCGGATTAACATGACCACCACCTGAACCTCCAGTACTACCTCCTGCACTGTCATGCCTTCCAGATCCTCCACCTACGGCTAAGATTGGGCTACCTGAAATAGATACCGATGTATTACCTCCACGTGTACCTATTGTTGTTCCCCATGGTGCTTGAGATGAACCTAATCCACCTGCACCAATAGTAACATTAGCTAAACCAATGTTGGTTGGAGACAGTATAAGGCTTCCTGTAAGTAATCCTCCAGCACCCCCACCTGCTCTACCGCCGCCTCCACCTGCAGCAACTGCGAGATAGTCGGTATAGTTAATTGTTGAAGGATCTGCAGGTACATTAATAACATAGAAAGAAGTTATTCCTAAGATCGGACCAATATTAGAATTTCTTCTGATCTGTACATTTACTATTCTATTTTCATCAGATGGGACAGATGATTCTGCAATGACTGAGAAAGATCCAGTGTTACCATTTACTGTAAACTGACCTTCGATATTTGGTGCATATACTTCGGCATTACCCGAAGTGGTATAATATAATACTGTGCCATTCGCAGCATTAGCCATGTTCACAGTTACAACAACTTGTTCACTTTCGTATATAGTATTTGAAGAAGGTATTATGGATTTGACTCTTGAAACCAATGTTTCTCTTAGAGTTATAGGATATTTAATTATAACTATACCACTCCCACCATTCCCCCCAGTTCGAGTATCCGGATTGCTAGTTAAAGAAGAGGATCCGCCTCCGCCGCCCCCAGTACCCGGAGTCCCATTACTACCGTTCGCACTGCCAGTTGCGCCAGATCCGCCTCCACCTGTGCCTCCGAGTCCGCCGGCAGTACCACCGCCTCCTCCGCCGCCTCCAGCATAGAATGCAATAATACCTGTGATAGATGAAGGAATACCTGCTCCGCCGGAACCACCATTGCCGCTACTGCTTGCAGAACCAGAACCTCCACCGCCACCTCCACCGCCACCGCCAGTATTGATATTATCAGTATATCCTACGCTATTTCCTCCGGGATTTCCTTGCCCCGGTGTGCCCGAATATCCTGTAGCATAAGATCCCGTTCCTGCGCCTCCGCCCGAACCGCCGGGCGTTCCTGCGCGATTATAGGTTGCGCCATAACCCCCACCCAAAGTACTAATACCAAAAACTGAAGAATTACCGCCCGCAATCGCGATTACAGAATCAGCACCTACACCGCCTGCGCCACCGCTTCCTACATTTACTGTGTACGTGGTTGCTGATATTGAAACATACCCAGTTTTTACACCTCCGGCGCCGCCGCCTCCGCCCCTAGTGCTGGCATAAATGGACCCGCCACCGCCACCGCCACCTGCAACTATCAAATATTCAACAGTATTTGATACATTTTCTGCAATAGAATTTACTACAAAATTGTTAGAAGAGGTAAATATGTGTACTCTATATGTCGCCATTTATTCTTCTACCTGTATAATTGTTCCGCCGGTAGCATCAATTCCTGATAAAATATTTGCTACAAAGTTGTTAACAGTTATATTCGATGTTGTGCCTATTATATTACCAGTTACAGAATTTTCTCTTATCTGTACGGCAAATGATCTGGTCTCACCTTCTGGAATATAAATTGCATCTGGGATTATATCGAAGGTTGTCGTATCTGAATTAATCGCAACTACTCCTGTATTGGGACCAAATATGTCTACATTGCCTGTTGTAGAGTAATATAAGTTAGAAGGATTACTCAGGGCATTCAGAGTATTTATTGTTATCGTCACATTAGTTCCAGCATACATATCTGTAGAAGAAGGAGCTACGCTGGAGAACAGGAATGCGTTAGAACTATCCTTAACAATCACTATATCATCAGATGTTCGTAATACCACATTCGTGTCAGAAACTATCTGCAATCGGAATGTCTCTTCACCTTCAAATTCTACAGATCCGCCATCCTGCGCAAGTTGCAGGTATATATTAGCTTTATCATCTATGACTGTAAATGATCCGGTATTGCCGCCGACAAAATCTAAAGTTGTTACATTACCTGTAGTCCTGAAATTACGAGAGGCAAAACTCGGAACATTTATGGTATTGATCTGGAATCTTACTATACCACCTTCAGAGACAGTTGTAGTATTTGGCGTAATGGTGTATGCCTCACCCAATCTCGCACCAACAATCGCCGTTATACTATTGGCTTCTGCATTAAATACTGAGAATTTTATCTTGTCTCCAAGTTCTAATCTAAGGGGATTTCTTAATGTTTCGGTAAAATACCGTTTAGATAATAAAGTATTAGAAGCAATATAGGATTTGACTGTATCGGAGGTATTTGTAAATAACAGAGTTCCTCGTAAATCTGTGTTGCTACGATTAATTAATTTTATACTCTCAACTATTGCTGGTCCGGAAATTGGCGAATATAGATTTATATAGGTATTGGATTGATCAATAGTTGTGAATTGATTTTCATAACTCAAATCTGTGATTGATTTATAAATCAAATATGCAGAAACAGCATTATTAGAACTTGCCCGAAGTTTTATGGCAGTATTCGCATACAGTACTTCTGGTTTCGTTATAAGATCTATACTCGTACCATATGGTATAGTATATGCATTAGCATATGTGAAAGTATTATTATTAAACAATATCTCAGCATCTAGATAGGCATTTGCTGAGGATATATTAGTTATAACAAACGAATAAAGTAAATATCTTAAACTCGAAAGTATAGGTGTTCTAGTAGCAACCTCCATCGAATTCGTTACCATATATGGAATCTGATAGTCTATACCGACATCAT
>OGWH01000065.1_pt1 | contig 13570 bp, 13 predicted proteins | sample 1575971 | NCBI WGS metagenome assembly OGWH01 (sample SAMN07581554, study PRJEB24739) | freshwater metagenome
GTTTCCCAGTCACGATAGGAGCAACAACAGCATAATACTGCTGCTCAGGTTTACGATTATTTAGTATATCAAACTGATTGTAAGCATTGCGATTATCATATGGTTTGGTGAAAATTTGATAATTATTAGGGCTATTAGCATCTAATTTATTTGTTATAGATCTATTTTTATCTAAAGAATCACGCTTAAACATAATTAAAGGAGCCATAGTTTTACCCTTTTCATCTCTGTAATAGCCATCTTTTTGAAATGATTTCCATTTTTCAGGTGAACCATATATTACAGGAACCGGTATTCTTTCTCCATTTTGTACCACAAAAGGTTTTATAACATTATCAAAATAGTAAAATATAGCTTCATCTATATCTTGAATACCTATAGAAAATGGTTTTACATCATCTCCTTTCCAAGAAACCTGTGTTGCTCGGTTATTAATTTGAGCAGCATTATTTGGGTTTCCCATCTGCACGTCAGCAGCGGTGTGTTGAGAAACACTGATTTCTCTTTGAGTTTTAGGAGTAGGTTTTCTAGCCATTTTTTATAAACGTTGAGGTATGATATTCAGACGATCTGCAGGGACGTAATGGCATTTGCATATTACAGAAGTATTATAACCAAATTGATCTAAACCCGGGTTTAATGGATTATTTCCATTTGAGTCTGTGTATGGGTATTGTGGATCTTTACCTACAAAAAATTGAGTAGCATTTGTTCCGTCTACTTCCCAATATCCGTTTTGATACATAATTACATCTCCTATTTCAGGAACTATATTTGCATCAACTAAGTCGTCTCGTAAAAATTTATATGTTACTTGCCATTCAAAGTCTACACCAAAATCACTTTGCGGGTAATTAAAGTCTGTAGGTTCTATAAGAGCAAATAGTATTACCGGATCTAAGAAATTTCTACCTTCAGATGCTTCACCATATATGTTTACTTTGGTTTGTGCTAATTCATATTGATAATAAACTATTTGTTGTGATATAATGTTTCCCATTAGTTCACGATTAACGTGTCTAAACATTGAGATATCTCGCAGTTGTCCAAAGAGAGCCATAATATTATCCGATATAAATTGTCATTGGAACTTGATTTAATTCTTGCTGGCGAGCAGTTGATTCTGCTGCTCTTCGCTCAAGTAAAGATTGGCGGGAGGTTGAATCAAAGTATTCTCTTAATTTTTCTATTAAAGCATCTTTTGTTGATGTTGCCGAAGATAATAAATCTGATTGATTTAGTGTGACTTCAGCTCCAGGGATTGGTATTTGAGTATATTTTCCTCTAACATAACCTAGCATTTCTTTTGCTAACGCCAAAGTATATTCAAATATCCAAGATCTGCCTATAGAGTTAATTTGTGAATAAACAGGGTTACCATATGGTGCTTTAGATACATTATTGATTTTTCCTGTAGATCTAAAAGCAGAATTAATCCTGTCATCCTCTTTTATATAATAAAACCATAAATTAGCCCCATCATCTCCTGTACCGGGAATAGGAAATAATCTAAGTTGATTATTAATTAATTCAAATGAATAATTAGAAAACCCAACTTGGTTATTCATCTCAATAGATTGAATGGTTTGAAGCCCAAAACTTAAAGGCATCATAAGATAACCAGTATATGTTCCATATCCATATCCTAATCCTGTAGATCCTATGGCAGGAACACCTCCTAACCCAGCAAATCCTCCCATATAAGGAGAATATAATTGTGAAACGGCGGGCAGCGGTTGATATAATACTGATTTAATTTCTATTCCCCCTGTAATGTTTTGGTCTGTCGCCCATTTTTTTAAGTCGTATGTTTGAACACTTGATGTTAATGGGATTGAGCCACTATACCATGTTACATTTCCTCCTACCCCTGCTTCTTCTCCATATTGTTCGGATAATCTAACAACACCGGCCATAGTGGGAGCAATTACAGATTGGTTAACATTAGATGATGTTGATGCCCCTTCTAATGTTAAATAATTATCTCTTAATTGATAAGCATATAATTCATTGCCATAGACAGTAACTGCTTGTTCAAAAGCAGTATAAAAATTTGTAGCTTGTAATTCGACATTTTCAATAGGATATCCTAAACGCAAAGCACAAAATTTTGCTACTTTATCTGCGTCTTGTTGAAATTGATAGTCATAGTCATAAAACCCAAACGGAGTTTCTCCCGGGAAAAATGAGCTTGAACCAGGCCATATTGGTATATTCATGTTTTTTGATTATAAATATGGCAAAAAACACAAATATTATTCTTCTCTTGGTATTTCTACAATTTCAAATGTTGTGTTAGGGTAAGTTTCTTGTAAAGAAAGTACCACTTGTTGCGTTATATATAACAAGTATTTGTTTACCACACCATCTCCATCATTGTCAGGTTCAGATGGTGTATTGGCGATATAAAACGGTAAACAAGCAATGTATTGAGCGCCATCGGCGTATGCTTGTTGTGAAGAATACATAAAACAGTCTACAGGAGTATCTGTACCGTTTAATGGAAGATGTAAAAACAAACGGAAATATGGGTTTGAATATGTTCCGTAGTTGTACTCGAGGGGGGTTGTTGTTTGTATTGCCATAGTTATTTGATTTTAGGTTTTTTTAGTTTAATTCTCGCTTCTTCAGTTGTTAATAATTTACCATTACTCGCTATTTTTTGGAATTCTTCCATAGTAATTTGGATAATGGGTTTACCACTATCTTTAATTTGTTGGAGGAGTTGAGGTGTAGGTTTAAGGAACATATTATTCAGGTAAATAACATGGGATTAAAACAATACCTCCACCTGCAGCACCTAATTTTATTTCCATCCAATAATCGGGTTCTGCTAAATAATTTTCATTAGTAACAATACCATAACCATTTTTAGCTGTTCCTACATTTAAGGGAGGTAATTGGGAATTTTGAGTAGCATCAATTCTAATATATTGGGAACTTGATGGAGATGATACTAAATGTATCCATTCTGCCGCACTTCCTGTTTGTATTCCAACATTAGTTCCTGCTACTATTTTAGTAGCACCACTTCTAACAACTTCAAATAACTGAGAAGGATTATTTGTCCCTATACCTACTCTACCACTACCAGTAACAAATAAAATGTTTGTTTCCGCAGGTGATTGTATTCTTAATAGATCACTATTTGATGCTCCGCTGATGTGAAGTGAAGCGGATGGTGTATCAATACCCACTCCTATACTACCACTATTATTGATTACAGTCCGATTAGTTCCATTAAATTGCCATGATTGTAATAGTTTATTTCCACTTCCGGTTGTGATTTCATTAGCATTAACTACCAATGCGGTGTATCCTGCAGTTGATGATTGGTTTACACTTTGAGATATTGCTAATGCTGATTGAATACCACTTGTTGCTGTTATGGGCCCCATTGTCATAGTAACCATTCTAGTAACACTTGTGTTCGCACGTGTAATTGTGGATAATTGATCAAATACCCAAACAGTACCATTACCATTAATACGAGCAGCACCAGCATTAGGTGCAGAAGATAATACATCAAATGCGTATGATGCGTTTGCTGCTGCTCCTATACCAACGCGGGTATTACTAAAATGGGATGATGATGGTAATATTCTAAAATTTTCAGTTAGGGGAGCAAGTGAATTTGCTACCGAACCGGTTGCGCCAGTATAAAAATAAAAACCACCTAATGAAGTTGTTGAACTATTTGCTCTTATAAGTAAAAGATTTCCATTTCTATTATTACTCCCAGAATCTAAAAGATAATATGAGTTTGTTACAGGGTCTGCTGAGCCACTGTAAAATATGTTATTTCCTAAATAAAGTCCGGAATGAAATGATGTTCCTCTTATTATACTTTTTTCTGCTGAGGTTTGTATTCTTAATGTTCCATTTACTAAATTTAGTTTATCTTCCGGTGTAGATGTACCAATACCTACATCACCACTTGAACTTATATAAAGGTGTGAGGTATTAAAAGCAGATGTGCCATCATCTAATATGGTTAATCTTGCGGTTGCTGCCGAGTTTTCTATCCGCAATGCGGTTGTTGCTGAGGTTGCTCCACTGCCTCTAATTTGAAGTCTTGAGTTAATACTACCTGCTGAAGTAATACCTAATCCTAGATTTCCACTGTCATTCATGGTAGATTTTGCAGCGTAACCACTTGCAAAAGTAAGTGAATCTTGAATATTAAAAAATACTGTAGCAGAGGCTTTAGATAATAAAACATATTTACTTCCAATATAAAGACCAGAATAATCGGTTATAGTAGAATCTGCTTTTAAACCTACTGTTACACTTCCTGCTGGGGAAACTAAAAGCACTTCTGAGCCAGCCCCAGAACCACTTACATGTAACCTAGCGGTAGGGGTTGTAGTACCTATACCTACATTTCCACTTGAACTTATAGTCATCCTAACTGAACCACTTGTCTCAAATTGTAGGTTTTGATTATCGTTTGTGCCTAAGATGGTGGTTGTACCAAATGAATTACCACCTTGAACAAATGCGTTTGTGCTTGCCGTGTTTATAAATGAAGCGGTTAGTGCGTTTTGGGCCCAAGATGATGTTCCAAAAAGGGAGCCTGTTATAGATGAACCACTTATTATAGAAGCGGTTAGGGATGTCGCTACATTAAGCGAATTAAAGGCTGTGTTAGATCCTGATAAGGCTATTTTTTTCCAACTAGGCAAAATAACCTCCTTTTTGAGTATGTTTGTTTATCATAGTTATCTATTATGGTTGGTACAATATTGTCCACTTCCCTTTCGGGCCAATAATATCAATAATAAATATGTAAAAAAGTACTATTGTTGCGAAAGTTCTTCAATTTTTTGAAGTTCTTTGTCTCTTTTTTGTACTTCTTTATTATACATGTTTTCTACTTTATCTTGCAGTGTTACCATTTTTCGAGCACTTGCTCCGGTAATGGTAAGTAAATCTAGACCTTGTCTGATAACAGATAATTCTTCAATTGTAAACATAACATTATTGGTTTATTTTAATATGGTATTCTTGTAATTTATAGGCTAAATCATATACCAGTTCTATCATATTTCCACTAAAAGTAGAATTTTTTATAAGAGTTAATAAAAATTCAACTTCTGCTTTTGATAACTCTATTGAATTTGGTAAGTTAACAGGAGTAGAAACTTGTTTATTTGGTGTTGATATAACATTTGCTGAAAAGCCCATAAGTATTTTTTTTATAAATTTTATCACATTAATAAATGTATTAAATTTTAAGAATATATCCAAATACTTTCATCACCACTAGATACATAAATGTTACCTACTGCACTATATCTGGCTGCTACTGAAGGAGTAGTACCAGCGGCTGTAGTTACAGCAGCCATAAAGGCATCAGGTGTAAATGTGGATTGATTCGCAGTAAATGAACTTGTAACAGCCCAACGTAACGCATCGTTATCCCATCCAAATATTTCTCCAACGTTTTGAGTTGCTTGTTGTACTACAATACCACCTTCACCTGCGGTATTTGAACCGGAAGCTAATAATATAAATCGGTCAGCTACTTCTAAGTTTGTTGTTTGTTGAAAGGAGGCAGTACCTTGAACTGTTAAATTACTTGTAACAACAACATTAGGTGCTGTAAATACGTCGGTTGATGGGTTATAAGTAAACCCAGCTTCACCCGCTAATGTATTGGCATCTGTCCAATATGGGACTTGGTTTGCAACTGGGGTTCCGGAAGCATCTACTAATGTGCTGCCCCAAACACGAGTATCAATAGTTCGGGTAGCTAATTCATTTGTAGCCGTTCTTATAATAACAGTATCGGTTGTTCCTGCAGCTATGCTTGGAACTGATATTGAAGAGCCACTAATAATTAAAGTATCGCCGGTAGCATTACCTAAAGTAGTGTTACCATTTGCTAATAAATTACCAGCTAATGTTGTAGTTCCCGTAACATCTAATGTTCCACCAATAGCCGAATTACCTCCAATACTTTCATTACCTACAATTCTTAGGGTTGAACCGGAAATATTGCCTGAAGCAGAAATTGTGCTATTAACAGTTAATGCACCTGTTAATGTTGTGGCACCGGTTACACCTAAAGTTCCGCCGGCACTAATATTTGTAGTGGTTACAGTTCCTGTAAATGTTGGAGAAGCAGAAAACACTAATGTTCCAGTACCTGTTTCATCGGTTACAGCTGCTGCTAAATTCGCTGATGAAGGTGAATTTAAGAAGGTTGCAATTCCTGTTCCTAATGTTTGAGTTGCTACTCTATTTGAAGAAGTTAGAACTAACATAGTGCTTGATAAAGCACTTACTGTTAAAGGATTTTGTAATGTAACAGTTTGCGCGTTTACTGTTACTGCATCATCGGTAGCATTACCTAAAGTAGTATTACCATTTGCTAATAAATCTCCTGTTAATGTTGTAGTTCCGGTTACACCTAAAGTACCTCCTACTGTAGTATTACCTGTAATAGTACCGGTTCCTGCTATGTGGAGAGTTGAACCGGAAATGTTACCTGAGGCAGAGATAGGACCTATTACTGTTAAGCTTTGAGATATAGTAGATGCCCGAGCAAAAAATGTATCTTCAACTTGTAATCCATAGCTTAAAGCATTAGCATTTGATAAATTAATAGCAACTCTTCTTGTATCTCTTCTTACTTTAAAAATTTCATTACCCGATGCTATTGATCCTGTATATATTATGAGTGGCCAATCTTCGGCGTTGCTAACTAATCTAATAGATTTTCCCTCCAAGTCAAAACGACCAGTGGGTGTAGTAGAGGTATTATCTCCTATTATTGGATTAGATCCTACTGGAAGTATTGTATTGAAATAATTATATCCTGGGGAGAAGAAACCACTAGCGCTGATAGTACTAGAAGAAGATATTGGTATATTAGTTGTAATATTAGTTCCATTATCTATAATAGTACTATTGACAAAAGCAGCCCCTGTCCATTTAGATAAAGTATTAGAAGATAAACTAGAAGCTCCAGAAACAGCAACAGTAGCAGCCGAATTACCATCATAAGTAAATGCGCTAATGCCGGTCCCATTGGTTAAATCTTGCAAATTAACCGAAAGACTACCACTAAAAGTACCGGCAAACGAACCAGTTAATACTGAGTTTGTACCTGTAGATGTAATAGAATTAGCACCTAATGCTAATGTATTACTACTTAAAGTAATTCCACTATTTTGAATTGCTCCTCCGGTTCCAGCTTGTAAAATATTATTTACTGTTAATACTGATGAGGTTATTCCGGTCAAATGTGCATTACTGCCGGATACAATGACTTTTTTCCAAGTTGCCATAAAAATTAGGTTTTATTTTTATTATACATATCACGAAAATCCAAAAAAGTAATCGTTTTCTGAAGAGAAATATATCCCCCCTGCTATCGCAGTAGGAGAAAAATTTAAAGCCCCTAATACTAGTACTCCTTCGTTGTTAATTTTAAATTTGTCTGTGTCTCCATTCCCATTGTTTAATTTTACCAGTAGAGCATTATCATTAGAGGAAGCAGATATCGTTAAGGATGCGGATTGATGTGTTGTTCCTATGGATACTTTCTTTATTATATAAAGAGAATCGGTAATTGTAGAGCTACCAGTAATTGTTAAACTACCTGTAGGAATTACAACACTACCGTATAATGTTTGAGTATCATTACTATTATCACCTAATTGGTTTGAACCGGTAGATAATATGGTTTGGTTTATTTGTAGTGTATTTATAGAAGCGGTTCCTGTTATGGTAACATTTCCATTTATTACTGCTCCTGTTGATGTTAAATAACCTAAAGAAGAAGTAAATATTGACTGTTGGGATATAGATCCGCTGAATACAGCCGGGCCTATATTGGTTAATGTTGATGAACCACTAATTAAAACTGAACCTACAACCTGTAATTTTGCTTGTGGGTCTGTTGTTCCAATACCAACACGTTCTTGGTCTGTTAAGGTTAGTATAGGAGATTCAGTACCCGTTGATGGTTCTCCATCTACAATACCCGTTTCTATAAAAAATTCTTGTTTTTGTCTATCTCCTACAGCAGTTTGTCGAGAAGCAAATGCTTTTTGCCCTAGAGCCGCTGTTCCTTTTGAAGTATATATTTTTGGAATTATAGCGTAATAACTTGCATCTCCGGAACCATCCCCTACTAATAATTGAGGAGTTCCTTGAGAAGCTAATTCTGCGTTTGTTATATGAGTAAAACCACCTATAGTTGTTTGTGAAGTATTTATACTTAATAAATTATTGTTGTTGGTGTATGTTATATTACTAGTTCCTGCTAATACACCGGCATTATTAAAAATTAATTGAGTATTTGAACCAGGAGCTCTAATAGAACCTGAAAACGAACCAGTAAATGAGGTTGCAATTACGGAACCAGGAGAACCACTTACGAATATAGAACCAGTTACGATTAAACCGGAAGCAGCAGTAATTACACCAGGAGGGCCCATAGGGCCCATAGGGCCAACAGGCCCTTGTGGTCCAACATTAGCAACCTGTATAACTTTTGTAACTGGCTGTATAACATCTACTTCAACAATAGGTGTTTCATTGTAAGTAAATATACTTTTATCCGGAGTCTGTATATCTATGTTAACCGGACTGGCTTCTACTATAATCTGGTTGGACTTAGGAGGTGTTATCTGTGTACTGTGAGCTACATTGGTAATTAGAAGTAAATTTTCATCCGTCTGTACAGTTACCGTACTGTTTGTAGAATCAATTGTAATTTGATTCGGAATAGACATTTCTACTGGGTTACTTGTTTTGATAATTGTACTAGTCCTTCTAAGATCCTTGTTCTAATACTTCCTGATGTTATTTCTAAATCATAATATGCTTGCCCTGCAAATGTTAATGTATCTGTAGCCTCCCACCCAGCATATATTCCTATACTACCTGAGGATGGGGGAGTAGATAAATTACTTCCTGAAAAACTTAAAAATGAGCTGCCTGATGGGAATCCTTCATTATATTGCGAGCCAGACAATGATGGAAAAGATAAATATGTCGTTCCACTACCACTATAGGTAGAACGAATTTGCATTAATCCTGTGTATCCGGTTAAGTCTATAGGGTTACCATTTGAATCTCTATATTGAATTTCAAAATTTAGTGTGGCACCTTGCTCAAGAGTAAAAGAATATCGTCCTGCCGCCATAGTTTTTATTATAAATATGAGGGAATTTAACCTCCATATTCATAATCTAATATTTTTCCAACCAAATCGGATCTATGATTTTCTTTTAATTTAATCCATTTAATTTCTTCTATTTTTTTAGAGAGTTCAATAGCGTATGACAAACCATTTATTTCTCCAGTTGGAGTTCTTATATCAGTTTGTTCATTGTCGCCATTTATTACTATTTTTCCATTCTTTCCTAAACGAGTTAAAATAGCTAGCATTTCTCCTTTAGTTAAATTTTGAGCTTCCTCTACTATTAAAATATCATCAATTGTTTTTCCTCTAATGAACTGGACAGGCATTGCTTTTATTTTTTCTTGTTCAATTAATTTTGGAATTTCATCTTTATTAGTGCAACATTTGTTTAGATTTTCAATTAAAGCTTCCATATATGGGTTAAATTTTTCAGATAATCCACCTGGTAGGTACCCAAGTGATTTGCCTACTTCAATAGTTGCTCTAGTATTATATATACAGTTAATTTGTTTTTTCTTAAGAAAATCTAATGCAACTAATACACAAACCGCACTTTTTCCTGATCCCGCCCTGCCCGTTATTACAACAATTTGATTATCTATTATTAATTGTTTGGCTTCTTTTTGTTCTTGATTTAATTGCATAGCGCTTATTGATTTTATTTCTCTTTTTCGTTCCCTGTTGGGCTCTTTCATAAGTTAAATTTTAATTGTACTAAAGGATCTAATCCCGCTTGAACGTGGGTGTGATCTTCTTGACATAACTCAAATTCGAATCTATCATCAAATGGTAAAATCAATTCAGTTTGGCTTCCCCATCTAACTAATCCAAATCTTTCATTTTGGTTACAAAGTTCTTGTTGTTCTCTAAATGGTGCTATAACATCTACATCTTCATCTGCGACTAAACACATTGTATATTGATAATTTAATGGGTTTGATTCAACAGATATTTTCATTCTTTCGTTATTTTTTAAATAACCTAAATTATTTGGATTTATAACTTTACGTAATAAATCTTTTTCAACGGCTAACATTGGCATGTTATACGATTCTATACTGTCTATATGCGCATATTTTATAACGCCGCGGTAGGGTATGCGAATGATGTGGGGATCGTAAAATGACATGAATATACCGATTACTAATGATGGTTTATTGTAATCAGGGTCGCACATCACTTCTTGTAAAGTGTATTTTTTTCCCTTAATTTCTATAACCGGATTTTTAGCATCATAAATATATTTTTGATACAATATAGTACCATCAGCTGGTGCGAAAAAATGAGTATAATCTGTGTAGTTGGGGCGGGCAGGATCTCTAAAGAAAAAAGTATTACTTAAAGTTTCTACAGGAAGTTTACATAATTCAGCAACTTCTCCATTTAACCATTCGTCAAGTTTTTGTGCCATTAGAGTAGAATTTTATTGTGATCTATTCTATTCAAATGCATCGTCATACAACTTAGTAAAGCACCGCTTTTCATGAATTCTGATAGGTTAAAAAATACAGGCTCCATAGCTGCTTCAGAACATATTTTTTCTAATGTTGCTATTTTGTTTTTTTCTTCATAGTAATATTCATCTGTATGTTTCATTTCATGAATATTTGAAGCGCATAGAATCATATTTCCTAATCTAACTGAATTGGTAATGCCGCATAATGCATCATCTGTGCTGACAGAAATAATTTCTGTATGTTTTTCTAATTCTTTAAGTTCTTCTATCTCAAATAATTCAGTGCATATAAGGGATTGTTCGCAGTTTAAAGTAAAAATGGAACAATCTAAATGATATAAATAATCATCTACCATGCTAACAGGGATAATTTTCATATCATACATTTCTTCCATCCATTTATATGCTTCTATTTCGGATCTTATTCCATGCCCCCCTACATAAATGTTGTCATAAAGGTATTTAAGATCAGCTTCGCCTTCCCATTTAAAGGGACATATTGCGGCTGTGTATCCCATTTGAATTAAAAACTCTTGTCCTACTAATTCTTCACCTTGTCTTGGCTTAGAAGTAAAGTTAGATAATATTACATGATTTTCTTCAGTAATATGAGGAAGATATATACCCAAATTTGCTACATAAACTTGATCTTGGAAATTACCTTTTGAAGGCAACATATATACTAAAGATTGCCCCGCCATAAAATTATACAAATCCATAAATTGTTTGTATGCTTTGCGTTTGTTTATGTGTAAATCTTTAGGAGATAATTCCTCCATCCAAGCATTGTTTGGAGTTTCAGTAGATAAAGTAAAAGGGAAATTTAGTAAATAACTTTGTACGGGTAACTGAGATGGTGTTTCTTTCATTGTAACTAATTTTATTTGTTTCCCATACATATAGTAAGGGTATGTTAAAGTAGAAAAAAGCTTTATAGATTATAGAAGACTTTTTTAGTTATTTAGTATATTAAGAATTTAATTGTATGCTTGAACGTATGCGTAATAAGAGGTCATAGTCCTGTTTGTACTTCCACTTATTATAATCTTAAAATCACCTGGGGTTAGGGTAGCAAAACTTCCACTTATTGTAGTATTAGATAATGGAACTCTTCTTAAATCACCTGTTTGGTCACAATATCCTATTGAATAACAAACAGACGCTGAACCGGCTGTAATTATAAGTTCACCTAAAATTTCGAATGGGTGGTTTGAAGAAAACTCTAAATTTTGAGTACCCAAATTTGATCCAAAAATAATTTGGTCCCTCACCTGTAAATGAATAGCAGCGTTTGTATTATCTCCACTTGCAGAAAATTTACCTACGGCTCTAAAGTGTAAAATTTTAGCTACATAGTTTACAGAATCATCAAAAAATGATTGTGGTAAAGCTCGTGAACCCCTGCGCGCTGCAATGTGATAGGCTAACAATTGCAGGGGAATGACCGTCAAGATCGGTGATAAGATCTCCTCCACATTAGCAACAGGTATTAAATCATTAAATATTTCTGCTGCTTCTCCATCATTGACAGAGGTTATCCCTATGAGTCGGGAATCCCTTGCTTTTGCTTCTTGCGCATTGGAAATCACCTCTTCATATACACTACCACCCATGGCGATCGCCACTACGGGAACTTTAGCATCCAACAGAGCAATTGGTCCATGTTTCATTTCTCCTGCGGGATATCCTTCAGCATGGATATAGCTAATCTCTTTTAACTTTAAAGCTCCTTCCAAAGCAATAGGAAAATTAATACCCCGCCCTAGAAAAATAAAATCCCGGGTTTCGGAAAAATCATGCACCAGTTGTTCAATATATTTTTCCTGGGTTTCTAAAATGGTTTCAATTTCTATAGGTAATTGACGTAAACCGGTAATAATATCCTGTATCCTTTGTAAACTAATAGTCTGACGACGATAAGCCAAATCCAAGGCCAAACCATAAAAAGCCATCAACTGAGCAATAAACGTCTTAGTCGCTGCTACACCAATTTCAATCCCTCCATGGGTATTAATCAAACTACCCACCATTTGTCCCAAGCTGCTTTCTGGACGGTTGGTAATCCCCAATAGTCGAGCTTCATATCCCCCTGATTTACCCAGTCTCCGTTCCCTTTCCATCGCCAAAGCTGCTAGGGTATCAGCAGTTTCTCCCGATTGGGTAACACCAATGGTTAGGGTATTAGCCATTAATGGTGATGGTGCATACCGAAATTCTGAAGCATATTGCACTTGAGTAGGAATTTCTGCCAACTGCTCTAATAGGTATTTGCCAACCAATGCTGCGTGCCAACTTGTTCCACAAGCGACTATTTGAATTTGTGCCAGATCCGTGTACAATTCTTCTGGTAGTCCTAAGTTTACCGGTGTGTGGGAGTGATTAGGAAAATAGGTCTCTAAGCAAGTTCTGACTACCCCTGGTTGCTCATATATTTCTTTGAGCATAAAATGCTTGAAACCCTGTTTCTCCACCATTATTGGATTCCAATCCAGGGTACGAGGGTGTTTCTTTAATCTATTTCCACCAAAATCATAAACCTCAACCCCCAAAGGAGTTAACCGGGCAATTTCCCCATTCTCTAGGGTCAATACCGCACGGGTATAGGGAACTATTGCTGGGGTGTCGGAAGCACAGAAAAACTCCCCTTGTCCAAAACCTATAACTAAGGGCGCCTGTTGACGAATCACAATCAACTCATCGGGAAAATCCGCACAAATAGCCGCGATCGCAAAAGCTCCCTCTAATTTACCCACTGCTGTTAACACTGCATCTAAAAATGCTGAATTGGATTTATGATTAGAGTTATTAGGAGATAAAACATGCTTTAAACACTCTGCAAACAGATGGGGAATTACCTCCGTATCCGTGTCCGAACGAAATTCATGACCTAAAGTCTTTAAATATTCTCGCAGTTCGCGGTAGTTTTCTATAATACCATTTTGTACTACGGCAAT
>OGWH01000066.1_pt1 | contig 13554 bp, 18 predicted proteins | sample 1575971 | NCBI WGS metagenome assembly OGWH01 (sample SAMN07581554, study PRJEB24739) | freshwater metagenome
GTTTCCCAGTCACGATACGGGGAATTGGGAATTGGGAATTGGGAATAGGGAATAGGGAATAGCAGAACTCCCCCTCCCTGGAGGGGGCTGGGGGGTGGGTTCAACTGTCCTTGAACATTCAAACCTATCTCAAACAGAAAGCCCCCTCTATAATATCCAGAAAAACATTGTCCTATCATGGCTAAACATACCCAAGCACACTTACCCCGACGCATCAAAAAATACAAGGGTGGCTTAGATGCCCGTACTAAACAACAAATGGAATATTACATGGGGGCGAAACTCCTAGAAGTAGGGGTAGATCCTCAGTCTGTAACCTATCGCTGGTCTGCCAAAGTAGAGGGGGATGACGAAATTTGGACCTATAGCGCCTACTGGGGGGATTCCTTGGAACAGTTACTCGCGGAAGAAGCGGCTAAGAAAGCCGCCAAAGAAACTGCAAATTCTACCGATCCCTCAGATTCCTGAACAGAAGAGACCTCCACCGTTATCATGGACAGGGAGGGAGTGGTTACCACGCATTTAAGCCAAAATAAGTGCCAAAAGCTGCTCATCTCCCCGTCCCCCGTCTTCCTTAAGGTCTCTTGTAGACCCAAATCTAAGTATTTACGGAGAAACTCTAATGTATAATTCAGTCCTTCTAGCAATCTTGAATCTCCCCCTGGCGGTTGCCCAGCAGTTCCCGGTCTGGTTTACGCTGGTTTATGTGGTGGGGTTCGTCGCTGCGGTGATGATTGGCTCGATCGCCTGGTATAACTCAAAACGACCAGCGGGGTGGGAAGATGCCGAGCGCCCCGATTACATTCCCGAAGTTGAAGATGCCGAAGGAAATAATGAACAGGATTGAGTTTGACCCTGAGCGATTCAATCAATCACCGCTAAAATCTCAATAGGAGCTTAACCGTAGCGAATGCTGGAGTCCTTAGACTTTGTAACATCGAATGTCCCAATATCCTACTGACAATCCCAATCCTGCTGATGGCCCTGATCTGGAAACTCACAGTGCACAGGCTTTGTACCGCAAGCCCTTAGGGCGTTATTTGGTAGAATCTGGGTTATTATCTCAATCTCAGCTTGACATTGCCCTGCGGGATCAGCAGTATTCCGGGTATGCCTTGGGGGAAATTCTGGTGTTGCGGGGATGGATACAACAATCGGTGATTGATTTAGTGGTCAGAAAATTACAACCCGTCAGTGACGGCACCCAAAGTGAACTCCGGGTTGTGATTGCCCCTGGCCAAACTGGAGCGCGAGGCATTGTAGCCAAGGAAGGAACCACCACGATCGTCACGGAGGATGATAGTACGGTAGCCCCCTGGGATCAGGAAACCACCGCCACCCATCGCATTGATCCAGAAAATCAGGACTGAGCGCCCTGAGCATCCTGAACGATCGTTACAAAATTTTTCAGCATTTGCAGCCCCGTATCCGATGATTTTTCCGGGTGAAACTGAGTCCCCAGAATCTGGTTTTGGCCGATCGCTGCGGTGACGGTTTGGTGGCCGTGGGTCACTTCTGCGGCACACAGATCGGGATCGGCGGGTGCGGCGGAATAGGAGTGGACAAAATAAGTCCAAATGCGGTCTTGGGGCAGGTTTTGCCAGAGGGGACACTGGGGCTGGGTGAGGTGGAGGGTATTCCAACCCATGTGAGGAATGGTTAGCCCTGGTTCCGACTGAAAGCGGCGAATTTCTCCGGCACAAATCCCCAACCCAGATTCCTGGCCCTCTTCACTGCGTTCAAATAAAATCTGCATTCCCAGACAAATCCCAAAAAAAGGCTTGCCACTGGCCGCAATCTCCCGTAGGGGCTGAACCAGATTGCGTTCTTGCAGGTGTACCATCGCCGGGTCAAACGCGCCCACCCCCGGCAGAATAACCCCATCCGCAGCCCAGAGGCGATCGGGGTTTTGGGTAATATCCACTAGAACCCCAAAGTTATCCAGGACTTTACACACAGAATGCAAGTTGCCCATATCATAGTCAACGATCGCAATGGTGGGGGGACAACAGGAACTAGACATGGCACAGCCTCAGAAAATTGCTTTGTGGGTGAACAGCAGGGATGAGAATCATTGTACAGGCAGGTCTGTCTCCAGGGGCACCAAAGGCTACTGAGCGGGTCAAAGGCTGGAGACGATCGCGGCCAAACGATCGCCAGTCTGACTAAAGTAAAGTATTGGATCGTTCATTCTCTGCTGTTAATTAAGAGCATAACCGCTAAATTGACGCTTAAAGGGTGAGTGAAACCCAATCACAATATCTGAAGCAGGCACCCCTTGTTCCGTCAGAATTTTAGCGATCGAGAGTTCGGTTCCATTATGTTGAATCCAGATTTTTCCATCTTTAATATCAAGGTGCAAAATGAGGCTAAAAATCCGCTCTTCCTGATCCCAACCAATGTAGGTTAATTGATAATGATCATGTTCCAGATCACAAATAATTTCAGTGTCCACATCATCGGAAAAGCTATAGGGATGGGCTTGTTCTTGTAAGAGATTGACAATTATCTTTCGATAGTCTTGCAGCTTATCCATTGTACAATAATCTCCTGAAGGGGGCTGTAACTGATCAGATTGACGGAATGACGTTTGAGCGAGGTTTGGATAAAAGGAATCTGAAAAAAATTGTTATAGGTCTCCTGAGGTACTGCAAGGTATAACATCCGATCGGGTTCTTTCATCTCCAAGGCTTGCAAATAGTTCAGATATTGACCGAGAGCAGTATGGAACTCACTAATTTCTGAATCAGTAGAGAAATTTTGAACTTCAACTGCAATTTTTTCAGTATGCCGCTGAGCCGCTAAGATAGTCTCTGCCCCCAAGTCAATTTTCAGTTTTACGGTTTCACTGATTTGGATGATAAAAGGATCATGGGTAATTAACCAGTTTTCTTTTTCTAAGGCTCGCCTGACCGCCTCATGAAATTTATCTTTTCGGGACATGACCTTAAACTGTTAAGGGAGTTCAATAACACTATCATAGCAACCCAGTATGGTGAATCAAAAACCACCAAGGCACAAGGCTCGAAGTCACAAAGAATTTAAGGGGTCTGCTCCCGGATGCTCTGCCCCATAGGCGGCCAGTTGCATTTCTAAGGCTTGAACTTGGGCCTGGAGTAAACGGAGCGATCGTTGCATTTCTGGTAAATGGGGGTAAGTCGTGGCAATTTTGAGCCATTGGCGGTGGGGTTGGGCGGGGTGACCGGAGACCACTTGACCGGCGGCTACATCCTTGATTACGCCCGTCCTAGAGGAGAGAATCGCTCCTTTGCCGATGTGAATTTGGTTGGCAATCCCCGCCTGACCCGCCACGATGACGTTATCTTCGAGGGTGACACTGCCCGCCATGCCAGATTGACCCGCCATCAGGCAATGTTGACCCAGTTGGCAGTTATGGGCAATTTGCACCAGGTTGTCAATTTTGGTATTCCGCCCTAGACGGGTTTCCCCCATGGCAGGCCGATCGACCGCACTATTGCACCCGACTTCCACCTGATCTTCTAAAACCGTATAGCCAGCCTGATCTAACTTGACCCAGCCCTGGGCGGAGGGCACAAAACCAAAGCCTTCGGAACCGATGACCGCCCCACTGTGAATCACACAATCACTGCCTAAAATCGCCCGCTCATGGATCACCGCTTGGGCATGAACCACCGATCGTCTGCCAATGTGAGCGCCGCCATAAATGACCACATGGGGATGCAAACACACCTCATCTTCCACGATCGCCCCTGGGCCAATGACCACATAGGCCCCAATACTCACCCCTTCCCCCACATGGGCAGTGGGATCGACGATCGCGGTGGGGTGAAGGCCCACGGGAGGACGCTGGGGCTGGTAAAACAGGGGCACGGATCGGGCAAAAAGGAGTTTCGGTTGGACAGAGGCAATCCAGGCAATGCTCCGATCGCTGGCGAGTTGTTGCAGTTGGGGATCGGGGGGCAAGAGGATGGCGCTGGCCTGGGTATTTTCCAGTAAGACCAGGGATTTGCCCGCTTCCAAAAAAGTCAAACTCCCAGACTCCGCCGTTTCCACCGGAGCGATCGTTTTGAGGAGGGGATTCGCAGCCAGATCGAAGGCGGTACCACATTCAGGATAGGCCTGCAAGGCTAGGAGCAGATCTTGAGCGGAGAGGGGGGCTTTTAGGGAAGTCATCGCAAGGGGCAATTCTAGGGAAATGCTGGGATCTTACACCGTAGGGGTGGTGTTCATGGTTTGTACCATTAGGGATTTTTCCTAGTGATTTTCTGAATGACGAGCAAGAGTTATCTAAGGCTATTACTGAGGGGCTTGGGCACGATCCAAACAGAACGGACATACCACTGAACTGTTCTGCTTGGCTTCATAAGAACTTCACTATGCCCCAATGGTTACGGCGATCGTTCTTCGAGCTTCGACCTTTTTTCTCGGAACTTCAAGCAATTTTCTCGGAACTTCAAGCTCTTTTCTTGGAGTGTCGAGCAATTTTCTCGGAGCTTCAAGCTTTTTTCTCGGACTGTCGAGCAATTTTCTTGGAACTTCAAGCTCTCTTCTTGGAGTGTCGAGCAATTTTCTCGGAGTTTCAAGCTTTTTTCTCGGAACTTCAAGCAATTTTCTTGGAACTTCAAGCTCTTTTCTCGGAGTGTCGAGTAATTTTCTCGGAGTTTCAGGCTTTTTTCTTGGAGTGTCGAGCAATTTTCTCGGAATTTCAAGCTTTTTTCTTGGAGTGTGAGCCTCTGAGCCTGGCCACTGGAGCAAAAAGGCTGAAAAAATCCGACCTCGGAGGGGGAACGTTGAGGCTCTGAGCTTGAAAGGCCGAGCTTGGAACTCGAAAGACCGAGCTTTTTGCTCGGAAGGCCAGGCAATTTGCTCAAATTGTCGAGAATTTTTCTTGAATTGGGGGCAGATCAATCATTAATCGATGACCAAAACGATCGCTGAAATCCTGACTCCCAAACCAGAAGCCCGATCGCTGCGTGTCTAGGCTGACTCCCGGAGAGACGATCGTTTAGAAGGCTAGAAGGTTAATCTTTATATTTCTCTATAGTAGTCAAGAAAAAATATGGGAGAAATTCAATGCTTAAAATGGTGGTGTTTTGCGTCATGGGGTGGGCAAGTGTTGCATCCCTATGTAAGATTCTGGGAAATCCGAGATCTAGACGATGCCCAAGACTGCTACCCCTGCAAAACCCGATCGCTTTCATTTGACCAGGAGACTGCACCATGAGCGAGCAAGCCGCCTTTACCCTGCGGGGTCGCAACCCCGATGTGTTAACCTGCATCGCTAACCTCTCCAACGATGAAGTTTTTACACCGCCGGATTTGGCAAACCGAATGCTGGACACCCTGGCGAAAGCATGGGCAACGAATCATAACGGGGCGAACCTTTGGGCAGATCCGACGGTGAAGTTTCTCGATCCCTGTACTAAGTCGGGGGTGTTTCTGCGGGAAATTACCCGTCGGCTAACCCAAGGACTGACGGAGGAAATGCCAGACTTGGAAGAGCGGGTGAACCATATTGTGACGAAACAGGTGTACGGTATTGCTATTACCCATCTCACCAGTTTGTTGGCGCGGCGCAGTGTCTATTGCAGTAAACACGCCAATGGCAAACATTCGATCGCTAAAGGATTTACTCACGAGGAGGGGAATATTTGGTTTGAACGGATGGAGCATAGCTGGGGTAAGACTAAGTGCAAATTCTGTGGTGCGCCAAAAGCAATTCTGGATCGGGAGGATGGGCTAGAAACCTATGCCTATCCCTTTATTCATACAGATAATATTCAGAATTTTATGAGTGATTTATTTGGAGAAATTATGCAATTTGATGTAATTATTGGTAATCCACCGTATCAGATGAAAGGTGGGGGCGGGGGAAGTAATGACTCCTCAATTTATCACCTGTTTATAGAGCAAGCGAAGCAACTTGAACCACGATACCTCAGCATGGTTATCCCTTCACGATGGATGGCAGGTGGCCGTGGTATGGATGAGTTCCGTAAGACTATGCTTTCTGATCGGCATATTAGCCAACTTGTTGATTATCCAAACTCAGCACAAGTATTTCCAGGTGTAGATCTAAAGAGTGGTATTTGCTACTTCTTATGGGAGCATCAATATGATGGAGACTGTTCTGTAACTCTCATTCGAGATCATGATGTAGTTGGCCCAAAAAAACGAAAACTTAATGAATATGACATATTTATAAGAGATGATCGTGCTGCTGTAATTCTCAAGAAGATTCTCCAACATGGAGAATCTAGTACCAGTTTTGAAGAATTACTCACTGGTGATACCCCGTTTGGCTTGGCATCAAATTTTACAGCATTTCGGACAGGTGAACCGAATGAATGCGAAGTTAAAGTCTATGCGAGATCAAATTCGGGCAGACGCAGCGGAGCAATGAAGAGATCAAGTATATCAAAGAATATACATCTGATTGACACTTGGAAAGTCCTTGTTCCAAAGGCTGGGCCAGGAAATAGCGGTGGACACATCGTACCTGATATGGTTTTGGGTAAACCCAACATTGCCGAACCGAACTCTGTCTGTACACAGACATGGCTTGTTGCTGGCCCTTTCAAATCTAAGCCGCAAGCAAAGAGTGCTGCCTACTACCTCCAAACCTCATTTGTGAGATTCCTCGTATCCTTGAGAAAGATAAGCCAAGATGCAATGAGGGGGGTCTATCGATGGGTTCCTCAACAGACCTGGGATCGCATCTGGACTGATGAAATGCTTTACGAAAAATACGGCATTACAGATGAAGAAATCGCATTTATCAATAGCATGATCCGCCCGATGGATCTTAGTGAAATTTCGGAAGATGATTAGAGGGAGCGTGTAGAGAAAATTTGGTATTCAACTAACCTAAAGGAGGCTTAGACTATGAAAGCACTTAAAGTAATGGGAACGATCGACGATCGGGGAAATCTAGCTTTAGTAGTTCCCGTAGGATGTGTTAGCGACAGCGTAACGCATCAAAACCTCACTCTGCTGTGCGTTACGGCTCTGCCTAACGCACCCTACAAATTGCGTTTACTTTTTCTGATCTACTTAGAAATATCAACAAAGCTACGGCTTGAACAATTTAACCTTAAACTAACCTAAAGGAGGCTTAGACCATGAAAGCACTTAAAGTAATGGGAACGATCGACGATCGAGTTCATCCGGTAACCCTGGCAAAATCTCAGCCAACTCGTCGTCGCTTTCCTATTCCTGAATTGGCGGGTAAAGCCACAACTTTAGGGGATATTGTTAGCCCGATTGTTGATGAAGGAGACTGGGAATGTCTGACCAGTAATAGCAAAGATATGGAGGATGCGGATGATTAAAGCAAAATTCTAAACAATAGACGAATAACAACACGATCTTCAGGTATATTCAGGTTATTGAGGTAGAAACATGATTGTTTATTCTTACTCTGAAGCAGAGCAACAGCTTTCAGTTTTATTAGAAACAGCTTTAAGGCAAGGTCAGGTGAAGCTTAGGAATCAACATGGACAAATATTTATTATTTCTCCAGAGAAACCTCAGAAATCATCCGCTTTTGACATAGAAAGCCTACAAGCTTCTATTAGTAAATCAGATATTCTTGAAGCTATTCAAGAAAGTAGAGAAAGGTTTGCATTCTTGCATGATGAACCTGAATCTACGAACGACGATGAATACCTCAGGAGTATTCCTGGTATGGTGGAAAGTATCCAAGCTGCTCGTCTTGAACCAATGGTACAGGGCAAAGCTTTAGAGGAGTTAGATTGGTAATGTATCAGCTTAACCGAAGTACTGTTTTTACCAGGGATTTTTATGCAACTTGAAGACTATTTTCTGTTTCTCTCACCTGACGACATTCGCCTAAAAGGTACGCGAGTTGGCATTGAAACTATTTTGTACGACTACATTTATCGGAGTCGCACTCCAGAGGAAATTGCCAACATCTATCCATCCTTAAGTTTGGAGCAGGTTTATGCCACTATTCTTTACTACTTACACAACAAAAAACTGGTAAATCAATATATTGCAGACTGGCTCGAACATGGGGAGCAGATGTGGGCAGAACAGCAGCGAAACCCTTCTCCTGTTAGATTGCGACTTCAACAGATAAAAGAATCAAAAGTGACGATCGCCCATGAATCTCAAGTATCTGTTTGATGAAAATGTCAATCCTGAGTATGCCCATCAGCTAAGGCGGCGACATCCAGAATTAGTGATACGAATAGTTGGCGAGCCTTCAACACCTGCAAAAGGTACACTCGATCCAGAAATTTTGAATTGGTGTGAACAGACAGGTTTTATGTTGGTAACTAACAATCGGCGATCAATGCCTGTTCATCTAGCTGACCATTTAGCTCAAGGACGGCATATTCCAGGTATTTTGATACTAAATCCCAGATTGAGTTTGGGTGCCACTTTGGATGAGTTGGGTATCATAGCATTTACGACCTTTGAATATGAATATCAAGACCGAATTGAATATTTACCGCTCACATAACGGAACGAACTGCTACAAATTCTGCTACAAACCACATTTAAGACGGTGGAGAATCCAAAAAATCTCATAGCTGACTATTGGCTTCAAGAAGATTCAATTGAAGACTTCCTTGCCTTCTTACGGCAACGACGACAAATCCCTAGTAGACTAAGTTGTATATCTGCCTACCATTTCAATCTCAGCATCTTTGTATAGCGTGAGCAAGACGATCGTAATAATGCTGGCAGACTTGTGCCTCACTGTACTAGTTCCCCCGTCATTGATACAGAGCAAGCCCGGAAAAATCAAACCGCGATCGATCTGCTCGATTCTTGGTTAGGTGAAACAGAAGATCCCGCAGAACATCAGCAAGCTTGGGACTTTTTGAGCGATTCATTAGAGCATTGACTTGGCAATCGATTTTGTAGAAGCAGATTACAAGTAATTCAGGCACACAAGGAGATTAAGATACCTATGACAAAAACGATCGCTGAAATCCTAACTCCCAAACCAGAAGGTCGATCGCCAGCCCTTCGCCCCTAAGTGTGATGCTATAGTAATATCATGGCTACCACACTCCCTATTAATGTTGTGATTGATACCAATGTTGTGCTTGAGGGCTTAACCAAGCAGGGGAGCGCTCCTGGTCTAGTTATTGATGCATGGCTAACAGATCTGTTTGCAGGTGATCACCCCCGCTGAATTAGTGACTCGACTAGCACTTGGAGAATACTAACAATGAGCCATCTCACACTTCAGTTACCAGAAACGTTACATCAGCAGTTAATTCACCTAGCTGAAGGTGAAGGCATTTCTGTCAGTCAGTATATTGTTTACTTACTCACCCGTCAGGTATCAGCCTTAACCTACAGAGTTCAAGCCACACCGGTTGAAGAGATTCATCAACAAAAACAGGCATTTGAAGCTTTACTAAATCAACTCGGAACAGCCTCACCCGCAGAACTGCAAGCCGTACTCGATCAACGAGAAGTTGTGCCACCAGAGCCAGACTTAAATCCCGAAATTATTGCCCAGTTTCAGCAACGTCTGCGTGATGCAGCTAAGGATGGAAATGCTCCCTAAGCCTCCTCAGATATTTCCCACAATACCGCTATGACAAAAACGATCGCCCAGACTTTAAAGAACCAATGTCAATGAACCCACACAAGGAGGCAGAATAACAATGGCAGTAACAATTATGGACGATCTATTGGATGGGTTAGAGCTATCCGAAACGGTACAACAACAGGCATTGGCCAAAGCCAAGGAAGGCTATGTAATGGCATTGCTAGAGGTGGGAGAAATCACCAGTGGACGGGCGGGGAAAATTTTGGGAGTGCCCCGGTTAGAGGTGCTGGAAATGATGAAACGATGGGGAATTTCTCTTTTTGATGATTCGCAAACCCTAGAAGAGTTAGCCCTAGAGGTCGATCAAGCGGAACGAGTCTTAAATTAAGGGTGGAGGAACCAAATCTATGAAAATTACAGTTGATTTACCCGACAGGTTAACGGAAAAGATTGCAGATTTTTGGCAGGATGTGCCGGGAAAAGTGGTCAACACTTTGCTGGTGTCGGCATTTCGAGATCGGCTAATCAGCTTTGAGGAATTGTGGGAAATGTTGGCGCTGAAATCGGATAGGGAAAAGCGCTTGTTTTTACAGCGGGAACAGGTGTTACACACAGGAGGGTTGTTGAATCTGTATGGAACCTGTGCGAATTTATCGATCGAAGTAGATGATGCGGGGATTGATTCAAATTGCATTTTTATCATGAACGATGAACCACAAACGAATGACGATGAATACCTCAGGAGTATTCCTGGCATGATGGAAAGTATCCAAGCTACTCCAAATTTATGAAAATCGAAAGCATTAGACTTAAAAACTTTAAATCCTTCAAAGCTGTTGAAGTGAATAATTTACCTGGGTTTTGTGTATTTGTAGGAGCGAATGGTACCGGAAAAAGCACCCTTTTTAGTGTGTTTGATTTCCTACGCGATGCCCTATCTGGCAATGTCAACTCAGCTTTAGCCAGGCTAGGTGGTAGTCGAGGGTTTCAGGAAGTTCGCAGTCGCAACACCACAGGCTCCATTGAAATTGAACTAAAATTTAGAAATCAGCCTGACGATCCTTTGATCACCTATACCTTAGAAATCAATCAAGACGATCGGGGTAAAGCCTATGTTGAACGAGAAGTCCTAAAATATCGTCGAGGAAGTAGGGGTAAACCCTGGCATTTTCTGAATTTTGCCAAAGGACATGGTACCGCTGTTACCAACGAACTGGAAAATGTAGAAAGCGCTGAAGATCTCAAACGAGAGGAACAAACCCTAAAATCTCCTGATGTTTTAGCCATCAAAGGATTAGCTCAGTTTGAGCGTTTTCCGGCGATCGTAGCCCTAGGAAATTTAATTGATAACTGGCATATTTCCGATTTCCATATCGATCGCGCTCGACCAGAACAGGAAGCAGGCTATGCAGAACACCTGTCACGGGAAGGGAAAAATTTAGCACTGGTCATTCAATATTTGTATCATCAACACCCTCAGATTTTTCGCCAAATTCTAGATCAGCTACAGCGGTGTATTCCTGGTATTGAGAAGGTTGAATCTAAAACAACAGAAGAAGGACGGGTACTTTTAAAGTTTCAGGATGGCTCTTTTGAAGACCCATTTTTAGCCCGATATGTTTCCGATGGAACCATCAAAATATTAGCATATCTTACCTTACTCTATGATCCTGATCCTCACCCCTTATTATGTGTAGAAGAACCCGAAAATCAACTCTATCCCCAGTTATTGTGGGAACTTGCGGAGGAATTTAGAGCTTATTCTCAACGAGGATCACAGGTTTTTCTTTCAACCCATTCTCCTGATTTTTTAAACGCTGTTCAGCTTGAGGAAGTTTTTTTACTCACCAAAGAACAGGGATACACCACAATAAAACCCGCTAGTAAAGATCCTCAAGTAAAAGCACTAATAGCAGAAGGGGATCAGATGGGTTACCTCTGGAAAAGTGGACTATTGCCAGAAATGAACTTACGGTAGAAATTTATGGTAGTTATGGGAAATCAACCACCCAAATTAATTTGTTGCTTGGAAGAACCCTCCGCCAAAGAATTACTTCAGGGTATTTTACCTCGATTAGGAGTCGATCGCTTTCAGTTCATTATTTTTGAAGGCAAACAAGACCTGGAAAAACGACTTCAGCGAACCTTAAAAGCTTGGCAAGAACCCAATTGTATTTTCCTGATTTTGCGAGATAAAGATGCGGGAGATTGCCACCAAATTAAAGAAAAACTTTTTAGACTGTGCCAGCCCACTGGAAAAAAAGCGTTAATTCGCATTGCTTGCCATGAGCTAGAAAGCTTCTACTTAGGCGATCTGGCCGCAGTGGAGCAAGGTTTGAATCTTACAGGAATTTCTCAACAGCAGAATAAAAAGAAATTCCGAGAGCCAGATCATTTACCCAATCCAGCACTAGAACTTTCTAAACTCACCCAAGGCAAATATCAAAAAGTACTAGGCTCTAGGGATATTAGTCCTTACCTCTCGCTACACGGGAGTAAATCTCGTAGTTTTCAGGTGCTTATCCAAGGCATTATTAATTTTTTACAACTCAAATAACAAATAGAATAGGATAACTATGACAAAAACGATCGCTGAAATCCTAACTCCCAAACCAGAAGCTCGATCGCCCCGTATCTATGCTTACTCGATCGCGGATCCAGCCCACAAGGGACTGCTCAAAATTGGGCAAACAACGCGGGATGTAAAACAGCGGGTTCAGGAGCAACTGAAAACCGCTGCTATCAAGAACTACAAAATTGAACTGGATGAACCTGCGGAGCGTGAGGATGGCTCTATTTTTACTGATCATGAGGTGCGGCGGGCGCTGCTCCGTAAGGGGTTTGAAAATACGGAACTGGAGTGGATGCGCTGCAAGGTCAAGGATGTAAAGACTGTCCTCTCGGAACTCCGCACAGGGCAACGGTTTACCGGGAGCCATCACGAAACCTTTTTGATGCGTTGGGAACAGGCGGAGGCGGTGAATAAAACCCATAGTTATTTTCACTCCATCTGGCAGGAGGATATGCACGCGGTTCCCCGCTTTCTCTGGAATGCCAAGATGCGCTTTGGTAAGACTTTTACGACCTACCAGTTAGCCCGGAAGTTAGGGGCTAAACGGGTGCTGGTGGTCACGTTTAAGCCTGCCGTTGAGGATGCTTGGCAAACGGATCTAGAGTCCCATGTGGATTTTGATGGTTGGCAATATCTTTCTCGAAACTCCGATCTCGACCCAACCCAAATCGATACCAGTAAACCAGTCGTCTATTTCGGATCATTCCAGGATCTTCTGGGAAAAGATAAGACGGGAAGCATCAAGCCCAAAAATCAGTGGATTCACAAAGTAGAGTGGGATCTGGTGGTATTTGATGAGTATCACTTCGGGGCATGGCGAGAAACCGCAAAGGAACTTTTTGAGGAAGAGGAAAAAGCGATCGATCGACGGGAAGCACAACTGGAGGATACGAAGCGCCTGGAGGATCGCATTGCTGATCTACAGGAGCCGCTGGAGCAAGAAACGGAATTTTTACCCATTACCACTAAAGCCTACCTGTACCTATCGGGAACGCCTTTTCGGGCGCTATCAACGGGGGAGTTTATTGAAGAACAAATCTTTAACTGGACATACACCGACGAGCAACGGGCAAAGGAAGAATTCGCAGCAAAGCACCCAAACGATCGTAATCCCTATAGTGCATTGCCCCAAATGCGGTTGCTGACTTACCAAATGCCGGACGAGTTATTAGCGATCGCTAGTGATGGGGAGTTTGATGAGTTCGACCTCAATGCTTTCTTTGAGGCATCGGGAACGGACAAAGGGGCAAAGTTTAAGCATAAAAGTGATGTACAAAAGTGGCTGGACATTATTCGCGGGGAGTACGCTCCCCAAACAGTGGAACACCTGAAGACGGGGACGCGGCCCCCCTTTCCCTATTCCGATGCACGGCTGCGACCCTATCTGCAACACTCCTTCTGGTTCTTGCCCAATGTGGCCGCACTTTTTTCAACGCCAATTCCTACGGAAACATCCGTTGAAACC
>OGWH01000067.1_pt1 | contig 13343 bp, 22 predicted proteins | sample 1575971 | NCBI WGS metagenome assembly OGWH01 (sample SAMN07581554, study PRJEB24739) | freshwater metagenome
GTTTCCCAGTCACGATATGTTGGGCGTGGACTTATCGATCTCCGTATGGTCTGGCATCAAGAAGGACCGGGGTCTGGCCCGTGAGGTCACAGACTCTAAGAGTGCCAAGGCTGGCACGGCACAAGTCACCAAGTACTTGCTCGGTGACTGCCCCGCGCTGCACGACATACACAAGTATGTTGCTATGGTGCGCAACGACCACATGCGCCTGACGCAGGAGTGGTCTGCGATACGAGTCATAAAAAATACTCGGTACCTGTCCGAGTACACCCCCCTGATGCAGCAGCACCAGGACATCTTCTGGCCCAAGGTCCGGGCATTTATACAGGAGTATGACCAGCATGTGAGTGCTGCGGCATTCGCTCTGTCCGGGATGTTCAACCGGGACGACTACCCCACCAGAGATGCGCTGGAGTCGAAGTTCCGATTCGTGGTTGCGCCTGTGCTTATCGCTACCGACGCTAGGACAGAAGTGCAGGACGAGGCTGTAAAGTACATACAGCAAGAGTACGCCAAGCATTATCAGGACATGCTCTTGCGAGCGATGGGCGATGCGTGGGACCGACTCCACAAGTGCCTGTCCCATGTGTCGGAGCGGCTGGACTACGGTGCTGACAACAAGAAGATCTTTAGGGATACTCTTGTCAGCAACGTGCGTGACATGATCGGACTTCTCGATGGGTTTAACCTCACGGGCGACGATGCTATGGAGCGTGCCCGAGTAAAGCTTCTCGATGTGTTCGATGGTGTGACTGCTGAAGCACTGCGCGAGGACGACACCCTCCGTGCAGATACGAAGCAGCGTGTGGATAAATTGCTTAAAGAAATATCATGGTAAGGAGAGATCTATGTCTATCAATGCAGCGACCACTTACGCACTCAACATCAATGAGTGCGCCGACTCCATCCAGTACCTCGGGCCTAAGCGCACTATCATTGTGCGTGGCCCGATGGGGTGGGGTAAATCGTCCCTCCTCAAGCTGATGCGCAAGCGGCTGGGTGATGGGTTTACGTACGTGTACTTTGACTGCACCACCAAGCTGGACACCAGCGACCTGCACCTCCCGCAGTTTATGCAGACTGACGACGGGGAGCAGTTCGTGCGGTATGTACCTGTAGAGGAGTTCGGTCTGCATTACCGCAAGCCGATTGTGCTGAACATCGATGAGATCGGTAAGGCCGAGAAGTCGGTGAAGGCTGCGCTCATGCGCGACTTGTTGGAGCGGCATCGGTTTCCTGCGGGGAGTATCGTGTTCGGCACGACAAACCTGAGCAACGAGCGGCTGGGCGACCTGCTCATGCCGCATCATCGGAATCGGTTGGATGTCATCAACATGCGCAACTCTACGCAGGAGGAGTGGATAGAGGACTTTGCGTATGAAGCCAACATCCACCCTTCCGTCATCGGTTGGGTCTCAGAGCATCCAGAGTTGTTTATCACCTTCACCGACTTGATGGACAACGCGGGGGAGATTTCCAAGCCGACAAAGGATGCGCACCCCATGATCTACATCCCCGGTGATGTGGGGCGTGAGGCATTCGTGACGGGCCGCTCTCTGGAGGCTGCGAGTGATGTGCTCCACTCGCTGGATGGGCGTGTCACTGAGCGGGTGGTGACTGCGCACCTCATCGGGACTATCGGTCCTGCTGCGGCGCTCAGTCTTGCGGCATACCACAACGTGGCAAACGAGTTGCCTCGCCTTGCGGACATCAAGGCATCGCCGCTTGCCGCTCTGGTGCCGACGCATCCGGCGGCTGCGTGTATGACAGTGCACCGCACGTTGGCACTTATTGAGCGTAATTGGATGGATTCTTGGATGGACTACTTGGCACGCTTGCCCCGTACTGTGCAGGGTATGTTTGCTATGGTGGCTACCAAGAAGAACTACCACAAGCGCGACATCGTCATGTCTAACAGCAAGTTCCAGCGATGGGCTTTGACCAACAATTACATCTCTGCACAAGATAAAGTGTAAGTCCCCCACATAGAGGCTGGGCGGCACTAGCGGCAGATGCGAGCGTGCGCTCAGGGTGTAGGGATGGGGGACATGCGAGGACTCTCTACACGCTCCATGACATGCGGGGGGCATGTAATCTGCCAACCCCCCACCCTTAACTAACGGAGAGTAACTATGTTTTCCTTCAATAAACCGCTCACTCCGGCCCAGCGGTTGGAGCGCAACGTGCAGATCATCATGGCGCATGACTCCATGACTGCACTGGGCCCAATCATTATGTTGGGCACCAAATGTATCGACGACACACCAACTGCCCGGACCGACGGACTCGATGAGATGTACGGTGCCGACTTCGTTGGTCGGCTTACGGATCCCGAGTTTCGCTTTGTCATTCTGCATGAGTCCGGGCACAAGATGTACCAGCACCTTCACGCATGGCGGCACTTGTACGATGAGAATCCGCAGAAAACCAACATCGCGTGTGACATCGTGCTCAACGACTGGTTGATTAAGGTGGCGGCACAGTATCCTGAGTTCATACAGATGCCTGCAATGGGTGTGACGGGGGCGACATACGGCATCGACAGCACAGGTAAAGATGTGCCTGACATCTATGCGCTGCTGCCTGACGCCCCTCAAGAAAAGCCGATGGACTCTCACGACTGGGAGCAAGCCAAGGAAAGAACTCCGCAAGAGGTGCGGGAGATGGAGCAGCAAGTAGCTGCTGCGTTGCAGCAGGGGGCGTTGCTTGCGTCTAAGACGGGCACGGGAAATAGCCGTGTGCTGAGTGAGTTGCTTGAGCCTCGGGTGGACTGGCGGTCTCGGTTGCAGGACTATGTGTTGTCTTTCACTCGGGGGCGTGGGGTGTCTACGTGGCGTAAGCCGAATCGACATACTTTGGCACACGGGCTGTACTTGCCGGGGCAGGTGGCTGAGCGGCTAGGTGTCTTGGTGGTTGCTGTAGATACATCGGGGTCCATATCGTCAGAACTTCTGCGGTCTTTTCTGACAGAGATTGCGGCTATCATGACTTTGATGTCTCCAGAGTCGGTGCACCTGATGTATTGGGACACGACTGTGTGCGCTGATGAGCAATACGACGAGACTACTTATGCCAGTATGCCTTACGCCACCAAGCCGCAAGGTGGTGGCGGTACTGTAGCTTCCTGTGTGCCGCGCTACATGCAGGAGTATGGGATAGCGCCTGACTTGGCCATTATATTTACTGACGGTTATGTCAGTGGCAGTTGGGGCGAGTGGCCGTGCCCCACGTTGTGGTGTATTACTTCCAACATATCGTCCCCCATCGGGGCGACGTTGCGCATTAAATAGGAGAGTGACATGGACCTTAAATTTGTACGTGCCGTCAAAGAACTAACCGGGCATCCCGATTTTACTTATGTGCGCAAGCCTTCAACGCCTTGCATAGAGGTTGATCGCGTGTATGTACTTCCCAAATTGGCAGACCTCATGCATGCTGTAAAAATGGTGCTGCCAAAAGTGCAATTCGGTATTGTCCCCCATAAATATTTCTCTACGGACAAACCGCTGGAGCAGTTGGCGGTATATCGTTCTGATGATCTGTTTTCCTTGGGATGTATCGGCATTCATGAGGACAAGTATTGTGTGTACTCTCGACATATAAAGAACGCTAGAGCGCGCTCCAATAATCCAGGGCACCACCGAGCGGTATCGGCTGACTTGTCCCGTATTGCAAAAACAGCCGCCGCCAAGCTGCGCCCCTTTTCGATGGAGTTCGAAGCAGCGCACACGTTCTCTTTGCTTAGGGAGCACGTGATACGTCGTTCGGCCCAAGCAGAAGCGGACCTTGCAGCTTTGTGTAGTCTTGATACTGGCGATGTATGCCGAGAGATAGAGCATTACCTGCGCGAAAAAACTTTTGCATTCAATACGGCTAGTTTTAAGCGTTTGCGGGACAACTACATCTCGACAAGAAATGCTTGCCTTGCGAACCGCGAGCGCAGCAAGGGGGCGTACTACGTACGCATACACGCTGGCAACGCTACGCTTATTGAAGCAGTGGATGTTTCAGTGCGAAGACAATCAGCACTTACTTTTAAGAAGGAGGCATGTACCATGCTAGCTGATGATTTACCGTATGACATACAGGCCAAAATAGCTACTCTTATGATGGGGCCTGTTGACTTGGTCACTGATGAAGTTGGAGTGCGACTTGATGATACCCACTTTTGGGTTGAAAGGAATGACTGAAGCCGCTGTGTCTGATTATCTTCGGGTTACGTTTTCTGAGTGGCCTGAAGATACTGCGGCTGTCATGCCCTTCGACCGCTTGCGGTGGAGTGCGCTCCCTCCTACGGTACTCCCGGTGGGAGAGTTGCCCGACTGGGTGCAAGAGCGCCTATCTGTTCTAGCTATGCTGACCCCGCCCGACGAAGTAGAAGGGGTAGGCAAGCGAGTGTCCAAAGATATTTTTTGGGTGTTAATACCACATGCAGACGCCAGAAGGGAAAGTAAAGGAAAAGGTAAAAGACGTACTACGTAGTCTGGGCGCGTATTACGTCATGCCTGTGACCGGAGGCTACGGAGCCTCCGGCGCACCGGACTTTATTGTATGTTACAAGGGAAGGTTTGTTGGTATTGAGTGTAAAGCTAAACGAGGCAGACTTACCCCCTTGCAACGGATGAACTTTGATGCTATAGTTTGCGCTGGAGGGGAGACTTTCTTGGCTGACGAAACGTCAGTCAGCACCCTCCGCGATTTTTTGATAGTAGTTCCCAACAAGGAGAGCAATGATGAAACGTAAGAAAACTATGCCGAGAGTGACGGAAAAAGAAGTAGATTACATGCGTGCGCTACGCGCTGAAGGTATGTCCATACCGCAAATAGCTAAGCTCACTAAGCGAAGCAACTATACAGTTAAGAAGTATACGGCTCCAGCGGAGCCTGTAGCCCCGCCAGAACCTGTAGCCCCGCCTCCAGCGGAGCTTGTGGTTGCTCCTTACGTACCGACTCTCCCACCTAAGGATGGGATCATTGCACGCATACGCAAGTGGATCTTCGGTATATGAAGTACCAAAAATATTTTGATTGGATAGGGGCACAGGTCGTAAACGCTAACGACCTGTGCAAGGAGTTCAACATTTCCCACGCCTCTGCGCGACACAACCTCAGCCAGCTTGTGAAGCTGGGGTTGTTGGACATCTTCGATATGAAGAACCGCGCAGGATTTGTCTGTAAACATTACAGTAGATCCGTAGCAGCAGGGCCTCCTCCACCAGAAGTGAAACAAGAAGAGACCCCTGCTGAAACAGTAATGAGCGCATCCAAGAAAGCATATCTTGATTTGTGCTATGACATTACAGGAGTGAAAGTAGAACTTAAGAAACACATGGACGACTGGTATTTACCTATGTGTCATATCAATGCTTGGCCGTTTACAAACCACTATGGAGATTTATATGAAGAAGAAAGGCTTTATGGAGTTAAATCTACCCGCGTCTAGGGATGAGCAGCCTGTGATGGTGTTGGGCGGCATCACCTACTACCCACACTATCTAAAACCGCAAGTGTGGTGCGGGCCTGGGACGAATAAAGAAACTGAGAACAGCTTCTCTACAAAAGAAATGCTTTTGAAAGGAGCTAAACAAAGCACTCGCTATCTTTGGGAGCGGTCGTGGACCAAGTGAACCATCCGAAACACTACGTCTCCCACCCCTCCGGGGTGGAGTGCATCGAGATCACGGAGCACATGAACTTCAATCTCGGCAATGCCATTAAATACATATGGCGTGCATCCCTCAAAGGAAAAGAGATCGAAGATCTGCGGAAAGCAAGATGGTACGTTGACCGGGAGATACAGAGACTGATGAAGGAGAAACCATGAAATTTAGAGTTGACCCCGATGTCATCAAAGGGCTACGCATCATTTCAAACTGGAAGGAGAAAAATCAATGAGCCTAATGCAAGACCAAATAGAGGCGCTGCGCCAAGCCATCGCAGAGGCAGAAAATCAGTATGCAGTTAAAGCCGCAGCGTTGGCACATTTGAGCGACAGGATTCAGATAGACCCAAAAACAGGAAATGTAAGTATTGGCTCAAAATGCGAAGCTGAGGTTAAATGGGATGCCTCTGCTCCTCTCGTAATGACTCCGCACCCTGCCTTTCAGAAGCGTGAATGGGTCGGGCTGACTGACGAAGAAATCGATACAGCATGGCGATCAGTGGATTACACGGTTCCATACAACCAATTCAGGATTGATGTTGCCCGTGCCATTGAAGCCAAGCTGCGGGAGAAAAACGGTGGATAGGTACGACATTATCAAGCTAGCAAAACAGGCATGGCTGCGTCGCACGGGCTGCGTTTGGACAGAGCCGCAATGCTGGAGCAAGGCCGAGCTTGTACGCTTCGCTGAACTTATCTCAGCAGCAGAGCGTGAGAAGGTCGCTAAGTGGATGATGCAGGAGGGGTACACAACGGGACATGGCAACACGATTGAAGACCTGCTGCACGAGCTTGAGTGGCAGATTCGTGAGCGAGAGTCGCCGGATGCTTGGAAACAAGCGCCGGATCTAGCATGACGTACAAAAGATTCGTGCGAGATCTCCGCATAGGAGAAGAGTTCATTCTTTGTTCAACCCTCGTACGGTACAAACTTGTAGAAAAATACAAGCCAGGACCACAAATCGGAATATGGTATATCTGTGAACGAATACCCACCGGAACCCTAGAACGTCTGGCGCACAACCGTCGTGTTATCAAGGAAGAACATGGACAAAGTAATAACAGTGAAACAACTTAACAAGAGTTGCGGGGAGTGTACTGCCTGCTGCTCAGGGCTACTAAGTGGTGTGGCACACGGGCATGTGTTTTACCCAGGCCGCCCGTGCTTCTTCAAGGCTAAGAGTGGGTGTAGTATCTACGAAGACCGACCCGAGTCACCGTGCAAGAGTTATCAGTGTGGCTACCTGATCCATCCATTCTTCCCGGAGTGGATGCGCCCCGACCAGTGCGGGGTGATTGCCACGCCGAGGATACATTCGTACAAGGATGGCGAAGAGACCAAGTACATCCAGTACCTGCAACTGTCGGAATACAAACCACCTATGTCAGCGGTGACGCTATGGTGGTTCGTCGAGCGCTATCTTGAAGGCTCGATACCGAATCTACTGATTACCCTCAACGGAGGTTCCCAAAGGTTGGGCACAGCAGAATTTTTTAAGGCTTCATTATGAAAACAGAAGTATTTTTTGATTACTCGGAACACATACTTAAAGCGCAAGACAAAGCAAAACAAGTTTATGCCGCGTGTCTTGAAGAAAGGTACGAAGACGCCATGCGTTTTTGTTTGGAGTCTACGGCACACCTGTGCGATACATACGCGGCTATCATGGCGAGACAAAACAATGATACAAAAAGACACGAAAGTAAAGATTAGATCCACTGGTCAGATAGGTTACATAGCAAACATAGATGAGATAAGTTACTGCATACGAACACCGTCCGAAGACGGCTGGCCTTTCCCTAGCTACCAATGGGTATCGAAGCGCGATGTGGTGCGTATGCACGACAAAAAAGAATTGCCTGATGTAGGCGATGCACCTTTTTAGGAGAGTTACGATGCTTTTGACTATTGATTTTGAGACTTACTATGATAAAGAATATTCTCTAACCAAGTTGACTACAGAAGAATACATACGTAGTCCCTTTTTTGAAGTGATTGGCGTGGGAGTAAAGCTGGATGATAAAGAACCCCAGTGGGCTAGCGGCACGCATGAAGAAATTAAGAGCTGGCTCTTACAGTTTGATTGGGCCAGTAATTCTGCCCTTGCTCATAACGCTGCTTTTGACGGTGCGATTCTGAATTGGGTGTTTGGCATTCGGCCTAAGGCGTGGCTCGATACGTTGAGCATGGCTCGGTATCTGCATGGGGTAGATGTTGGTGGGTCACTGAAAGCGTTGGCAGAACGCTACAAATTAGGAGTCAAAGGTGAGGAAGTTCTAACTGCTATCGGCCATCGTCGAGCCGACTTCACCCCTGAAGGATTGGCTGCTTATGGTGATTACTGTCTGAACGATGTCAATCTTACCTATAAACTTCTCTTGGCTATGGGGGTGCAGGTGCCTCCTGTTGAGCGCAAAGCAATAGATATCACGGTACGTATGTTTACGGAGCCGATGCTGCGTCTTGACTTGCCGCTGTTAGAAGAACATCTGGAAGATGTGCGACGGCGCAAACAAGTTTTGCTGGATAAGGCTGGTGCTATGACTGAAGACTTGATGAGCAACGACAAATTTGCGGCTTTGTTACGCGCCGAGGGGGTAGTGCCACCAACCAAAATAAGTCCAGCTACGGGCAAGGAAACCTTGGCTATGGCTAAAACCGACCCCGACTTTTTGGCGCTTACCGAACATCCTAGCGAACGTGTGCAGGCGCTCATGGCGGCTCGCTTGGGGGCCAAATCTACTTTGGAGGAGACCCGGACTGAGACGATGATTGCTATTGCGCGTCGCGGTCCTATGCCTGTACCGTTAAAGTATTTTGCTGCACATACAGGACGTTGGGGCGGAGCGGACAACATGAATTTACAAAATCTCCCTCGGGTTGGAGAGGACGCAGGCAAGCTCAAAAGTGCGATACTTCCTCCACCGGGGTATGTGCTTATCGACTCGGATTCATCTCAAATTGAAGCGCGTGTGTTAGCATGGCTAGCTGGACAAGAAGATTTGGTGCAAGGGTTCGCAGACAAGAAACGGGATGTGTACAAAGCGATGGCAGCGAAGGTCTACGGTGTGCCGGAATCTGAGGTAACCGCTCCGCAGCGGCAACTAGGTAAGGTCGCGGTGCTAGGGGCTGGGTACGGTATGGGAGCGGAAAAATTTCAGCTTACGCTTCAAAGTAGAGGAATAGAAGCTTCCATAGAATTGTGCCGTACTACTATACAAGCGTATCGGGAAACGTATCCAGCGATTGTGCGCTTTTGGCGGGAAGCAAACTTCAACCTTAGAAGTTTGATGGATGGTGTAGATGGGTTTTTCAGCGCTCGCAACCTTAAGATTGTGGGGAGACACTACGCCATTCGGTTGCCCGATGGTAGACTTTTGCGATACCCCGGATTGAAACTTTTAGAAGATGGCACGTATGTATACGTCCGCAAGAACAAAGAATACAAAATCTATGGTGGTAAAGTAGTGGAAAATATTTGTCAGGCAGTAGCTAGGTCAGTCATAGCTGAGCAGATGGTGCGCCTTGCGCGGCAATACAGAGTGTTGCTGACCGTGCATGATTCGCTTGTATGCGCAGTGCCTGAAGCAGAAAAGGAAGCAGCGGTGAAGTATGTCAGTGACACCATGAAATGGTCCCCCCCGTGGGCGACCGGATTGTTTTTGGGATGTACAGTCCATGTCGGGGATCGGTATGGTACGTATGAATAATATTTTAATCCTTACGAAAATGGCTGTGATACTTTAGTTAAAGGTGACTTTATGGGTCCTTGGAGTTACAGCGGCATAAAGTTGTTCAATGAATGCCCTAAAAAATACTACCACCTTAGAGTAGCTAAAGATGTGGTGGAGCCAGTAACTGTAGCTTTGACCGAAGGATCCAGATTCCATCTTGCCGCAGAAGAGTTTATTAAAGACGGCACGCCGCTAGCACCGGAGTTTGCGTTTGCGGCTGAAGCTTTGGAAAAACTGCGGGGCATGAAAGGAGAAAAGCTTTGCGAATACCGCATGGGAGTGACCTCAGATTTCAAGCCGTGTTCCTTTGCCGATTCCAGCGCGTGGTGGCGGGGGATTGTAGATCTCGCCATCATAGACAAGGTAAAAAATAGGGCGTACATAGTTGACTATAAGACAGGCAAGTCTGCGCAGTATGCGGACAAGGATCAGCTTGAGCTTATGGCCCTTGCAGTGTTTGCGCACTTCCCGTATGTAAAAACTATCAAGGCTGGGCTGTTGTTTGTTAAATGCGTGGCGTTTATTACGGAAAATTACTCCGCAGAAAACACAGCCGCCACATGGGTTAGGTGGGTGCAGAAATACAACCACTTAAAAACTGCATATGAGTTGGATGTGTGGAACCCTAAACCTAACGCATTGTGCAAACGACACTGCGCAGTGCTAAGCTGTCTGCACAATGGGAGGAACAAGTAATGCCGTATGTAAACACCCCACGCCCGTACAAGCATGAGTATCAACTGCAAAAGAAACGAGGAGATATTGCGGGCAAACTGGAACGACAGCGTGCGCGACGAGCGATTGATAAAACCGGAGTCGACAACAACGACAACGGGAAAGCGGACAAGCGCGAAGGAAAGGACGTAGCGCATCGTAAACCCATCAGCAAAGGAGGATCTAACCAAGACGGTTATTTCATAAGTTCATCTTCTACCAATAGGTCTTTTCGGCGTGACAACAAAAGCGCCATAGTGTCAGAAAAAAGCAAACGCGAAAGAAAATGAAGGAGCGTACATGGAAATCATTCAAGATAAGGCGCTATTATTACGCCTAAGAGATCCGCACATCGTCACGTCTACCATACCCTCCAGCAAAGCTGTGGGGAACAACCAAGTATTGGTGAAGTGGGGTTTTGAGGAGGCGGCGCAGCTTAGACAGCTAAAAATAAAAAACGTACCCTCTCCCATACTGAGAGACTATGTGTGGCCAGGGTTGCATCAGCCCTTTGCCCACCAAAAAACAACTTCGTCGTTCCTCACTTTACATAGGCGGGCCTTTTGCTTTAATGAGCAAGGCACGGGCAAGACCGCTTCAGTTATATGGGCTGCGGACTACCTGATGACTCTTGGGAGAGTATGTCGGGTGCTGGTTATATGCCCGTTGTCTGTCATGGTATCGGCGTGGAGTAGGGACCTGTTTACCTTTGCCATGCACCGCACAGTGGACGTAGCGTACGGCGCTACCGCAAAACGCGCACAAATCATAGAGTCTGCTGCTGAATTTATCATCATAAATTACGACGGTGTCGATACCGTCAAAGATGTTTTGGCCAAAGCCAATTTTGATCTTATTGTTGTAGACGAAGCTAACGCTTACAAAAATCCGCAGACTAAACGCTGGAAAACTTTAAACAAGCTACTTAAACCAGAAACTTGGCTCTGGATGCTCACGGGGACGCCAGCCGCGCAATCCCCCATAGATGCTTATGGCTTGGCTAAAATGGTGTGCCCGATAAACGTACCTAAATTTTTTACTGCTTTCCGCGATATGGTCATGTATCGCGTTGGACAGTTTAAGTGGGAGCCAAAAGATACCGCAACAGATACAGTTTTTCGGGCGCTACAACCTGCCATACGGTTTACTAAAGATGAATGTCTTGATTTACCAGACATGCTTTATGTGACGCGAGCGCTTGATATGTCGGCACAACAGCTAAAGTACTATAATTCTATAAAATCCACTATGTCCGCTACAGCAAGCGGCGAAACTATCACCGCAGTAAACGCAGGGGTGGCTATCACTAAGCTGCTTCAGGTTGCTTGCGGTGCTGCGTACTCTGACTCGGGCGCTACGGTGCAGTTTGATGTAAAGGCTAGGTTCAAAGTACTCCAAGAGATCATTGATGAGTGCAAACACAAAGTGTTGGTGTTCGTACCATTCAAGCATACCATCGAGATGTTGCACGACCTCACAACGGCTCAAGGCATCGAGTCCGCTATCATCGATGGAGGCGTGTCCATGACCAAACGCACCGCAGCCTTTACACGGTTCCAAGATAAGACCACACCCCTGAAGGTGCTTTTTATCCAGCCCCAAGCAGCCGCACATGGGGTCACGTTGACCGCTGCGGATACCGTGGTGTGGTGGGGGCCAACCACCTCGTTGGAGACCTATGCACAGGCTAATGCACGGGCGCACAGGGCAGGGCAGAGCAACAAAGTCACGGTAGTGCGCCTTGTAGGTAGCCCCGTGGAGAAACGGTTGTACCAACTGTTAGACAGTAAAATTGACGCCCACACACAGTTGGTAGACTTGTACAAGGCGGTACTTGACGACTAGATCAGATGCTGCTATAGTGGCTGCGTGTCACCAAAAAGGAGAGTACGACATGGAAAGCAACGATATTGGGGTAGTCCCCTTTGATAAGATTGTGCGGGTGTACATCCGCTTGCGCGACAAGCGGGAAGAACTTACCAGCACATACAATAAAGAGTACAAGGCGCTTAGCGATAAGATGGCCGTTGTAAAAGGAGCCGTCTTAGCCCAGATGCGTGAGGCGAATGTGGAGAGCATGAGCACCGCAGAGGGGGTGGTTTACCGCACGGTGGACCGAAAGTATTGGACCAGCGACTGGGAAACCATGCACAGATTCATTGTGGAAAACAACGCTCCGCAACTGCTGGAGCGGCGTATTCATCAGAGCAACGCAAAAGAATTTTTTGAGTCGAACCCCAACCTTGTGCCCCCTGGGCTGAAGGTTGATAGCGAATATTCCGTAACTATTAGAAGGAAATGACATGAGCACTTCCGAGTATATGACCATTGAGGAAGTGGCTCGGCACTTCCGGGTGTCGGTATCCACAGTGCGAGCGTGGGTGCGCCGAGGCACTATCCCCGCCTTGATGGTAGCTAATATCTTCAGATTTAAGCTACCAGAAGTAGAAGCAGCGCTTTTAGCCCACAGTAAATTGCGCCCGACTAAGACAGCACCTCCCGTGCTGGACCCTGTGGGAATTGATCCAAATCAGGATATGTAGAGGAAATTATGAGTACAGAACTATCTCTGTTTAAGAGCGGCCTGCCAGACTATCTTAAGGGTAGCACTGATGGGATAACCGACGCCCTTGCCGCTTCCAGTGGAGGGGGCCGACGTAAAATTTCCACGGAAGGGGGGGTTTTTCGTATGCTTGTTAACGGTCAAGAAGTTGCCGTTAACGAAGAGCGTTCGATGAACGTCATCATTGTCAATGCAGCACCACACGTACAAAGAGAGTACTACGCTTCGGCGTATGTCAAGGGGCAAGCATCAACTCCAGTCTGCTATTCCAATGATGGAGTAAAGCCCGACGAACGGTCGGTTAGTCCGCAACACGCCAATTGCAGTAACTGCCCCCAGAATGTTAAGGGGTCTGGTCAAGGCGAAAGTAGGGCCTGCCGATTCCGTAGGCTGTTAGCGGTTATGCCAGAGAACGAACCGAATGAGTTTGTCTATCAGTTGGGGCTGTCGGCTACAAGTATTTTTTCTTCGGCTGACAGCGGTAAAATGGGCCTGCAAGCGTACGCACAGCACCTCGCGTCGCACCGTGTGCCCATCACGGGCGTAGTGACCGAGATGCGGTTTGATACCGCCTCGGGGGTAGCCTCCAAGCTTATCTTCAAGCCTGTGCTGGTATCGTGACTGGGAAACAGATCGGAAGAGCACACGTCGAACTCCAGTCACTCTCGC
>OGWH01000069.1_pt1 | contig 13178 bp, 10 predicted proteins | sample 1575971 | NCBI WGS metagenome assembly OGWH01 (sample SAMN07581554, study PRJEB24739) | freshwater metagenome
GTTTCCCAGTCACGATACCGCACCAGCGGATGTATCGGGTTCGCAGTACGTGTATAGTTACCACAACCGCCGTGATAGCGGGACGCCGCCCTTTTCCCTGGCGGATGAATGCGCACTGCATTCATTGTTACGGGAGTTGCGGGGACGTGTCTGCGTCGAGAGCCTGCAGGATGTGTCGGATGGCGGCCTCTTCACGGCCCTGCTGGAATGTGCCTTGCCGGGTCGCCTGGGATTTGACGGGGTGTCCGAACCCGGGATTCGGGCCGATGCCTTTTGGTTCGGCGAGGCCCAGGGCCGCGCGGTGTTGTCGGTGGATCCCCTTGAGGAGGAACTGCTTCTCAGGTATCTGCAGTCGGCCAATTTGCCCTGGCGTCGGATCGGGGTGGTGACGGGGGGCGAAATCCGGCTCGATGGACAGGGCTACCGTGACATCCACCATTTCGCCGCGCTGTATGAAAATAGCCTGAATGATGCCATGGATGCCGATGAAAGGGGATAATCCGGTAGGGTGCTCGTTTGTTTAGGGCCAGTTCAACCTGGAATTTTTTTTTTGGATTGATTCTGTTGGAATAATGGAATTTGGATTGATATTAATGGGAATTATGGGAATTGGCGCTGTTCTTTTGGGATTAAGGGGATCCAGAGTTGCAATATGAGCACGGGGGCAAAATTCTGGAAATGGATTTAATGACCACCGCCTATTTTGCACCGGAGACTGCCACCAAAGTTCCCGTGTCTGATTTTCAGTTTATTGATGAACTCTATGATCCCCACGGAAAAGTGAGCGATCGTCGTCCCCATTTAACCCGCAAAAGTAATATTAATGACACCTTGCCGGTCAAACTGGGCAAACGGATTCCCCTGGAACAGGCCTTAACCACCTTTGTGTTTCGTTATACCTATCAATTAGTCCATGAAGATGGGGTAACCATGGATTTTCTCTATAAAGTAGCCCAAGACCTAGATCAAAATCGAGTGGTAGCCCTCTTAGGAGCCGGATCAAAGGGCAATCAGCCCCTTGTGTTGCGGGATAAAGGCAGTCCCTACCGGGCATTTCTCTATGGTAAAGTGGGGCAAGAAACGGAACAGGGAAAATATAAATTATTGCTGTTACTCAGTGATCAAGAATTGAAATTACCCCCGGAGGAATCGAAATGAATTCTGATAAAATCGATCGTTCTAAACTGGTTCCCAAGGTTAATGATTATCAGATTGCCACCAGCCAAGCGGTTTTAGATATTGTGCTGCTGGGCATTGCTGCGGACTACGAAAGCACCGTGAGCCGCAAGATGATTTCCCTCAATGCCAATCAACTCGATCGGCGTTTTCCCACCTCGGAACCGATTTTAGAAACCACGAAGTTTGACGGGGAAGGGATTTTTATTTACTTTGAACGGGGTTCAGAACTCTTTGCGTTTAACGCGCCTTCGGGACGGGTTCGCGTGGGTTTACCGGCCCTCCAAGCCCTAGAAAAACAGTTATTGACCCAGAATCTTCAGAAAGGACTGTTTCGGGCAGAACTCTATTTACCCCTGAAAATTTCAGGACGACGGGCCGGTATTGCTGATGTGTTACGACTTTCTTTTAATGGCACGGCGGAAGATCTGAATGCCTTTAAGTTAGTGATGATTGACATCATCATGATCGATGGTAAAGATCTGCGGGCTAACCAAACGGATTTTGAGAAAACCTGGAACCTCCTAGGGGAATATTTTGGCAGCGATCCCCAAAATGCCTTTTTCCGGCCCGAAGGCTCTATTTTACCGGAACAACAGGTGGCCGATCGTTTCCTCCAAAAAACCAGCGCGGGGGCAGAGGGGCTCGTGATTCGCCGGTTACGCCGGGCGGAAGTGTACAAAGTTAAACCCCAACTCTCCATCGATGCGATCGTCATTGGCTATGTGGAAGGGGAATACGAAGGGCAATATGGCATGACTTCCCTGCTGGTGGCCCTCACCTATCCCATTGAAAACAGCCAAACCATTACCCTTCAGACCCTCTTGCGGGTGGGATCCGGCTTTAGCGATGCCCAACGATCGGAATGGTTGACCCTGCTCTCCCAGTGGAAAGTGGAAGCCCCCCTCTCCATGACCGACACGGATGGCCGTCCCATTCTCTTCGTCAAACCCGTTTACATTGTGGAACTAAACTGTGAAGATTTGATGGTTAACACCCCCGGCAGCGATCGGGATAACCGCACTCAAACCTTTGTCTGGAATACGAGCAGCGAATCCTATCAATTTTTAGGATTGCATCCCTGCCCCCGGCCCATTTTTGCCACCTTTTTACGGCTCCGGGAAGACAAAGACTGGCTCAATGGAGGGGCCAGACTGGAGCAAATTGTAGCCGATCCCCAGCCACCCCAGATGGAACAAACCCAGGGAGGAGAAGCAGAAATTATTCGGCGGGAAGTGTATCAAAAAGGGGACATGGTTCGTAAATTAGTGGTGGTTCAAACCCACAACCCCGAAGCCATTCCCTACGTCATTTACTGGACAGATTTCTCTCCTAAACGTAAGTCTCCTTTGGATGTCAGTGTGTCCTATGCTTACACCCTAGACCGAGCCCATCAGCTTGGGGAAAACCTCATTCAAGAGAATATTGTTCGGGGTTGGAAAAAAGTTTGATGGAACCAGAGACCCATGATACCCATAACACCCATAACACCCATAACAACAGATCTTACTTTTTTTACCAATGAACCGGGGGCAACCCTGCTCGATCGCTTTAAGCGCACCTTAAAAGATGTGCAGTATTTTGATGTGTTGGTGGGCTATTTCCGCACCAGTGGCTTTTATCAACTGTCTGATGCCTTAGAAAGGGTGGATCACATTCGGATTCTCGTGGGGCTGACGGTGGATCAAAAGGTATTTGAAGGGATTGAAATAGCTCAGGCTCAAATGAATCTGGATTTTGAGTCTCATAAACGGACAAAAGATTTAATTACGGCTCAAGTGGCAACGGAGATCACCGAAGCTCAAGATTCTTGGGAAACCGAACGGGGGGTTCAAAAATTTATTGAGTTTATTCGTTCTGGAAAATTAGAAATTAAAGCCTATCCCAGTGCCAATCTTCACGCCAAGGTTTATATCAGTCGGTTTAGTGAAGACGATCGGGATGTGGGACGGGTGATTACGGGATCCAGTAACTTTTCCTGGTCAGGGTTAGTGGGCAATCGGGAATTTAATGTGGAGCTAAAAAATTCGGCAGATGTGACATTTGCCCTAGATCAGTTTGAGGCATTGTGGGCGGATGCGGTGGATATTTCCGCTGAGTATGTGGAGACCGTTCAACAGCGAACCTGGCTGAATGATAGGATTACCCCCTATGAACTTTACCTGAAGTTTCTCTATGAATATTTTCAAGAGGACATCAATTTGGATACAGACGATCTAGATCTCTATTTGCCCGATGGGTTTATGCAGTTAACCTATCAAAAACAGGCGGTGACCTGCGCTTACAAGATTTTAGAGGCCTATGGCGGTGTCTTTTTAGCGGATGTGGTGGGATTGGGTAAAACCTATATTTCTGCGCTCTTAGCACAACAATTACAGGGACGGATTTTAATTATTTGTCCTCCCGTGTTGCAAGACTATTGGCAGGAGACATTTTATGAGTTTGGGATTCGGGGCTATGAAGTTACCTCTTTAGGGAAGTTAGATGTTTTAGTACAGCGGGACTTAAAGAAGTTTAAGTATGTTTTAATTGATGAAGCGCACCGTTTTCGGAATGAAGCCACCCAAGCCTATAATAATCTTTTTCAAATTTGTTCAGGTAAAAAGGTCATTTTAGTTTCTGCTACGCCGCTGAATAATCGCCTGAGTGATATTCTCAATCAACTTAAATTATTTCAACCCACTCGAAAAAGTACTATTCCCGGTATTCCGAATCTGGAGCAATTTTTTAAGGGACTACAAAAGCAACTCGATCAATATTCTAAAGATGATCCAGAGTATCGCATTATCTTAAAAGAAGTATCTCAAAAAATCCGCACTCAGGTCTTACGTTATGTCATGGTACGTCGGACTCGTACTGAGATTATCCAATATTACGGTGATGATTTAAGTCAACAGGGGTTAAGATTTCCACAGGTAGCGGAACCCCAGAAGATTATTTATCAATTTGACGATAAAACAGAATGGGTCTTTAACCAAACCATACAGCTTTTGCGGCGGCTTTCCTATGCCCGTTATACTCCATTGTTGTATTTACGGCAGCAAGTATCCAGCTTTACACGCCAGAGCCAATGCAACATTAGCGGATTTATGCGATCGGTTTTGGTGAAACGGTTGGAAAGTAGTTTTTATGCGTTTAAGCGAACCTTAGGGCGGTTTATAGTGTCCTATGAAAAGTTTATAGCTATGTTTGACCAGGGGATTGTTTTAATCAGTAAGGATCTGGATGTTTACGACTTGCTAGAGCGAGACAACCCGGATGAATTGTTAGCGTTGATTGAACAAGATGCGGTACAGCAATATGATGCGACAGACTTCAACGATGATTTTATTCGTGATTTACGATCGGATTTAATGCTGTTAAAAGATATTCAAGCCCTATGGCATCAACTTGAGGAAGATCCAAAACTGCATCAGTTTGTGACGGATCTTCAAACCCATCCCCACCTCAAGGATCAGAAAGTCATTATTTTCACGGAATCGAAGGAAACCGGCGATCATCTTTATCTGAATCTGGATAAAGTTTTCCCAGAGCAAGTCATGTTTTATGCCAGTGGCGGCGGTGTTTATAATCAAACGGGCAAACCGATCAACCATAATCCAACGATCGCTAAGGGTCTAATTCAACAAAACTTTGATCCAAAATATCCAGAGCAAACGGATAGGATTCGGATTTTAATTGCTACCGATGTATTAGCAGAAGGGATTAACTTACACCGCGCTAATGTGGTAGTCAATTATGATTTACCCTGGAATCCTACACGGGTTTTGCAGCGAGTTGGACGGGTGAATCGAGTGGGAACCGCACACGACCAAATTTATATTTTTAATTGTTTTCCCACAGCCCAATCGGAGGAACAATTGGGATTAGAAGAGAATATTATTGCCAAGATTCAAGCTTTTCATGACACCTTGGGGGAAGATGCGAAGTATCTGAGCGAGGAAGAAGAAGTAACAACCCATGAGTTATTTGGCGATCGTCTCTATCGCACCTTAAATCAGCGGGAGAGCTACGATCGGGAGGCGGAGGCAGAAGAGCGATCGGAACTGGAATATGTGCAATTGTTACGTCAAATCCGCGATCGTCAACCAGATTTATTTAACCACATCAAACAACTCCCTCGCAAAGCCCGGACTGCCCAACGCTGGAGTGAATCGCCAACCTTAGACCAGGATCAGGTCTTGACCTTCTTTCGGCAAGGAGCCTTAAAGAAATTTTTCCGATCGGATGGAATAGATGTTCAAGAATTGGACTTTTTTCAAGCCGTTGATTGGTTAGAATGCGAACCCAACACCCCAAAACACCCCATTCCCAAGGGCTATTATGATTTGTTGCAAAAAAATAAAGATGCCTTTGTCTCCATTGAGGAAACCGTAGAGGTGACACCATCGAGCAGTCGGGGGGGCAGCAGTCATGATAAGTTTTTAATTCAATGTTTGAAAGCGAAAGAAATTCGCACCTTTAAGGGATTTACCGATGCAGATGAGGAATTTTTAGAAGCAGTTCGTCTTGCCTTTGAAGCGGGTAGAATCCCAAAACAAACGGCAAAAAAAGTCCAACAAGCCATCAAGTCGATCGCTGGAGAGCCGCTGAAATTGTTAAGTGTATTGAAAAAGACAGTACCCCAGAATTTACTGGTAGAGTCCCAACCGCAAGCGGAATATCAATGGGGGAGCAGTCGAGAAGTGGTACTGTCAGAATACATTTATCGGACGTTAAAACCTTACCTAACCGAGAGCATCTAAAATCTTCTTGAAAGTTCTTTTGCCTGAACTTTCTAGTCCTAAAAATAGAGATTGAGAAAGGTTTTTACATTGAGAATCGAAATATTTTGATAAGTTGTTAGCGTCAACAAGTCTTTATCTCCACTAATAATGACATTAGCTTGAGCAGCGATTGCTGTAGCAAGGATGATGGTATCATCAGAGTCACGCAGTTCAGGAATATTTACAGTCTCAATCGGATAAATGATGGAGATTTCTTTGGTTCCCATCAGAATATCTTCCTGATTATAAGCAATTAAAGAAAGTTGTTTTTGAAGTTTAGGATAGCTGAGAACCTTTTTTAATTCCTGTAAGATTTCCAAGGAAGCACAACTGATGATCTGTCGTTCTTGAGCAAGTTCTATCAATCGTTGAGGGATACCTCGCCAAAGCCATGCAGCAACCCAGAGATTAGTATCTAAAACAACTTTCATCATTGATCCTATTGTTCTACTCTTTTATCGCGGCGGAATTGACGAACCAGTTCACAAATATCGTCTAAGATTTCATCAGTGAGTTCTTCGCCTTTTTGATTGACATTTTCTCGCCACTTTATCCAATCAAATGTAGGATTTTTAGCGAGGGTGATAGTATTATCCTGAATGGAGATGTAATAAGTTTCACCTGGGATGAGTTGTGCTTTAATTTCAGGAGGGAGATCTAGAGTGTGCTGGGCAGTGACGATCGCTGTTAGGGGGAAATTGGCAGGAGACATGGTTTCAAGGGAACAAATCGCTTATGCTTAAATTATACGAGGTATGAGGTAACCTTTATGCTATTAGAAGATTATTTGGACTTTCTTTCCCCTGATGATATTCGTATCAAGGGGCATCGCCTTGGAATTGATACTGTTTTGGAACCCTATCTGGATGGTTATAGCCCAGAAGAAATTGCTGCACTCTATCCAGAGCTAGGGCTAGAGAAAATTCATGCCACGCTTACATACTACTTGCACAACCGTGCTGAGATGGATAGCTATTTAATCCGGCTCAGAGAATGGCGAGAGCAACGGTATCAAGAATGGAATGCAAATCCTTCTCCCCTAATTCAGCGGCTGCGTCAAGTTCGTTTTGAATACGCGAAAAATTTAACGAAAACAGAAGCTGAGGAATGGATCAATCGCGTTGAATGGATACCTTTTTAGCGTTTTGTTGAAAACTTTAAACCTTGAATTTTGAATGTTTAAGCTATGGAAAAATCGATCGCTACTCGACTGCTGAAGGACACCCTACAAAGTCCTTTTGATGAGGCTAAGTTTCGGCAATTTGTCCGTAATTTGGTCAATGATTTGAATGAGGATAAAGCTTTTACCGCCCAGGGTAACTATATCAAAGATGCCTACAAACATCAGGTGCGCCAGTACAAGCGCATTGGGCAGTATGTGGATCCAGAAAAAAATACGATCGATATTTTAGGGGTGCGATTGCAACAGCCCACAACCCTCGATCGAGCCCGCACGATGCAGCGTAATTTTATTGCCCAATACCTACAGGATCGTGGTCAAAAAGAAGCTGCTTTGGTGGCATATTATACAGATAACTCACCGGATTGGCGCTTTTCCTTGGTGCGTTTGGACTATCGGTTAGTGCAGCAGGCGGATGGTAGCTATAAACCCCAAAAAGAGGTTACCGCAGCACGGCGATCGTCTTTTTTGGTGGGGCAAACGGAACCGAATCATACGGCGCAGCAACAGTTATTACCCTTATTATTGAACGATCGCCACAATCCAACTTTGGATGAATTAGAAGCGGCGTTTACTATTGAATCGGTCACGAAGGAATTTTTTGAGCGTTATAAAAATCTGTTTCTTCAAGTGCGAGATGAGGTGGAAGGTTTACGCCAAAATGATCCCATCATTGCCAGTGATTTCGCTCAGAAACAAATTGATTCTGCCAATTTTGCGAAGAAACTTCTAGGGCAAATTGTCTTTCTTTATTTTCTGCAAAAGAAAGGCTGGTTAGGGGTAGAAGTGGGGCAACCTTGGGGCAGTGGGGCGAGGGATTTTCTGCGGCGATTGTTCGATCGGAGCTTATTTCAACCGGAAACGGTGGTCTATGACAATTTTTTTAATGATGTTTTAGAGCCATTATTTTATCAAGCCTTAGCGATCGATCGCGGTGGTGATGCACTCTATGACCTATCGGGATGTCAGCAGCCCTGCAAGATTCCTTTTTTGAATGGGGGATTGTTTGAGCCGATCGGCGGGTATGACTGGCAAACGACCAATGTTTTAATTGCGAATCAGACCATTCAAAATATTCTGGATACGTTTGACCTCTATAACTTCACAGTGCGGGAAGATGAACCCCTGGATAAAGAAGTAGCGGTAGATCCAGAGATGTTAGGGAAAGTGTTTGAAAATTTGCTAGAGGTGAGCGATCGGAAGTCCAAAGGAGCGTTTTATACACCCCGCGAGATTGTGCATTATATGTGCCAGGAAAGTTTGATTAACTATCTGGATACGACCCTGAATCCACAGGTACTTCGTGAAGATTTAGAACAGTTAATTCGTCAAGGGGAAAGGGCGATCGAAAATGATGGTCAAGTGGTGAAAAAAGGGCACGAAACGTCTAAATATCAGTTTCAGGTGTCAGAGGCGATACGAACCCATGCAGCAGCGATCGATCGCGCTTTAGCTAATATTAAAATTTGCGATCCAGCGATCGGCTCTGGGGCGTTTCCGGTGGGAATGATGCAGGAGATTGTGAAGGTGCGGGAGGTATTAAAAACCTATTTACCTGATCAAAAACATACGACTTATGACTTCAAACGCCATGCGATTCAAACTTCAATTTACGGCGTAGATATTGATGCGGGAGCGGTGGATATTGCAAAATTGCGGCTCTGGTTATCGTTGGTGGTGGATGAGGAAAACTACGAAAGTATTAAGCCTTTGCCTAACTTAGATTACAAGATTGTCTGTGGTAATTCGTTGTTTAGTGTGGAGAAGAATTTATTTAATCATCAACTTTTTGCGGAATTAGAGCAGCAGAAACAAGCCTATTTTGAAGAAACGAATCCAGACCGCAAGGCAGAATTACGAGCCAGCATTCAAGGACTGATTAAAACGATCACCAACCAGGATGAAACCTTTGATTTTGAGGTTTATTTTAGTGAGGTTTTGCAGCAGCAGGGTGGGTTTGATGTGGTGATTGGCAATCCGCCTTATGTGCGCCAGGAAAAATTAGGAAACGAAGCCAAAAAAGCCTTAAAAGCTAACTTTCCTGAACTTTACAAAGGGACAGCAGATATTTACACCTATTTCTACGGCAAAGGGGTCAGGTTACTCAAAGAGAAAGGCTCCCTTGCCTATATCACATCGAATAAATGGTTCCGTGCTAACTATGGTGTTCCCTTGCGGAAATATATCGCTACCCATTGTCAGATTCACCAGATTATTGATTTTGGGGAATTACCTGTTTTTGAAGCAGCTACATTTCCAATGATTTTCATCGCCCAAACCGGCACTAACCACGACCTAACGCTACAATTTACTCCAGTCAAATCTCTCAATCCCCCCTATCCAGATATTCCAGCTTTGGTGCAGCAAAAGGGTCAAGCATTACCCCCATCAGCAATTCAAGGATCAGACTGGATGCTAACCAGTTCCGGCTCTGCGGATATTCTCAAGAAAATGGAACAAGTTGGCACACCGCTGGTAAACTATGTTAATGGAAAAATTTACCGTGGAATTGTGACAGGTTTCAATAAAGCCTTTGTGATTAACGGAGAAAAGCGGGCTGAATTAATTGCCAAAGATCCTAAAAGTGCAGAAATTATCAAGCTCTTAGCTGTGGGTGATGATGTAAGAAAGTGGCATATTAAGCAGTCTGATAAATGGTTAATTTTTACGCCGATTGGAGTTAAAATTAATAAGTATCCTGCTATTTTTGAACATTTATCCCAATGGCAGATAGAATTAGAAAAGCGGTATGATAAGGGTAAATTTTGGTGGGAACTTCGAGCGTGTGACTATTATTCAGCTTTTGAACAGCCAAAAATTATCTATCCTGATATTGCGAAAGAAGCTCGCTTCGCTTTTGATGCAAAGAGTCATTATTTGGGAAATACAGTTTACTTTATTGCTAAAGATGATTTGTTTTTATTAGCAATATTAAATTCATCCATTATTTGGTCATACTGCAAAGAGAATCTGACTGTTCTTGGAGATGCAGATAAAGGAGGTAGGTTACGGTTCTTCCGGCAGTTTGTTGAAAAAATCCCCATTCCTCCTGCTACAGATGAGGAGAAAGAGACGATCGCAACTTTAGTTAACTATATTCTCTTTCTGACAAAAGAACTCAAAGACATTCCCAGTCATGGTACAGCCCTTGCTGCTTCCGCTGAGGATAAACTGATGTTGAGCTACTTCGAGCAACTGGTCAACGCGATCGTTTTAGAACTCTATCTGCCTGATGAACTTCATGTTAATGATAAATATTTCCTCAAGCATCTTCTAACAGAAAATCTTCCTTCATTGAAAAAGATTAAAGGCAACAAAATCGAATCACTACGGGTGATCTTCAAACGTATCTTTGATCGAGAACATCCACTTAGAGTCAACATTTACTTTCTGAACAGTGTGGAAGTTGTGCGCCAACTTGGAAACTCAAATCAGGCTGAATATTAGATAAACGTTCTTGTACTGATTCAGCCAACTGCTCCCTCTGACTTAAACATGCTTCTACAGCAGCTTGGTGTCGTAAGTAGTAACTAATGGTGTTGTAAACATCGGACAAGGATAGAGTTGAGTACCGATTCACAATAGACTCAGGGGAAGTACCATCTTGAAATGCTCGAATTACAGTCTCCAATAAAACTCTTGAATTTCCAACTCGCACTCCTCCCGATTCACCTTGGGTCAAAGGTGGAGCCTCACGCTCTAAAAGAAGATTCATAAAATCTTAGGAACTGCGACGCGGATCTCATTGTCAAATTTTGAAATCAAAGTATCGTAAGATTGGATGGCTTTTACATATCGACTAACTAGATATTTATCCAGTGAATTCTGATAGTCACCACCCCAATCAAAAGACTTCAATTTATAAAGCTCCGAGACAAGCTGTTTTTCATCAAGTGCTGCGAGTTGTTGTTTGTTCTTGCCTTCGATGAATCTGTCCAGCATTTTGCTGGATTTATTTGGATTTGCGGCAAGGTGAGCAAACAGCTCAGCAAACTGATCTCCCAACCGAGATGATTCAAGCTCAATTGAATTTTCCGACAAAAACTCAGCCAGTATATCTTTCCGTATGATTGACTTAGTTTTAAGCCAGAGAACCCCCTCATTGTCGTTGCTGAACTGCTCAAGCTGTTCGCTTGCGTGAAGTTTCTTCCAATATTCAAATGATTTTCTCACGATCACTCCTTAACCATTTTCTGGGAATTGATTTGACCAACCTGTAATGTTGGTAATGTTTGTCGGGAATGGGCGCAAACAACCTGTTCTATTTTTTCTATAGATAAGAATATAATCTCTTTTCATAGACCCTTTGCGATTATCCTGAACTACTGAAGTTGCCGAATAGACCATTGGAAAGCAACCCATGAACTTAAGTACTTTTGAAGTCTTCTCAATACACTTTAAGTATTCCCAACTCTCATCATCTCGCGCATTGAAAAATAGAGCAATATATCCGCCATCCTTCAGAACACGGATAGTTTGCTGAAGAAATTCAGTCATATTTTGGTTGTAAACAGATTTTGTTTTTCCTCTCTCCTTTGCATTTGAAACAACAATTTCGTTTTCAAAATCAGAATTGTGACCAAGGATAGAGTTCCACATTTCACTTAGTTCAAGGTAGGGCACGCGATCACTATGCGGGGGGTCAGTACAGACAAGGGATACAGATTCATCAGGTAGGTTCTTGAGCGCCAATCTGCAATCATTATTCAAAAGTATCGCATCGTTAGAAAACGGAAATCCATTTTTGTCAAACTCTGTTGTGAAGCGAAAAGATGTTTGAATATCAGGCAATGCTTTAAGTAACTTGTTGGCGCGATTCCTAAAACAATTCCAAACATTTATCTCGAAATGTGTTTTCGGTATCCAATAACCTATGACCCAACTCCCGACTTCGATTCGTGTGCCATTATCAGTTCGTTTCCCTTTGCCGCCGCGATTCTTGATTGCAAAGACCATATTTGACATCTGGCCTGAAGCTGAGGTCAAGGTGAGAAGTAGAGCACGCTTCAATGGTGACGCGAATGATTTTGTGGCATCTATTATTTTGTCTATGTTTGTCAGGGCGCGACCAGTGAATACATCGCGTAATGACATGGTAGGCTTTACATTGATTCTGGAATTGGTGAAAAAGGTGAGATTACGGAAATTCTCAGGTTGGTAGGCTTGATACTGCAAAAAATGGTTTATATCATCTCGGGTCGGCTCAATCTCCAGTCTTGTTTTCCCGCTTTCCGGCTTTATCCAAATTGAAGCGATTTGATCGCCCTCCCAAAGATAGTGAGAAGCAACACGACCATCATTAACGCGATATGTGTTATTAATTTCTTCTGCCACTTCATTTTCGATTTGTATTAATGCATCGTAGTAATCCTGCGGACGTGGCAAAGAAAGCAGAAATGATGTGTGCTCAATAGAAAATGGATTGATATCTATCCCTAAGAACTTGCGGTTTCTTGAAAGACACTCGATCGCTACAAATCCTGACCCAAGAAATGGATCTATAACGACATCACCTTCTTCTGTCAAATTTTCAATCAGGTAAGCAATGCTCTCAATCGGCTTCTTACCCCAGTATTTATGAAAAGCTGCAAGACCAGTGTATGAAGCAGGATCTAGCATGTTCTGGGTTGTAGTTGGAGATTTTAAATCAGGGAATAAATCTCCTTGTACTGCTGACGATCGGACATGAAAAGCCACTATCTCTTCTCCATTTCGTTTTCCACATTTCTTTGCGCCTAACCGGGATCCCAAAGGAAGTCGATCGCTTCCAACCTCATTGCTTATCTTAGATTTTAGGTAAGAATACTCTCTAAGAGAAAAATTTCAACACCTTGTTACAGAAATTAACGTAAGACCAAGGGATCCACACATCAAAGCGATCGTCTCAGGCTAGGTTTGCTAAGGGCGGGGACAATACGATCGCTCCCAAACCATTTCTACCCAAGACCGATCGCTCCTGAATCCAACCTACCGAACAGTTTTCTATTTCTCTCGATCGCTTTTCTGCTGTAATGATAATCCCCAAAAACGATCGCTCTTAAACAATAAAAACGATC
>OGWH01000070.1_pt1 | contig 12855 bp, 19 predicted proteins | sample 1575971 | NCBI WGS metagenome assembly OGWH01 (sample SAMN07581554, study PRJEB24739) | freshwater metagenome
GTTTCCCAGTCACGATAGGAGTGCAGGTGGGTGGGGTGCCGCCGCCCGATCTGCGATCGACTGCCGGGGGTCAGTGACGCACGGTGTCGAGCATGGCGAGTGACTGCTCAAGCTCCTGCTTTAAACGCTCAGTGCTGACCTCTTCGACTCTGCTCTCTACCCTGTCGGTAAACATGCCTACAGCCTTGCCCATGAGTTCTAGTGCCTTGAGCTTGGTGCCATCAGTCTTGGCGTTCTCTGCATGATTGATTAGCTGCTCCATCACAAAGCGACGAGTGGCTTGTGCGTCTTGAATAATATTCTCGTGCATGGTGGAGAAAGTAGCCTCTAGCAGCTTAGACACCTCTCCATGTCTCAGCAGGTTGTTCGCAGCAGCGCTCAGTGTCGCTTCGTTGTTGCTTCTAACGTTGTACGCCATCTTGTACGCATCCTTGGGTGAATTCCCTTGCGCCACATAAGCTGCAAATGCTCTTTGCTTGGCTGTTAGTCTCTTTTGCTTTCTATGCTCTACTGCACTCTCCACTCCCGGTATCTTTCCTGTCTTTGTTCTTTTCTCTTTTACTGATGCAACCGCCTGCCGCATCGCTTCGCTAATATCAGCCCCGCCGCGAATATCAATATCTAATTCGTTCGTATCGACAATATCGTCATTATCAAGCTCATTAATGACCTTATTCACCCCTTCATTCATCCCCAATAATCCCTTTTCCATACCATTGCTCTCCATTTTCAAATGCTATTGCTCTAGATAACCCCAATCACATAATCCGGACATAATCAGCACATTATCTGTTCGCATTATTGATCGGTCCAGCCCACCAAAGTTCCTGTACAAACATACAGTAGTTCTTGATCTCAGGCTAGAGCGCTCCGTCTAAGTCATTGATTTAAACACAGAAACAACCTGTGGATAACTCGGTTTTGGTGAGCTACAGAGCCACTGTTGTTTAAATACAACAAGTCTCTGAACAATTCTATCCTCTTGATTCCAAACACTATTGCTCTGGGAAATGGTCTAGGATGCTTGTGTCGTTTACACGCTGGGCGCTATTGTTCGGTCTGCAGTACAGCAGTAATACCAGCCGACAGGTAGGCAGTGTCGGCAGTGAGAATAAGGCTAGTAGGCTCTGCCCCCCGGATGGGGATCAGGCAACCGAACGAGATAAGGCACTGACCGCTTTGACTCCGGGGTGATAGCCCGGACGAGTGCGAGATCGATGGGCTAGTCCACCCATTATCAAACAGGCAATCGCCTGATGCCGATTATGTCGGCATCGAGAGACGGCTTGTCTCATTCACTGGAGAGAGAACATGTCATTTATTAAAGCTCATATTGAAAATCCAACAGCATACAAAGCTGCAGTAAAACGCAGCATTCTTAGTAATGCCCAGAAAACCTTTGAGCGCACCTATCCCGATTATCAAGATATTTACGATTTCATCGATGCGGGTCGGATTGAAGACGGCAGACGGATTACTTACAAGGAAGGCTTTGTCGGCTCGTTGGCGTACGCTTTCGACACTTACGGGAAGCTGACCCCCGGTCAAGTCAACGCCGTGCGTAAATGCATTGCCCAACGCAATGAAAGACGCGCTGAGTGGGCAAGTAAAAAAGCTGCCTTGGATGCGAGCCGCTGCCACATTGGCACGGTTGGCGAAAAGGTCACCATAACTCTCACAACGATGCACATTGTTGCTCTGGAAAGCATGTATGGCACCAACTTCCTCTTTATCTGCGAGGACGCAGACCGGAACGTCATTATCTACAAGGGCATGTCCGACTGTATGCCCAACAAAGGCGGGACTGCCACTGTGACGGCTACCGTGAAGGAACATGGTGTACGCGATGGCGTGAAGCAGACTGTGATTCAACGCCCCAAGTTAGCTAAATCAAAATGAAAGTGAGGCAGAAAATGAAGCAGCGCAACTTCGTTGCAAAGCACTCCCGCTCATCCGGGGCGGGGCGTCATCAGGTGCGGACCAAGTATTCCCGCAAGACCAAACACAAGGGAGAGGTTTAAACATGGACACACTCACTGCAATTTTGATTGTTGAGGGGGCTGATATTCCCCACGGTCCCAATGAGGGACAGCCTCACTCGGAGGAGCAGTACATCGAGGCTTGGCAGTTCCTGATCGATACGGGACTTGCATTCAAACTACAAGGGTCCTTCGGACGCACCGCCTCTCGTCTCATTGGTGAGGGTATCTGTGAGGAACCCAACCCTGACCGCCCCGCGCTCAAAGCTCTCGCCAACGTGTACGGGGTGAGTGCATGAGGCGGCTGCTTGTGCTGTCGATAGTGGCGCTTGCCCTGCTGGTGCTACTGCTTGACTGGATGGGCGGTTGTGGTGAGACGTTCATCACCCCCCACGGGAGGGTGCAGGGTGAATGCACCGGAAGACTGATTTTAAAAGACCTAGGAGAGATGCTATGACGAGAGAAGAATGGCTGAATCAAGCTGTTGAAGAGCTACGCCCCATCTTCGATGGGCTGCACCCACTGCCTGAGAAAATCCGGGTGACCTGCGGGTTTCCATCCGTGCGATCCACTGCCCTGAAAAAACGGATCGGTGAGCACTGGTCACCCAAGGCAAGTGAAGACCAGACCCATGAGATTCTGATCTCGCCGGTACTTGATGATGCTGTCGAGGTCTTCGCGGTGCTGGTACATGAGCTTGGACACGCTGCAACCGATGGTGACGGTCACCAAGGGCGCTTCCCTGCCCTGATGAGGTCTCTGCACCTTGAAGGCAAACCGAGCGCCACAGTGGCTGGTGAGAGGTTCAGGGAGGTCTTCAAAGACCTGATCGATGGTCTGGGTGAGTACCCTCATGCCAAGCTGAATGTTGGCAACCACAAAAAACAGGCAACTCGCATGCTCAAGGCAAGCTGCCCCGCCTGCGGCTACACCGTCCGGCTGACCGCCAAATGGTCAGGACTCGGACTGCCCATCTGCCCGGTCGATGGCACCCAATTCGTTTAAACACAGGAGAGAAAACTATGAACGCACTCGCATACATGCCCCTCGCCAAATTGAATGGCGCCCTCGCAACCGTTGGCGTTGACGCCAAGTCAACCAAGAAGGAGGCGGTTGACGCTGTCCAGTCCTACATCGATGCCGGGATGATGACGCTGGAGAACGTGAAGACCGCACCCTCCATCAGCACCCAGACCTCTGATGAGGATCGCTCCCTGATGAAGCTTGCTCAGGACTCCCTGAACACAGCAAGCAACATCAAGATCGAGACCCAGCTTCTCAAGGACTCTGTGGAGCATTCGATCCGCGCACAAGAGGCTCGGATGGACAAGACGTTGGATGCTCATGCGAAGGTTCTGCAGCAATCGATTGATCGTGTAAACGCTGAGGTCGCTAAGACTCTGGGCGGCATCAAAGCTACCGAGTCTTCCGAGATTCAGAGGACGGTTCAGGCGATGTTCGATCAGTTTCGCAAGGAGGTTCCTCAGGCTCGTCTGGAGGAGATCGCCAACGAGATGCCCCAGTGCAGTCGCAAAAAGGCTGGTGACCTGTTCCCCTGCACTACCTATGACAACATCGACTTCAGTGACCTTGAGGTTGACGTGTTCAGCCATAACTCCCCAATGCTTGAGGACTATGTGTTCGATGCGAAGAACTTGCGTCAAGCGCTGATCGCCCTGTCTGACCCGCTGCCTGACAATGTCTGGCTTGCAGGCGAGAGAGGCACCGGCAAGACCGAGTTCGTCACGCAGGTCGCCGCCCGTCTGAAGCGCCCCCTCTTCCGGGTGAACTTCGATGAGGCAATGGAAAGAGCGGACTTCATTGGAGCCAACACCATCGAGAACGGTTCGGTGCGGTTCAAGGACGGCGTGATTCTGCAGGCAATCAAGACCCCGGGCGCAATCGTGCTGCTCGATGAGATCGGGTTTGCACGGGCACAGACCCTTGCGACTCTGCATGCGGTCTGCGAGAGAAGCCACTCGCGTGGGCTGACGATCGCAGAGACAGGCGAACGGGTCACGGTCGCAAGTCACGTTGCATTCTTCTGCGCCGATAACTCCAACGGGTTCGGTGACCCCAGCGGAAACTTTGCAGGGGTGCGTGAGCAGAACAGCGCCTTTATCGATCGCTTCAGCTACACGCTGGAGTTCAACTACCTGCCCCCGGTTGCAGAGACGCGCCTGATACACAGCCGCACGGGTCTGGACATTGATGCGGTTGGAATGATGGTCAAGTTTGCCAACCTTGCGCGTGAGAAGGCACGGGCAGGCATCCTGACTCAGCCCCCATCGATCCGACAGCTATTCGCGTGGGCACGTTCGGTTGCCAAGGGTATGCCGGTAGACTCTGCGTTTAAACATGCAGTAGTCAATAAGTTCCCCGCTGAGTGCTCATCCGAACTGGAGGGCATTTACTCAGCTTCGATTAATGAGGGTCTGCTTCAACAATATCTGGAGAGAAAATAATGTTAGGGATACATGCAAAACGTGGGGTCGAGGCAACCTTTGAAAGGATCTTCTCTGCCTCTGGCGGGAAGCTTCCAGCCCTCAATGTGGTCTGGTCTGGCAAAAGCGCATCCATCTGCCATGAGGACGGGCGACTGGAGTGCCTGACACTGCCCAACATTGATGAGACGGCAGACATTACCAAGACGGAGTTCAACAACCTGATCGCCTTTGCCCTGCATGAACTCGGGCACCTCTGGTACACCAAGAACAAGTACTGGAAGCGGGAGAGTCAAGTTCGCGGCAAGTTCTTTCACAGCCTAGTCAACGGTCTAGAAGACCCTAGGATCGAGAAGAACGTGATTGAGGCTGGGCTAGCGGGGAACGCCAGATCCCTCTTTGAAAATCTGGTCAACGACATGCTGATGCGAGATGGGTACGTTCAGCCAAACGACAGGAAGAACATCCCGTTCATGCTCGCCATCGAGGGTCGCCGTTTAAACGGATACAACATCTGCGCCGCATCGATTCTTGATCGATCCAAGTACGGCGAGGTTCTCAAGGAAGCGCTCTCCCGCAAGTGCGCAAGCACTGACAATGTTGTTGACGTGGCGATCTGGTTGTATGCCAAGCTCAATGAGATCGACGAGCAGACCCGCGAGGGCGACGATCCCGAGCGGCAGGGTGACGAAGGCAATCAGGAGAAAAAGCAAGGTGACGAAACCAATGAAAGCGGCAAGGGCGATAGTGAGAAGCAGGACAGTCAGGCTAGGGACGTCGAACCCCACCTTGATATGAAGAGCAAAACAAACTCAAAGAACACGCCAATGGTTGGCGGTTTTGAAATCGTGGAGATCAAATGAAATACGAAGAATCGTTCAATCAGTCAATGAACATCACCATGCCCGGACTTGCAGCTACACGCACTGCGCTTGCCCGTCTTCTGCGCTCGATCGATACAGTGGGCTGGTCTTCACGCGAAGAAAGCGGACGTCTGGATCGCCACGCGCTGACCCGCTATGCGGTTGGTGATGCCAACATTTTCAGTCGCAGGACTTATCAGGAAGCTGACACTGCCGCTGTTCAGATTCTGATCGACTGCTCTGGCTCGATGCATGGGGCAGAGATCAGCATGGCTCAGGACTTCGCGGTGCAGCTTGGCAAGATCCTTTCCAAGACCAAGGTCTCGTTCTCATGCCTTGGCTTCCGTATGGGTTCTGGAGACGAGCGGGGAGAGAAAACCATCTTCTACTCGTTCAAGAATTGGCACCAGAAGTTTGGTATTAAGATGGGCGCGATCAAAGATTCTGCCGGGGGAGGAACCCCAGACTACTGCGCACTGTGGCACGGTATCAATATCATCAGCCAGAGACCTGAGAAGCGGAAGGTTCTGTTTCTCATCGGGGACTCGCGCGGCTATGATATACAGAGTATGAAGCACCTAGAAAATATGGCTACAAAGCTTGGGGTCACCATCATCGGGATCGGCATCGGCTACACAGATATGCCAATGTGTCTGACAAACTCGCAGAATATCTTCAAGATCGAAGATCTTTGCGGTACCGGGTTTAAATCAATTCTCAAAACATTGGGGGGCAAACAATGATTATCGGAGTACATGCAGTCATCAAGTACCACGACAGCGATGAACTCTTCGACTGCTATATGTCGTTCGGAGAGTACGACGAGGAGGGTGAGTGCGACTCGTTCGGTATCCCGGACGGCAACATCTTCTACTACCTCAACAGGGACGAGCTAGAGAAGAGGGAGACGCCGGAGTTCAAGATCATTGAACTCCATGACTACGTCTCCATCTCCAGCGTTCACTAGAATGCGTCTGTGTTTTCTTTGTAGGTGCCGGTTACCTTGTCGTACTCAAGGACGGTCTCGCCTTGGGTTCCAACCCAGCGGTACCTGCACTTCCAGACGGCGATCTGGGTGTTCTTCTCTTCACGATGAACGGTGAGACCGCAGTCTGCCTTAGCCCACCATGCCATCGAACCGGCGATCGCCATTCCATCCGGACGGGGTAGATCATTACCTGATCTAACCATCTTCGCTGGGTGAGCAACGAACCAGACATGGACTCCCGCCGACTTAGCAAAGGCTTGGATGCGGGTCAGCATGTAGCTGATCGCGTCTGTCTCCGAGGTCGAGCGATCCATCTCTATGTAGTTGTAAGGGTCAATCACCATGCCCCTGATTCCGGTTCTGGCAACCGCAACCTTGGCTCGGGCGAGGATCGAGTCGATCGTTGCGGGTTCGGAAGACTCGGAGGTCATAAAGGTGAAGTGGTCGTTGACCCAGTCAAGCCCACGTTTAAACTCATCCTCTGACATTCGGTTCCTGCCCTCAAAGAATCTCTTCCTGAGATGGATCTCGATGAGTCTTGAGATGTGGATCTCGGGTGCGTTCTCAAATGAGCAGAGCGCAAACTTCCAGTCTTGGGATTGCGCAAGGTTCACCATCAGTTGGTCAACAAAGTTCGACTTACCTGAAGAAGGGTAGCCGGTGACCACGGTCATCTGCCCCGGCACCACGGTGTAAATCTGATCGACAGACGAGAATCCGGTCGAGGCGCCCTTGCCTGTCCCCTTGTTCCAGAGGTCCTGCAGCCTGTCCATGAACTCATTGGCTGAACTTAGACCGGCGACAGGGTATGGCTCTGCGGACTGAATAATCCTTTGAACTTCCTCCGCCCCATCGTTGAGGAACACCTCGTTTAAATCTTTTCTTTCAAACTTGGCGAGCTTGCACTTGTCTTTCCCGATCCGCCTTGCGAGTTCTTCTGCCAGAGCTTGCCCGGGTCCATCGTTGTCGGTTGCGATGATCACCCAAGGCGCCTTGGATAGGGTCTCAAATGCATTCCAAACGAACGAGAAGCGCTTGTCTTCACTCGCGTGAACCTTGCCGTCAGCCACCTTTAAGGGAGCGCCTCCGGGAACCGATACGGCGTTTTTAACGCCTGCCTGAAGGAGGGTCAGCGCATCGATCTCCCCCTCTACAATCACAATGGGTTCGCCTTCAACGATATTGTCTATCCCAAAGAAGTCGTGGGCGCCCCCAGCGTCTTGCGTAAAGTCCTTGTCCTCGATCGATCTGTACTTGGCTGCGGTTAAGGCTCCGCCCCGGTAGTAGGGAAAGCCAACCGCCTGAGTCGTCTTGCCGAGTCGCGCAAAATATTTCTCTGCGCTAAAGAGTTTCATCTGATCAGCGACCTGTTTAGATATCCCCCGGGTGTTCAGGTATGCGTAGTGAGGTTCGGTAAGTGGTGACTGGGTGATGTTGGTTTTGGGGACTGCGCTCAAGGTTGGCTCCCATCTTTGATGTTTAAACAATCCCTGCGTACCGCAGTGGTGACACAGGTACACGAGACCGTCGCCCTTGTTGGTGACGGACAAATCCTTGCAGTTGCGTTTCTTGCGCTCACCAGAACACTCGGGGCAGACCAGACGGGCGGTCTGTCCAACAGAGAGATGGACATGGGCAAGATTGATTGACACTAGTTTTTCTTATTGTCTTTGCGGTTTGCCGATCGATCGCGCAGACGCAGGTTCTGGAGATTGGACTTCCCACCCTTGGAGATTGGCATTTTATGATCTATGTCTTTCCCCATACGAGCTACGCCTTTCTTGTCATACATGCGTCTAGCCCGTTGGCGTTCCAACTGCCCCTCTGTATCGCCCCGCTGCTTTTGTAGTTCGTATTCTCTTTTGAAATCGCGCGCCATGATATTTTCGCCCAAAGTGCCCCCTACCCCACAGCGGGGTAAGTGACAGGGTTTCGCCCCTCCCATACGGGAGACCCACATGCCAACGATTCTACGTTGTGCCCTCGACCTGTGGGTAGTGCCAGTCGCAGGATTCTTACGGAATTGCACCGCCTCTCAATAAAATCAAGAGGTTACCTGTACCCTATTCTTCCGCGCTGCCGGGTAGCCCTTTCTATCGTGCGGAGTACGGGCGAAAAAAGAAAACCGCATAAGGCTGACGGCACTTGGCGGTGCAGCTAGTCTATGCTCGACAGGGGATGAGCATGGACTAACCCTTTCGTCAGTCTTATACGGTTTCCTCCTGTCATGCCCGGGTGCCACCCCAGACCCTCGTAAGATAGCACACAAAATAAAAAGTTTCATACAAAAACAAAGACTATCATGTAAATTTAATGTGTTTGCTTACATCTTGGGGAATCGACATGAGAAGTCCAAAGTTGGTTTTGGTTGAGTGGGTTGATGCCTATCACCTTGATGAAGGTTGGCAGGGAGGGTTTAAACCTGCATTTAACAATGAGCCAGTGTGGACGGTCGGGTTCCTGATCAATCGCAACAAGAAGGGCGTCACCATTGCCCAGACTTGGTATGAGGATGATGTTGCAAACATTGTGGGCATACCAGCTCGCATGATCAACAAATTCACGATCTTGGGGGAGTTGAATGGCGAAGAGCGAGATGACGGATGCAGAGTTCGTGGAGGCGTGGTACCAAGCGAACAGCAGCCCGACGATAATGTCCAAGGCGACGGGTCTATCGGAACGGCAGATATACCGAAAACGTAGTGCCCTGATTGAGAGGGGGATCTCCTTAAAATCAGTCCCCACCAACGGTTACCCCCCCGTCGTCACCCCGGTCGTGATCTCTCCCCGGATGACATACGATTTAAACGACGGGATCATTTTTGTATTCTCCGACGCCCACTACTACCCGGGCGACTACCCGGTTGCCCACCAAGCTTTACTCAAGCTAATCAAAGAGTTACAGCCCAAGATGGTGATCGGCAACGGTGACATTCTTGATGGCGCCAGTATCAGTAAACATGAGCGGATCGGATGGGAGAGCCGCCCCTCCCTGAAGGACGAACTTCAGGTTGTCCAAGAGCGGATGGCTGAGATCGAATCAGTCGCACCCAAGGGCTGCATACTCCATCGAACCATCGGCAACCACGACATTCGGTTTGAGAAGAAGCTCTCAGCGAATGTCCCTCAGTACGAGGGTATCGCTGGGACCCGTTTAAAGGACCATCTACCGGCTTGGGGGGAGAGTTGGTCTCTGTACATCAACCCAACCCACGAAGCCCCTACAATGGTCAAGCACCGCCCACCAAGTCAGGGTTTACACAGCAGCTATAACTCCACCCTCAGAGCGGGTACCAACATGGTCTGCGGTCACCTGCACAGGCTAATGGTTTACCCTTGGAGCGACTACCGGGGAAGACGATATGGGGTAGACACAGGAACCCTGTCGGATTGGCAGACCTCAACAGCGTTTAGTTATGCAGAGGATGACCCGAGACCGTGGGCGTCAGGTTTTGCAATACTGACATTCCACAAGGGGTACATGCTGCTGCCGGAACTATGTCAGGTCTCAGAGATCGGTGCGGTGTTCCGTGGTCAGGTTCTAGACCTGTAAAAAAAAAGCCCCCCAAGCGGGGGGCAAGTGTTACTGAGGAGAGAAACCATGAAGTTTCTGGACTCTAATTTCGCACCGTGGCTTTTCTTTGTCAAGCCCCCAGTAAATGTGCTTCTCTTTGACCTGCCGGTCGTTCTTGTAGACGTAGCCCTGCAGGCAGTCTAGAACCACAGATTCATCGAGGTCGGGTCTACGGCTAGCGTAGTAGATCGTCATGGTGACCGACACGTCATCCTCCCAGCAGATCAGGTTTGAATTGTCCGCCTGCTTCTTGAACTGATAGGCGTACTTCAAAGCCTTTTCAGACTTGATGAATCGGTACTTACCCTGAATCAGGACCAGCCTACGAGAGTTCGCCTTGGACGCTGGCTCTCCGTAGATCGTAAACACTTGCACTTCTTCAGAACATGCACTATCATTTGTATCCATTGAGGAGCTTTCATGAAGATAACAAACAGATCCGGTGCCCCCGAAACCCTTGTGGCGCTTGCCTCTCGGGACGATTATCGGAAGGACGCAGACTTCAGCGTCACCGAAATAATATCACCGCCACGGATACAAGTGCTAAGGCGCAGACACTATGCTGAGTTAGAGCAGGATGTGTCGGACATGCTTTGGCAGCTAGTGGGCACAGCGATCCACAATGCTGCGGAGAAGAGCGAAGCGAAGAATCACAAGCTTGAAGAGCGACTCAAGGTTGAGATCGAGGGGGTGACACTGAGTGGCGCCATCGATGTTCAGCAGATGACCTCCGAAGGTGTTGTCATCGTGGACTACAAGTTCACCTCCGTCTATTCAGTGCGAAACCCCAAGCCTGAGTGGGAGGCTCAACAAAATATCTATGCGTGGCTTGTCCGAGAGGTCAAAAACATGGAGGTGTCTGGTATCAAAATCTGCGCATTGTTGAGGGATTGGAACCGAAGAGACATGGTGAAAGATGGTTATCCACAATCTCCGATTGTCATGGTTGACCTCCCCATGTGGGAGTTTAAACGCACAGAAGAGTATGTGAGAGAGAGGCTCTCTCTCCACAAGAAATCAAAGGTGTTTGGCGAGTGGGGCGAAGACCTCCCACTCTGCACCGATGAGGAGCGTTGGGCTAGACCCACAACATATGCGGTGAAGCGGGACGGAAGAAAGACCGCCATCCGTGTTTTTGAAACCGAAGAAGAAGCAAAAACTTTAGCTGAAAAGGAGAAGGGCTATGTCGAAATCAGAGCAGGTGAGTACACAAGGTGTTCAGGAAACTACTGCGGTGTCGCACAGTGGTGCAGCCAAAATCGCAGTGAAAATCTTAGCGGTCATGAAGGAGGTGGGGTATGTCCAGAAGGATGGTAAGAACGACTTCCAAAACTACAACTACGCCACGGAGGGCAACGCAATCCGTGCCCTACGACCTGCGCTTGTTAAACACGGTCTCTTCCTCATCCCGAGCGTCGAAACGGTGCAACAGGACGAGTATGGGAACACGCACGTCACCCTCCTCTACCGAATCTTTGATGAAGAGGGAAACCATATCAGCTTTCGGGCGGCTGGTTCTGGGAACGATCGAAACTCTAAGGGGGTGGGCGATAAGGGTATTTATAAAGCCCTGACCGGCGCATCGAAGTACGCCTTACTCAAGACGTTCCTGATGGAAACCGGAGATGACCCGGAGGTTCCATCTGAGCAGGATAAAAAGGATGAGAAGCGGGAGCAGGACAAGAGGGACCTCGCAAAGGTTTCTGTTCCGTTTCTGATGGAGATTGCAAGCACCTGTGTTTCGGTCGAGGAGTTAACCGAACTTTGGTCTGCAAACGCCGACGAGATTAAGAGGATCTCTAAGGTTGACAAGGAGGGCTACGACTCGTTAGTGGCTCATTTCAAGAAGCTGAAATCGGAGAAATCAAATGGATAAGTTTGAGCAGAGGTTGAACAGCGGGGTTCTGTTGTCCTCCAAGGCAAAGAAGCACCCCAAGGCGCCAGACTACTTTGGCAACATTTTGGTGGACCTCTCAACCGTCACGGTGAAGGACGGCAAGGCGGAGATCAAACTCTCGGGATGGAAGCGGGAGAGCAAGACCGGCAATACCTTTTTATCAATCGCAGTAGACACTTACGGACAGGAGAAAAAAGATGATGACGTCCCCTTCTAACCAACCCAAGAGACGTGGTCGCCCCCCAAAGAACGCAGCAAAGATTGCCGCCCCTCAGGTTAACGAGGTTGAAGAGCTGCGCGCAAAGCTGCATTTTGCTTGGGACGAGCGCTGCAAGTACAAAGCCTTGTTTGAGTACTTGGATGCAAAGGTGCAGATGAAATGACACTACAGTTTGAGGCGTTAAAGGTTGCGATGAAACAAGATGCGACCGGCTACATCCTCACTCTGCGTTTACATCCTGACGAGATCCCGGAAGAGTTGCTCCGGGATTTTGTCGGTGCCCGTTACATGATCGCTGCGGTCCGAGTGGATGACAACGAAGACCCAGTGATCAAGAAGACACGGGTGATGAAGGCGGGGATGCTGTGCAAGAACCCCGCCTTTCAGGATTGGCTGGTCAGAATGGGGCATGCCAAAAATGCAAGCGAGGCTGCTGCTGTCAGCGCTGTCTACACCATGTGCAACATCTCCAGTAGGACAGAGCTAAACGGTAACAAGCAGGCGCAAGAAATATTTGACAACTTGGTAGAGGAATATGGAAAAGAATCCCCCTTCTAAAAAAACAAAGACGTTCTTCCCGATGATGATTTACATGACCAAGGATGACATTAGAGATGCGAAACGGTTTGCTCAGGCAAGCCGCATGTCTGTTTCTTTGGTCGCTCGGGAGGGAATTCAGATGCGTATTGCTAGCGCAGAAGACCCATATGTCGGAGGGTTCAACGATGGGCTGAAGTGCGCTATGGAAGCCGCAAGGAACACTCACGGTGGTCAGATGATGTTCCCGTCTGGAGTGACTTTTGCGGAGATGGTTTGTACAGAGATAGAAAGGATGTTTCGTGAAAGACCTACTGTTTCAGAGCTGGGCAAAAAGGAACTTGAGTCAAGAC
>OGWH01000072.1_pt1 | contig 12797 bp, 28 predicted proteins | sample 1575971 | NCBI WGS metagenome assembly OGWH01 (sample SAMN07581554, study PRJEB24739) | freshwater metagenome
GATCTGTTTCCCAGTCACGATACACCCAAGCGATGTATCACAAATATAAAAAAAGATTTTCCTACCCCCCACCCCTTTTCCGTTTGCTTTGCGCCCCAGTTTTTCGCGCGTTGCACTTGATACACAAGGCTTGCCAGTTGTCCACATCCCACACCGCTCCACCATCACGGATGGGTACGATGTGGTCGGTGATGGCTGATGCGCCATGACATTCATCGAAGTTAATGCATAGCGGGTGCTGTCGCTTAAATGCTGCGCTCGCTTCGCGCCACGCCTTGCTGTTGTAGAAGGCATCATTGACCCTGCTAAGGCGTTCAAATGGCTTATCCTTTGGTATCCAAGGTCTGCGCTTGCCTTTTGGTATGTGTGGCATTGTGTCATGGTTGTTGTTTTTTTTGCCTGTTTTTTTGTTCGTTTGCAAATTGCTTAATGATTGAATGGTCGGTCACGGACATGTGTAAGGCTATCATCGCTGCATCGCGTTCGTGGCTATTAGTCCTGCGTGTTATCCCGGTCAGTTGCTTGAACATCTCAGCACCTTGTCTGCCCTTAGCTGTGATGCCAAGCCCCTTGCGATATAGCGGGATGTTCATGTGCCGCGCCCATTCGCACCACATGGATGCATCACGCATCACACTACCTACACCGCGCATGCGAAGGGCTGATGTCATGTTTGCACGGCGGCGAATCAGTCGCGGGTCTTCCAATATGATGACCACATCGTTGTCCGCCTCCTCTGCATATTGCTGCACAATTGCCTGCGCTGTTACTATGTTAGTACTGCCGATGTGTAGGAAGGATTGTCTTGTGCAATCGTACACGGCAACTCCGGTGTGTACTCCGGGATCAATGCCAATTGTGATTTTTCCCATGTTATAATGATATACAGGCTGTCATCCATTGCACAGGCCGATATGATTTGGAATGGTTTTTGTCGCATGCGTTGGAAAATGGATATGCGGTGGCGGATGTCCTGCACGATTTCGGCAGCGCAAAAATCGTTTTCATCCTCAACAATTAGGATGGTTGCGTCATCGCGCATGTGAAATGATTTGCGAATGATTTCTTCAACGGTCATTGTTTTTTCTTTTTCGGCAAAAAGCAAGTACAGCCATAATGCACCTCGCGAAAGTTGCCCGTTAAAATCTTGATGCGCTCGTAGGTTTTCTTGTCTACCCATGCGTAGCGCACCCGGTGTTCATCGGCTAAGGTGCAAAATGCGTGTAGTTCCTCAATGCTCATGTAGGGATGTGGTTGCATGTTGTTCTTGGTATTGTTTCACAATTTCCTTTATTGCCTCAACGTGTTCAACGCGGACGCGAAAGGCGATGGTGATGGTCTTGTAGGGTTGTTTTTTGCGGCCTGCGTTTTCGCGCTTGCCGCCGTGATTTTTCTTTTCATTCATATGGCGATTTGCGTGACATCCACCTGATGCAAGGTGTAGTGGACATCCCTAACTAAGCACATCCAACATCCTTCTTCGTGCGCCAGTTGTAATTCCTCTAACATTTCGCGGGTGATGTCTATCTCTTCGCCGTTGGTCGTTGTAACGCGGTAGGTCCCTTCTGTTGCTTCTTGTGTGTTCATTGTGTGTTGTTTTTGTTGGTTGGTGCGGCAATAAAAAATAGGCCGGGTGGTTAGCCCGGCCTTGTGTTGTTAGAATGAATAATCGTAGTAGTAGTCCTTAACACCAAAGATGATGCTAATTTTTATGTAGACTTTCTTTGCGCGTGTTACACCTTCAACAACATTCTGTGGTTTAACAGCACCATCAACGCCCCAAATTTTATCTGCTAATTCAGGATTGTTTTTTCTCAACCATATACCAATAAAATTTGCTCCTTTACTGTAGCAATCTTTTACAAATTCGTCAGTAAACACAATCTCTTTACCAACCATTCTCCAAGCACCTTGCCTCCAGACCACAGTTACAAATCTTTTGGTCGGTTTTAAAATCCAATTTTGATGTCCATGACCGCCGCCTAATGTTTTGTCCCATTCTGCATCTAAGTATTGTAACCTTGCTTGTTTCCCGTCAGCAGATACTTCAACTACATCAAAACAAGTTCTGTCGGTGTAGTGCAGTTGAGTTGCACCTTCGCCCACTACGGGCGTAGTTGCGTTGTTGCTCATTAACTGATTGAAGAACGAACCCGCTACTCCTACCTTTGCTTTTTGTACTTTTGGTGTGTTTGTCATGTGTGATGTTTTTGTGGGCTTCGCGCCCGTGTGATTGATGACATAAAGATAAGGGCATTATTGATTAATGCAAACATTTATCAAAAGAAATATAAAATTTTTTTTCATTGCCTGTGCGATATGCCGGGCATTAACAACGGCGTACACATGGAGCGCAGGCGGTCGAATGCCATCGGGCTAATTATCTGCCGTATGTCATCGGGTGTTGCGTTGCTGACGAAGTGCGTTATCTGCCCGTATGCATTCATACGGTTGTATCGCTGTTCGATTATGGCTTCATTAACATCCACCGCATTTCCGAATAGCATCACGCTGCCCGACTGCCGACCGAACTCATCGAAGCATCGACTAAGCGTGATTGCCCCGCGCATGTCATAGTCCTTGGACATCCGCGCATCGGTGTACATCTCGCTGATGTTCGTGATTTCGAAATGCTTGTTTTCGTTGTGTCTTTCGCAGAAGACCTGAAGCATCTGCATGATTTCGCTCTTGCCTGTGCCAACTGAGCCGTAAAGAAACACGCCGCGCTGAAGCGGGATGTTGCTGTCTTCGTCATTGATTGCCCATTCCAACAATTGTTGGATGACCTGCTTCTGCTCTTGCGTCCACGCCCATTTGAACGTGCGCCCGTAAACCTGTGAAAGATGTGCGGCGCGCTCTTGCATGATTTCACCCATGTGCGTCCGCGCTTGTTCGTAAGCCATCACCTGTGTCAATGGTGCGGGTAGTCGCTTGTTGGTAGGCTTTCGGGTGCTATATACATACTGCCAGTAGTCGCGTTCTTCCTGTGTTTTTTCTTGAATTGGCTGTTGCTTGACCTGATCACCGATGCCGATTAGTTCGCGAAGTGTTTTCATGCCTACCATTTTTGCTGATTCTTGTATTTTGCTTCATCGCTACCAAAGCCGTTGACCGCCTGTTTTGTTTTTCGATTGGCAACATAGGGCTTCGGCGCACGCATCAACCAAGACGGGAAGCGCAGCGCAAACCATTCCAACGGGTTTCGGTGAATAGGATGCGATGTTCCCGTTTCGCTTAGATAGTAACTTATGAACGCATCTACCTGCGTTCGCCAATCCGCTGCGCTGCCTTGCCATCGGGTTTGTTCGCGCCAATATTGAATTTGTTCAGGATTTTTTGTGCAAAAAAACAATGCCTGCTGCACAGCCTTGTTTTTCTTTTCAACAACATCCTCGGCAACAAAGTCAACTATGCCTCCAAAGACAACATCTTCATTTTTTTCGCTTGCGCTTATATTATTAGTAGAAGTTAGTTCTTTGTCTAAGTCTTTATTTAGTAGTGGAGGATTTTGCCGTGACGGCTTTTTCCCTACACGGTATTTTTCGTGCATGGGCTTTTCATTCAACGTGTAATCGCAGGCATCGAAGCGTCCTGCCTCCCGCCGTTCGGTTTTCGTTATCCATCCTGCCGCGATTAATTCGTCAATGTACTTTCGTAAGGTGTCCACGCCGTAGCCCAATGCAGCGGCAAGCGGTCGCTGATAAAAGACCCAATCGGCGGGCATCGAAGCCATGTAACAGAAAAGAAATCGTGCGCGGTCGGTCAGGCTGCTATCCTTTATCAGCGCATTAGGCAGCACGGTGAAATTCTTGGTAATGTTGTTTTTAATGTTCATAGTGCATTTTTTTTAGTGTTTCGATTGGGTTGATTTTTTCATGCGGCACGAAGTAGCACTCCGGTGGTTGGGCGTGGTAGTATTCGGCAACCTGCGCTTCCTTGGCGTACATCCAGCCCTTGATTTCGTAGGTTGGGCAGATGCCTGTAACGGACACAATTATGCCCGTGTCCTTTTTCTTAACTTTCATGTCGCTCCTCGTTGACCACCGAACATCTATGATGGTATGCTCAATATCGCTGACAGCGAAGGTGTTCACGCCGTAGCCCCAATGAATGCCAAGGTACTTTGCCACGGCCATCTCGGCCATTGCCGCCTCAATGTGGAATCCCCATAATTCACCCGGTGTGCGCTCGCTGAACCTTGCCGTGCGATTGCTCAGAATGGCTTCGTGGTTTCGCATTGCGCCTATGGTGATAGCCGCCCATGCTTCGAATTTAGTTAGGGTTATTTTCACAAAAAAAAAGGCGACACTTACTTTTCCGGGTCAGTGTGCGCCTAGTCTTCTCAAATTGCGTTCAATCGCTGGACAAAGATACGCCGACCAAATCAGAATGGCAAGTCATCCGCATCTGGTTGTTGCATTTTTTTCGCTTGAGCATCATCCGTCCCAAATATTTGGCTTTTTGGGGACAAAGCGTCCATCCGCATTGCGCTTGGATTGTCCTGCTGTTGCGGCACGCTAAACTTGATGCTGAAGTACTTTTGCCCGCTCTTGCTCTCATTGACCCATGCTGATAGCAGATATTCAGTACCATTGACCATTGCCTTGCCTGTATACTCCGGGCTTTTTTCGTGCATGCGCTTGTTGTTCTTAAAAAGCGCACCGCTGTTTTCGTTTGTTGCCATGTTGTTGTTAATTTTTTAATAATTCGTGAATCAAATAGCCCAGCACATAGCCCGACAGGATTAGCATGCAGACAATGGTGGCGGCTTCGCAAAAGTGCTTGTCCTCTTTTCTCATAGTTGTTTCGCAAAGTTTTTAAATTGTTTCGCGGGGTCGATTGGGTTATCGCGCAGCAGGTCGCGCAATTTTCGATAATTAATGCGGATAGCATCAATGTCATCAGTTCCCCGGATTTCCGCTTCAACATTGTCGTAGTCATCCCCAAGCAGCGTACCTACACGCTCCAACATCATCAGGGTTTCGCTACGAGCATTTTCAACCGTCATCCGAATGGTTGGTTCAACCTTCGCTGCCTGTATGGTTGCATCTTCAATGGCTGCGCCTTCTTCGTAGATGTTTAGGCCGCTCGTCTGGTCGGCAAAGGCCATGCGTAATGCGGCGGCTTCGGCGCACTTGTCTATCTGATTAATAGGCATCGTTGCCCACTTGTTCGTTGGGTTTCGAGGGCAGTATTCATCGAAGTTCACCGTCTTAGTGAATCGGCAGATGTGTCCCTGCACAATCCGCATCACGGTCACCGTGCAGGTGGTCGGTAGTTGATTGGCGCGTGTCAGTTGTGCGGCGGTCAGGTATTGCCCATCGGGTTGCAAATTGTACTTGCTTTCCTCGCGTCCGGCATAAGCACCCGTGCGGCAAGCCTTTGCCCGTAGGCCATCAATGCCAACAATAGTGTTGTAATTGCCTCCATACTTAACCAAGTAGATTTCCTTTTTCATCGGCGATAGCCCGTGCTGCTCACAAGCGGCAACAAACACGCGCAGGATGTCAATAGGCGTTCCTTCGGGAATTACGCCTGCCTTAGCCAGCGTTGCAAGCCCGGTGTCGTTCAGTACTAATTCGCTGCCCATTCGCCCTTTCTGATTTTTTCTTGACGTAGGTTGTGCGCGTGTTCGTACACAAGGTCTTCAAGCGGCTCGGTGTCATGAAGTTCGGCAAAGCTCTTCCGTTGGGCATCGCAGTACCACTCAAGCGTGGCTCTGATTTGTTCGATTGTGAAAAGGCTGTTGCCTTCCCAGTCTTCGAAGTGACCAACGTAGCCGATGTTGATGCCGAACTCGTAGTGGTCAATGTCTTGATTTTCAAACCAAGACGTAAACGATGATTCAAGATGCATATGTATATAATTTTGGGGCAGGTAATAGCCTGCCCCGGTGAAAGTGAAAAAAGAGGGCAGGGGAAGTCCCTCCCGTGGGTATTATCTTGTAACAAATTCTACTTTGCGGTCAACCGCCTCTTTTGTGTAAAAATTTATCCCGCTTTGCTTTATAAAAATAGCTTCTAACGCCTCACCAAAAGTAGCATAAGAGCGGTAAAATTTTTCTGAATAAAAAACAATATAGGGGTTTTTAGAGGTTGGGAGGTAATCAATATCAATTGTTTGATTAACCATTTCTAGCGTGAAGACCGTTTTTTCGTCCATAAAAGAGAGTTTGTGGGTTGCCCCGTGTGATTAATAATGTAAAGATAAAGGCTTTTTTATTAATGCAAAACTTTTTTTCCTTTTTCTTAAAAAAAGTTTTACAAAGCCGCACCGCCTTGATTCATCGCGGCTGGCAGTTCGGTGTTGGTAATCCGAAAGACAAGGTCGGCACGAAAGTTGCCGCCGTATTGGTTAATAAGGTTAATAACTCGTAAGGGCTTTAATCGTTTTAGTAAGTAGGCATCCTGTGCCTGATTAATGCGAACCTTAGCAGGCGCGTCCAACCACTTAAAGTTGTGTGGCAGGGTTACATAGGCATAGAATTGTTCCCAAGTTTCATAAATGTCGTAGTACATGTGTGTCGTTTTGATTGCAAATGTAAAATAATTTCGTCAACAAAAAAATAAAAGTATATATTTGCAATATCACATCACCACCACACTAAAATCTCAATCGCATGAAAAAATCACTACATTACGAAAATGACGCGCCGCACCCGTACCTTATAGTAGGTATCGTGGCCGTTAGCATCACCATCTTTCATCTGCTTTCTTCGCCTTCTTCAGTTAGCATCCGCAATGCCGACACCGCCTATCTTGGTGTATCGCCCGCCGAAGACCTGTACGATGCGCCTGCCGAAATAGCCATCACGGACATCGTGCGCGATAAAAATATGCTTGAATTCATATGCCACAATCAAATGCTTGAGCGCACCCGTGTAGCATCGGAAAAGACAGGGCTGCTGCCATCCGTCATCATTGCTCAAAAGGCCTTAGAATCGCGCTACGGACGCAGCACGTTGACCAATGCCACGAAGAACAACGGCAACATCAAATGTCGGTGTACATACAATCGTGAACTTAGGCACAAACACGAACAGGCAGAAAAAAACGGCAAGGCCGTGTGTGTTCAGATGTATGACAAGATTGAACGAAGCAATCACCGCTATGTCAAGGTGCAGACCTATTGGCAGGGATGGAACCTGTACACCAACCTGATGAACCAACCGCGCTATGCCAAGGTGCGCCGCGCCCGACATTACACTTCACAGGCTGCCGCCCTGAAGCGTTGCGGATATGCCACCGCGCCTAACTACGCCGATACTATATGCGCCATAATTCGGCGCAACAACCTTGACAGATTAGATGAATTATTTTCGCAGAAAAATGTAAGAATTACAACCAGCAATGGTAACTTTGCCCTATGTGAGTATTGAGACTACGAACATAAGTTTTAAGTGTGATTTGATGATGTTTTTGCCCGGCAGATGCAATATTTGTCGGGTTTTTTATTAAAAAAGCCCACGCTCTTTTGCGCAGGCCTTTTCGTATATGCAATCGCCATTAATCAAGGTTTCACATAAAAGTAGCTATTTTCAGGGTAATTATCCATCGGTTCGCGACAATCCATATGCACCCATGAAGGTGTGAATGCCGGATGTTCAATTGTGCGAATGCCGTATGCCTTGAACTTGTCGAAGTTGGTCAGCATGCAGTCAATCGTTCCGGCTACGGTCATGCCCTCCACGTTCACATCAATTGCCCTGCCGAACTTGTGTTGCGAATAGGTTGCACCTACATTCGAAGATGGCAGCCTATATCCGCGATTGGTATATTCGCCGCCATTGTGCCAATTGTTGATTATCACGTTACATCCGGTCAGGTCTCTAAGTAGTTGCGCCGCCTTGATGATGCGAATGTCAAGCACCCACAGGCACTTTTCTTTCACATCGTACATGTTGTAAATGGTAGGCGGGATGAATTCTTGAAGCAGAAAATTGGGTGATACTCTCATGGCTTTTTCAGTCTAAAACCAAGCAGCCGTGCCTTAGCCGTGCCGCTTGGAAGGAAAACAGGCACACTCACTTGTCTTTCAGTTGTGCGATTGTTTTTGCCCCATTCAACGCGAGCGCAATCTGTGCAATCCACTTCGTGGCCTCGGCAGCCCATGTAGGAAGGATAAACACGCCAAGTGCCGTGCCTTGGTCAGCGAAGTACGCCACGGTGAGCAGGATGAGCGCAATTAACGCAGCGACTGCCGGGTTTTTCTGTTCGAATTTCGCGAACAATTGCGCGAAGATGTTGGTAATGAATTCCATTGTTGGTGTTGTTTTATGGTGAATGTTTGGTTGTGTGTTTTGTTGCGCCTGTTCTCGCGCCAATGCCTCCGCTGCTTCGCGCCTGCGCCTGCGCTTACTTTTCCACTTGATTCTGCCAAGCAAACCAATCAACGCGCCCTGCACCTGCGGCATGCGGATAATTTTCAGTAATAGTTGGACAATCGCATTCATCGGCACAATTGGTCTATTTGTTTACGGAGTAGGTTTAGTTCGCCTTCCTGCCTCAGTCTTGCTGCATTGCAGGCGGTCAGTTCAACCGTCAATTCATCAATGCGAACATTCATTTGGGCTATCTGAATTCGATGCTCCTGCTGTTGCAATTGCATCAACGTCCATAGCGCATACACGGCAATGCACAACAGCACCACGCAGACTGTTCTGACTAATCCGTTTCTTGAAAGAGAGATAAAGAAATGATTGCTTTTATGTTTCGACACGAGCACGGCACCGATCTCCGAGTGTTTTCTACTACGCTTGGAGCGTATCGTTTCGCTGCAAAGCTTATGGAAGAGTATTCGTATGATATGGAAACGTTTGAGCCGAGCATGGCTCTTGCGGGTCATGCAACGCTTGAAGATTATATCGCCATGCTTGACGAATGGAATGATTATGCTACTGCGGACGGCATGGAGATTGTGATCCAAGAGGTTGTTATCGAGGATTGATATCATATCCAGATTAATCTGATATACTGTATATAGAAAGAGAGACAGACATGAATATTTCAGATTATGTGGTGGTTGGTCGTCGGTATGAGTTTGATTGTGAGTATCTTACGGCTTCCAGCCGCCGCACGGAGTTGGTGGGCGGGGTTGTTTCCGAGGTGGTGAGTGAGGGCACCGATACTTTCGTCATTCTGAATGATCGTCGGGCGATTAATCTCAAGGTCATTACCCGTGTGATCGGTCCTTATGTTTGAGCTTTGGGGAATGCGTCGTGATTATTTTCAGCGTGAGATTGGCGGGAGTTTTGATCCCGAGGATACTCGTGAGCGAGTAGCTACGTTTTCTACTGAGGCTCTTGCGTTGGCATATGTGAAGGCATCGGAGTTGAACAAGGGTAAGAACGCTTTTCTTGACGTTAAGCGAGGACGATATCGTTTTCGTAAGAATAGTTTGTTGCGGCATTACGATGATTATGAGATTATTGGTTTTGATAGCACTTCTGTTCCCCATGATCCGGTGATTTGATATTTCACGGATTGCGACTGATAAAGGGTTGAAATATTCGGATAATCGTGGTATAGTGGATAAAGAAAGAGAGATAAAGCGATGAACAAGCGGAACGCACGTAAGCTACATAATCGGGATCAGGTTGAGGTTCGTGTTGCGCCTTCTACTTGGGTTCCTGGGATGGTATTGGGGGAGTGGCATGAGGTAGCGGGAAAGATTATTGTTCCCGTTCAAACTGAGGGTCATGGCTTTATTTCTGTTTATCACACGGATATCCGGTGATTTGATATGCTTGAAGTAGGAAAGCTATATATTTGTTCTGAATGCTTCCTTGTTCTCTATCCGGATAAGGAAACTGCTGTTGCCATTATCACCCGCTTGCAGGGTCCATCCGGCGCACGGAGATCTCGCATTGGCGGTGTTGAAGATACAGAGGCGGGAAGGCGGCGGCGCAATTTTTTTGTAAACTGGTGGAAGAAGGAACTTGGAAAGCTTTTGAGCTTTTGCGATCCCCGAACTCCTTTTCTCGTGTTGTCCGCAGAGGACAACATCGTAGAGGTTCTTTTGGGAGATAAGCGGCATTGGATCATTAATGAGGATTGGATTGAACTTGAGGAGATCCGATAATATGAAGCCTGGAACTCTTGTTAAGCTTAGTGGTCGCCCTGATCGTCGTTATAGTGGTGTTCACCATATCCAGAAGTGTTGGTTTACTGTATTGCCAGAACACGTAGGTATGTATATTAAGACTATCCGCAAAGAAAATAAGATTTTGTCCGATATCATTTTGATTGAAGATAAGCTTGTTCAAGTAGCCCCTGGTGTAATGGTGCCGGTTGAATAAAGAGTTGAAATATCTTTTTATTCTGGTATACTGGATATAGAAAGAAGGAAATGATATGAAGGTATATGTTGTGTCGCTGTATGATGGTGAGAAGTATGAAGTTTTCAATATTTTCGCTACTCGTGAAGCGGCAGAGGAAGCTGCTGAAATCAATCGCAGTCCATATATGCCTCATGATCCTCCTCTCATTGAGGAGTTTCCTGTGCTTACTTCTGTATATGTGAATAAGGAGGTTTGATATGTGCGAGCATGATTGGTTTTATTTCAATGAATGGTGGGTTTGCCGTAAGTGTGGAGTGAGGGAGCGCCGATGAATAATCAGATTTGGGCGGTTTGTTCTGAGGATGGTGGTGCCGTTATTGCGATTTTCAATGATCGTGATAAGGCAATCGCTCACATTAAGGAGCATGACGAAGATGAATGGTGGTATCTTGCGCTATATAACGGTGAAACCGGACGTTATATGGGAAAGCAGGATCGTAGCTCTGGGTTGTGGCGATGAAGAAGAGAGCATATATACCACTTGAACCCGAATATTTTGAACCGGGAACGTTGGTTATATTAGATCCTATTGTGTGGAATGTAGCCCCAGCGGGAACTCTTGGATTGATTGTTGAACGATCATCTAAGCCCGTAAATAACGGCGTATGCGGTGGTCAATACGTTCATACGGTTCTTGTAGGAGAAAAGCTTTACGAAGCCCTCAGAAGCTCTTTGAAGCTGTATATGTGAAGCCATGTTTAGTGGTGATGAATAAACAGTTGACTATCTAAACCCTCGTGCTATTCTCTAATTATTGGAGGAACCATTGAGAAACCCGAAGCACACTGAAGAGAATATTCGTAAGCTTGCCGAGGAATGTGTTGAGTTTTGGGATATGGATTGTCTAGTTGATTTTGCTGTTTCTCGACTAATTTCTGATTACAAGGGAGATAAGGAACTATTCCTTCGGGACTGGAAGGATATTATGCGTACTGGACGTAGTATCTAATCCAGTTGACTTGCGCTATTCAGCGTGGTATCTTCTGAATATTGGAGGAAACGATGGAGCACAATCGAGAAAACGCTATCATTCTTGCAATGAATTATGTCAAAAAGTGCGATACTGATGAGCTGTTCAATTTCGTTCTTGATCGCATCGAGATTCTTCCTTCTGTTTCCATCCGTTCTTGGAGCCGGGAAACGCTAGAAAACTTTGTGGCAGATATTCTCGTGCGGGATATGATGGCAGATTCTGCACGATTCTCTTACCATGTGAAGGCAGTAAATGAGGAAGTTATGGACGAGCATGAGATCGACGGTGAGGAAAACTTCGCAGAGAATAACGCTTACGATATGGATTCGGAGTATAATGATTCCGGGGATTGATTAAAAGAGAGGATGAAAGTCCTCTCTTTTTTATTTCAAAAATATATTCATTGCTGAGTCAATCCTATTTATTATTAATTTGAAAATTAAAGATAAAATATTACAAATATTACGAAATCCCTTATTGAACTTAGGGATTAATATTATAATGATGTGCATTCAATTTGGGATGTCAGGACTTCAATTTTATCAAGGCGATTCAGTAGCTGGTGCAACATTCTTTTTTAGCGGCTTGAGTTGTATATCGGCAGTTGTTTATTGGATATAGATTTGGTGGGCAGCAAAAAAGAATTGACATTACATTACCATATGCTATAAGAGATATACGTACTGCGAAGTTGACAAAAACTTTCTGTAAATGCAAGAAAGAATCAGGTTGACAAGATCCTACAGTATGCTACTCTAAAGATACGAGGTAATCAAAATGTGCTTGATTGTTAATAACCCTACTGGCGAGTCCCTTCATCCCCTCCGTATGGAGGTGGCGCTTAAGAATAATCCGCATGGCGTTGGTGTCATGTGGCATGATCGTGAAACGGGTCGTGTGCATTCCCTCCGAGGTATGTTCGATCACAAGGACTATACCGACTTGCACAGTATGCTTCTAGGGGTGCCGCACGCCATTCATTTTCGGTTGCGTACCCGTGGACCTATCGGGGAGGTTGCCTGCCACCCATTTCAGATTCTTTCCGAGGAAGAGAGCGGCATGGATCTTTATATGATGCACAACGGAACCCTTGATGTTCCGTATGTTGATGGCGAAAGTGATACCATGACGTTTGCTTCCCGCCTTCGTGAGCAGCTTCTCTCCTGGGAGAATCCGTTTGACTTTTTCCGTGAGCCGGTGCTGGCTAAGATCCAGAACGTCATCGGCTATAATCGTCTCGTGTTCTACGGATCGGGAGGTCTTACTGCAATCCTAAATGCAAAGCAGGGTTGGTTCGATCACCCTGAAAATGGTAAGATTGATATCGATACCTTTGATGGTATGAGCACTCCTACTTGGTATGCAAACGAGTATTCGTTTAGCGGACTAGACTCAAAGAGTCGCTTTACTACCCGCACTAGCTATGGTTGGTCTAGTGACAATAGCTGGATAAACTATCGTAATATTTGATCCGTGCTCGGAATA
>OGWH01000074.1_pt1 | contig 12672 bp, 13 predicted proteins | sample 1575971 | NCBI WGS metagenome assembly OGWH01 (sample SAMN07581554, study PRJEB24739) | freshwater metagenome
TGCGCGAGAGTGACTGGAGTTCAGACGTGTGCTCTTCCGATCTGTTTCCCAGTCACGATAACCCAAGCGATCGAAGTCAAGATGCTCTCCTTTTCCCCCTGTCAATTTGCCCTCAGCGATCGTTTAAAGCGAGAAGTTGATCTCGTCAATATTCGACAAGTGAGTACGGTTTTCCAAAATGAAATTATTAATTCTGGCCGGTTAATTAGTGCGGCAGATCCAGAAGCCATAGCAGCATTTGAAATGATGGTTCTTTCTGCTTACCAAAAGTTAAATGAAGAGCGCAAGGAGATTCTCGAAGAGTTTTTTACAAGTAAGCGAGCCTATCGATTATGAATGACACCTTAGTTCAAAAAATCCAAAGTATTCAACGGTGTATTCAACGGGCACGAAATATTTATGCGGAAAGTGGGGAGCGTTTTTTAGTCGATGATTATGATGCCCAAGATGCAGCGATGCTTAATATTATTCGAGCCTGTGAACAAGCGATCGATCTGGCTAACTATCTGATTAAGCGCCACAAGTTAGGCATTCCAGCTTCTAGTGCCGAGAGTTTTACTTTACTCGCTCAGCAGGGTTTAATTTCCCAGCACCATGCCAAAAACCTCAGTAATATGGTTGGGTTTCGGAATCTTGCCGTTCATGAATATCAACGCATTGATTATACGATCGTTGTTTATATCCTTGAAGAAGGATTAGAGGATCTCCTTGGCTTTGTGGATGAAATTGTGAAACGATCAACGTAAGAGGGAAGACACAAAGCATCCCCCTTACGATCGCTGCGATTTGAGAACCAATCGGTCTTCTTTCCCCTTAAAGCGTATCGGGATCAATGCCCTGTTCCCTTAAAAGTTGGGACAAACGATCGGCTCGTTGTTTTTCAGCATCTGCCCGTTGTTTTTCAACTTCAGCCCGCTGCTTTTCAATCTCAAATTTTTCATCACCCGTTAAGAACAGGTTTCCTGATAGATCGCACCAGCGTAACCAGTGCTCATAGGAACTTCCTTCAAATTCACCAGACCAGAGGGCTAGCCCCAAATCAATTTCTTCTAACAGATAATTGGGTTTCAGGTGATAACTCATGCCCCTTCTTTCGTAGACTCTTAAGAGGTCTTCGCTGAGGTATTGAAAAGGATCAAAAACTACATAGTATCCGACTCCAGCGATTACATAATCCTCCAACTTCGATCCCAATTCATTGCCGATCGTATTCGATACAATTTCAATCACAACATCTGGAGACTTTCTCATATTCCAGACAAAGTAAGATCGGTTTTTCTTTTGCGTCCAGTCTTCGGGACACTTGACCCTCAAACTTAACATCACATCGGGGACTAAAGGCGGTTGCTTATCGGCATAAAATAACCCTACATTTGCCGTCAAGATAAAAGGAAAATCGAAATCAAAAGAACTATAGGCAGATGTCGTTAATAACCGTTGTTGTTTTTCAGAAATCCAATTATCCACAGGTTGATCGTCCTCAATAATAACGTCCTCAATATCCGGTTCGCCCATTACACCCCACACTATTTCTTCGGGGAGTGGATCAGCAACGATCGGAGTGGGGGGAGATGTGGTTACGGGTGTCATCAGCTTTTCCCTCAATGTGAAGTTCTAAGGAATTGATCATTAGTCTAACTGAGCTAAGCCAGTAGAATCAATCCCTAACACTCCCACTTTAGCTCAGGAACGCGGACTTTATAACCTGGAATTTCACTACAAAGAGACAGAAGCCCCGCAGAAATGCCTTTGTGTTCTTTATGCCTTTGTGGTTTAATCCTGAAGCTCGATCGCGTCCTTCCTTCCATACACGCCCTGGGATCCTTAAACCCCGCTCCATCAGGGTACAAAAATTTTGAGCCTGCTACTTTTCCCCTATCAAAACGGAGGTTGGGGATGTCCAAAGAAGTTAAAAGCGTGAATGAGTCTCACAGGACGCAAAACTGATTCACGCTTTTATGCCTTTAGGATTGATGCCCTTACGATCGTTGGGTCAATTCCGTTAAGACCTTATTCGATCGTTGAACAAAGGACTTCATGCCATCCGCATCAAAGCCTTTTTGAGCCATCAATGCGAGGTCATAAACGTGTTGGCAAATCATTTGGGTGAGTTCTCCGGTGGGGGAGTGACCTGTCCCTTGAATAATGGTGCCTTGGTTGAGGTTCATTAGATTTTGAATTAGGGGATGGTTGGAGTTGACCATTAAGACATGATCATCGGGAAATTCGAGGTTTTCCTGCTGCAACAAGGCGGCCATTTCCTGCATCCGTCGTGTGGCTTCCGGTAAGAGTACCATCGCCGGGGGTGTATTTTGAGGATCGTCGGCTTTAAAGGCTTTGACTTTGACGTTGACCCTGGGCTTATTCAGGGCTTTTTCAAAGAGTTCTTTGATTTGATCGCCTCTGGTTTTGTTGGTTTTTGGATCAACAATTTCACTGGATTTGTCATGATCTAATAAACTTTCATCCAGATCCGCATCTACCCGCGAGAATTTCACATCGGTGTATTCCCGTTCCAGGAAGTTGACGAAGTGGGGGGTGTCGATAAAGGCATCCATAAACAGCACTTCTAAGCCCTGATCCGTGTGCAGTTGAATATAGGAAGCCTGGCTCGATTCATCGGTAGCGTAATAAACCCGATTTTCGTGTTTTTCCTGATTGCGATCGAGGTAATCCTTGAGGGTGGTATAACTGCGCCCTTTGGCATCGGTGGCGGTGGCTTGATCCGTAGAAACGGTTTCCCCTTCTGCGGTTTGAACTTCTACTTTGGGGGCATCTCCGGCTAAGTTAGCAGTGGTGCGGAAAATAACGAGATCTTCCACCTGTTTTTTGAATTTCTCATCGTTGAGGATGCCAAACTTAACAAAGGTGCCTAAATCTTGCCAACTCTTAATATATTCCGATCGATTTTCGTCATAGAGTTCCTTAAGACGATCGCCCACTTTCTTAGCAATAAAGCTGGCAATGCTGCGGACTTTACGATCGGCTTGGAGGGCACTTCTAGACACGTTTAAGGGAATATCGGGACTATCGATTACGCCCCGCATGGGTAACAGGAATTTAGGAATAATTTCTTCGCAGTGTTCACTGACAAAGACCTGATTGCAGAAAAGTTTGATATTGCCCTGGGTGACATCCACATCGGGACGTAATTTAGGAAAATAGAGAATACCATTGACTAAAAAGGGATAATCCGTGTTGAGGTGAACCCAGAGCAGGGGATCTTCTTGGAAGGGATAGAGATAGCGGTAAAATTCTAGATACTCATCATTGCTTAGGTCACGGGGAGACTGTCGCCAAATTGCCTTTTGTCGGTTGATAGTTTCACCGTCCATCTGAATGGAAACGGGCATGAAATCACAATATTTTTTAACCAAGGTTTTGATGCGGGATGGTTCTAAAAATTCTTCCTCCTCATCCATCAAATGTAAAATGATGCTAGTGCCTCGCTCCGTGCGGCTAGAGTCAGATAGTTCAAAGGCGGGGGAACCATCACAAGCCCAGCGCACTGGTTTTGCCCCTTCTTTGTAAGAGAGGGTATCAATTTCCACCTGTTTCGCCACAATAAAGGAGGAATAAAACCCTAGACCAAAGTGGCCAATAATGGGCTGATCTGCTCCACCCTTATATTTTTCAATAAACTCCTCGGCACTGGAAAAGGCGACTTGATTAATGTATTTTTTAATCTCCTCATCGGTCATGCCAATGCCGTTATCGGAAATGGTTAAAGTTTTATTGGCTTTATCGATCGCTACGGTGATAGTAGGATCGCCTAAAGTCCCACTAAATTCACCGGAATAGGATACCATTTTTAGTTTTTGAATGGCATCTACTCCGTTAGAAATTAGTTCCCGCAGAAAAATCTCATGCTCTGAATAGAGGGATTTTTTGATAATGGGAAAAATATTCTCAGTATGAATAGATATTTGACCTTTTTCCAAGGTAGCCATAGATAATCTCCTGCAACGATTGGGAATACGCACTCTATAGTTAACGATCGGGGCTGGTCTGACTATCGAGATTCTGCCCTAGGATAGGTGTGGATTTCCGCTCACCCTAACGAACCTTGGGACAGGGAACAGAGTTGAGGGCGGCGGTGGGACACTCTTGAGCGAGGCAGGGTTGCTGGTAAACCGCTTCCGTTTCCAGGGGCGGGGGAACTTGACCAAAGACCATCTCACAACTGAAGTCTTCAAAGTTAGGGGTCATGGTCAGGGGAATGCCAAAACCCTCGGTAAAAAAGCGTTGGGTGGGCATTTTACAAAGGTTGACACAGAGCCCCACACAGCGACTTTCCTCTAGATAGCGGCATTTTTCGATGTGAACCCCACTTTTTTGGGTACGGGTTTGGCCGTCCGCCATGGCAATCTCCACGGATTTAACGGTGCAGGGTCCCACCAGCCATTCAAACAACACCGTGGCAAACCAGGCATTGAGTTCACACACCAGGGGCGTGGGGTTAAATAGGGTACGAATGAGTGCCAAAACCGGACTGGGGACTAGGGACTGCAAAACGATCGCCACGATCGCCTGTTGTTCTTGGGCGGTGCGCCCCTCCATCATTTTTTTAGATAAATCCACAAATCCCGCATAGCCGTTGAGGGACGATCGTTGTCCGAGGGCTCTGGCCATTTTGCGCCGAAAGAGGGCAATAAAGAGCCGATCGAAGAGATTATCTTGATAGGGTGGGGGGGAAGAGTTCGGCATAGAGGAAGGGGAGAAGATGGCCACCGCGATCGATTTTAATCCAGATATTCTCAATCTTCAGGCTCCCATTGTCTTTTTTCCGGTGAGGCATCACAGCCCGGCGGCGGCGCGGTTGTTAAGGGATTATCTAGAGCAAATCCGCCCCCAAGTCATTTTAATTGAAGGCCCGTCGGATTTTAACGATCGTTTAGCAGAACTAAACCTTCCCCATCAACTTCCCATTGCTATTTACAGTTACCTTCGGGAAGAGAAACTAGGGCAGCGGGGGGCGTTTTATCCTTTCTGTATTTATTCCCCTGAATGGCAAGCCTTAAGAATTGGCTTTGATCAACAAATTTTAGTAGAATTTATCGATCGACCTTGGGCAGAATTAGTCTGTGATGCCCTCAGTAATCAACGGTATGGGGACGGTTCTCTAGCACAAAATCCTTATGTTAGTATCCTCAGTCAAAAACTAGGGGTCGAAGATTTTGATAGTCTATGGGATACGCTGTTTGAAATTGACCCTAATTTATCTTTAAAAGACTATTTTGAGCGATGCCATCGCCTTTGTTTTCACTTACGCACCCAGAGCGACTTACCCCTCCAGCGCGATCGATTTCGGGAAGCGTTTATGGTGGCACAAATTCGTAGAGTTCAAGCCCAGTTAGCCATTCAAAATTCTTTAGATTCTAGTTACCCTCACGCTTTAAAGTCTTCAGATTCTCAAACTGCTCCAGATTCTACAACTTTTCAAACTTCTCAAAACTCTCAAATTATCGTCATTACCGGCGGTTTTCATAGCTATGCCCTCTTTGCCCAATTGTATAACCTGCCCTTTGAATCCCCCGATTCTAGGGATAATCCCTCTGATTCTCCTCAATCTCTGCTCCCCGTTAAGCTGCTGCAACAGGGCATTGCTCTTACCCCCTACAGCTACGATCGTTTAGATAGTTTAACGGGCTATGATGCGGGCATGACCAATCCAGGTTTTTATCACCAAGTCTGGCTCGATCGATCGCAAAAATCCCAGAAATCCCAGAAACTAGAGCAATCTAAAAAAGCTAAAAATAATCAAATCCACCCCCAACCCTCCTATCAAAAACTCCTCGCTCAAGTGGTAGTGAATCTCCGGGATCAAAAACAACAGGCAATCAGTGCAGCGGATTTAATTGCTGTAGACAGCATGGCAAAAGCCCTAGCAAATCTCCGCAATCATTGCGAAGTTTGGCGACAGGATGTGGTGGATGGCATTATCACAGCCTTAGTGAAAGAAGAAGTAATTCAAGGAGAATTACATCCCCTTTTAGCTGCGGTTTACCACGTCTTTCGGGGCAACGATCGGGGACACCTGGCAGCGGGAACACCTTTACCACCTTTAGTGATTGAATTGCAAACCCAACTCGATCGGTATGGGATCAAACCCGAACTGACTGTTCGGTATCTGAATTTAGATTTACATCAACAGGAAGACTTAGAAAAATCTCAATTTTTACACCAACTTCAAAGCCTTAAAATCAGTGGCTATCGTCGGGTCGCGGGCACAGATTTTGTTGAACGAGCCGATCTATCTGAACTGTGGGAGCAATGGGAAATTCGTTGGAGCCCGGAATTTGAAGCCAATTGTATTGAAGCAGCAATCTATGGATCCACCATTTTAGAAGCCGTAACCCATTGTCTTTTAGAACAAACCCAGAGGATCGATCGTTCTGCGGATCAAGCGGCTTTAGTTCTAGTAGAAGCCTGTTTAATGGGGTTAACCGATTTAAGTGAAACCCTAGGGGAGCGCTTGCAACAGATTATTCGCCAAGATAGTAATTTTTTGCAGATGAGCCGAGCCTTGGGGCATTTACTCTATATTTATCGCTATGATACGGTGTTAGGACACATTCGCTCCGAAACCACCGCCGCCCTCCTGGCCGAAACCTTCCAACGATCGCTCTGGCTATTAGAAACCCTAGGTTTTATTAGTGATCATTCCCAAGCCTATCTCGATGGACTCAAAACCAGTTTAGAAGTCTTCGATCGTTGTCCTCATTTATTTGCTAATTCTCGTCTGGAACTCTTAGAAATTCTAGATCGCATCAGTATCGATCGGGATCAACACCCTAGTTTAAGAGGCGGAGCGATCGGCGCACGGTGGCACTTAGGCGCGATGGAAACCGAGCAAATTTTAACCATCCTCCAAAGCTTTGCCCAACCGGAACAATTGGGAGATTTTCTGAGTGGTTTATTTAGCCTAGCGCGAGAAATTATCCAACGCTATCCCCTCCTCACCCAAACGATCGATCGTTGTATCCTCCACTATTCCGATCAACAATTTCTGGAAGCCCTGCCCGCCCTCCGGCTAGCCTTTAGTCATTTCCCCCCCCGCGAAAAACACCAGATCGCCACAGGACTCTTTCCCCCAGATACCCCCCAAACCGATCGGTTGAGAGTAGAAGACTTAAGCCTGAATCCTGAAGTTGCTACTGTAGCGTTTGCGTTAGAAGCCCAGATCAAAAAGCAACTCCTTTATTATGGACTTTTGGAGAGTCATTAGTGTCAGAAAATAGCTAAATGTACTATGTTTAATTTTATTAAACTTATTTTCATTAGTAATCGATGAAGGAGAATGGATAACCCTAAATTTTGAGGTGATGGGGACTTGATAGCCTTGTTTTTGGTTTTTGGTAGCGTTGATAATAATAAACTTGTAAGAAACCTCATTCGAGTTACCCTTAATTTGATGGTTGAGAGGATTGTTATTTGTAGCTGATGCTACCATTCCATAGAAGTCTCTCGTTGCACATAAAAAGATATTTGTCAAGAATGGAAGCCCTGAGCTTTCTGGTCTTTGGGGGCTGAATCTGCTCAAGGCTGTGGTAAGGTTTCTTACATTGAAGTATGATTACCCCCATGGCTCCTTTCCCCTAGGATAGGGAGTTGTTCGGTACGCTACAATAATTCTGCTATGAATAATTTCTGCTATGGGAGTGGAACTTCGACGGTTTGTAAATCTCAGTTTCACCCCCCAGTCCGGGGCGATCGGTCTGCTAGGGGCTTACGTTGCTAGCCTTTTTGCGGTACACCAGAGCCAATCAGGACAAAGAGAACGCCAAGCATTGAACCCGTGTGATGAAATCCAAGCGCTTAAAGTTTGATCTGTTGAGAACATTAGTCCGTCGGGAACTAGAAGCCCGTTATAAAGGCTCGGTTCTAGGAAACCTCTGGCCCCTGTTAAACCAGTTATCCCAGCTTTTAATTTACACCTACGTCTTTTCGATTGTCCTCCAGGTCAAATTAAGTTTAAAGGGCGTAGAAGGGGATAGCTCTTTAGTTTTTGGGCTCTGGCTCTTTTCCGGTCTAATTCCGTGGATAGCTTTTACCGGTGGACTAATGGGAGCATCCACCAGTGTTATTGCACAGCCCAACTTGGTTAAGAAAGTTGTGTTTCCCCTGGCACTCCTGCCCCTTGTACCCATCTTCACCACTTTTGTAGAAAGCCTGTTTGGGCTGGTTTTGCTGATCATTTTTACAGCCTTTCTCTCCGGCACTCTACACCCGACCCTAGCCCTCCTGCCTCTGATCTGGCTGCCACAAATTCTTTTCACCGCTGGTTTAGGCTATCTGATGGCTGGCTTTACCACCTTTGTGCGGGATATTCCACAAATTATTGGTGTCGTAATTAATTTGTGGTTTTATCTAACACCGATCGTCTACCCCACCTCTGTGATTCCCGAAAATATTCGTTCCTGGGTGTTTCGCCTCAATCCCCTTGCTGCCGTTGCAGAACTCTATCGAGAAGTTGTATTAGTGGGTCGTATTACCCATTGGCAAGAGTGGTTGATTTTTATGGGCGTGTCAATCCTGATCTTTAAGCTAGGACTTTCTATCTATCAGCGTCTACGTCCTGGCTTTGCAGATGTTTTGTAGCCTTGTAGTCTGCTCTTAGCCCCTCAAAACCATGTACCAACTCAAACCTTCCCTCGCGGTTGAACAGCATCCACTCCCGACCATGTATGATCTTCCCAGTGAAGAAATAGGAGATTCTGGTTTGCCCGATCAGTACCATTTTTGGCAAGGAGAATTACTCTCAGAAACGTTTGTTCCTGGCAATTATCCTGCTAACGAAGTCTTTGTTGCCTGTGACTTAAACCTTTACTATGACCTAGAGCATCATCTCTGGTACAAACGACCAGATTGGTTTGGTGTCGTCGGGGTCGATCGCTTTTATGAACAGACTGAGCCTCGCTTAAGTTATGTGATCTGGCAAGAGAAGGTAAAACCCTTTGTAATCGTTGAATTATTATCCCCCAGTACCCGCAAAGAAGACTTGGGGTTACTCAGAGGTGAGGAGGGAAAAACCCCTTATAAATGGGACGTTTACGAGCAAATCTTACAAGTTCCTTACTATGTGGTATTTGATGGTCGGAGTAACCAATTAAGGTTGTTTAAGCTGACCAATGGAGCTTACCAAATCCAAGCGGTCGGGAATGAGGGATACTGGTTTTCAGAAATTGAACTGGGCTTAAAATTAGTTTTCGGAAAGTATCAAGATCTCAATCGTCTCTGGTTACGCTGGTACGATCGCTTTGATCACCTGATTCCGACTACTCTGGAACGGATGAAGCAAGAAAAACAACGGGCCGAACGAGAGAAGCTACGGGCTGAACGAGAGAAGCTACGGGCCGAACAGGAGCAGCAACGGGCTGAACGGGAGAAGCTACGGGCCGAACAGGAGAAGCTACGGGCTGATTCAGCGGAATTAGAAATTGCACGGTTGAAAGCGCTCTTGCGTCAATCAGGAATGGAGACCAATGACATTTCCAATAACATTTAAGCCGATTGCACGTAAAGAAAATCGCAAGCCGGAGAGCTTTAGCCATGACAACGATCGTTCATTTACCTAAAAATGTGATGGGCAAAGTAACCACACCCTTAACCATAATTAACCGAGCGGATCAAATTCGTGCCCAGGATGGGACGATCGCTGTAGAGCAAGTGCGATCGGCACAATTACCGGAGGTTCTGGTGGACACGGGGGCAACGACCCTCTGTTTACCTGCGGAGATGATTGCCCAGTTAGGGTTAGAACGGTTGAAAGAAGTAGAAGTTTCCACCGCGATGGGCATTGGCAAGGCTCGAATTTATCGAGATGCAACGCTGGTATTGTGTGGGCGGGAAGGAACGTTTGAGTGCTTAGAATTACCCGGTGGTCGGGATCCGCTCTTGGGGGTGATTCCGTTAGAAATGTTAGGATTAGAGCCCGATCTCAAAAATCAAACGCTGCGGGTCTTGCCGGAGGAGTCGGTGGATACCTATCTGACAATTTTGTAGTCTGGCCAAATGTTGAATGACACTGGAGCCCAGTTATGTCCTTAACTCTTGTTCCCCCCCTCACCCTAGCCACTTTTCTTCAGGAACCGGAAACTAACCCCCCCCTGGAGTATGTGAACGGCCAAGTCTGTCCCAAACCGATGCCCAAAGGCAAACATAGTATTTTGCAAACCCGACTGGTGAGTGCCATTAATCAGCAGGGATTGCCCGATCGCTGCGCCCACGGTTTTACTGAACTCCGCTGTACGGTAGGCGATCGATCGTTGGTTCCCGATCTCAGCATCTTTACCTGGAGTCGTATCCCCCTTACCCCGGAGGGGGAGATTGCGGATCATTTTGAGATTGCCCCCGACTGGATGATCGAAATTCTTTCCCCCAACCAAAGCCAAACCCGCGTCATTGATAATATTCTTTATCTCCTCAATCATGGCACTGTATTAGGTTGGCTAATTGATCCCAGCGAACGGACAATTCTGACGTTTCAGCGTCAACAACAGCCTTTGGTTTATGCAGCAGACACTGACCTTTTGCCCATTCTCACGGCTTTAGATCCTTGGACGATCAGCCTTGGGCAAATTTTTAGTTGGATGCGTCTCACTTAACTTCTGGTCTGAGTTAGAAATTGTGAAGTTAAAGATTTGATGATGTACAAGTGACCAGATTGGTTTGCCGTAGTTGGGGTCGATCGCTTCTACGAAAAAACTAAACCTCGGCTCAGTTATGTGATCTGGCAAGAGAAGGTAAAACCGTTTGTGATCGTCGAGTTATTATCCCCCAGTACCCGGAATGAAGACTTAGGATTACTCAGAAAAGAGGACGGAAAAACACCTTATAAATGGGACGTTTATGAGAAAATCTTACAGGTTCCTTACTATGTGATTTTTGATGGTCGGAGCAACCAGCTAAGGCTATTTAAGCTGATCGATGGGCGCTACCAAGCGGAAAATGTGGGGAATGGGGAATACTGGTTTTCAGAAATTGAGCTAGGCTTAAAGGTAGTCTTTTGTAAATACCAAGCTCTAAACCGTCTTTGGTTACGCTGGTACGATCGCTTTGATAACCTGATTCCTACTGCTCTGGAACAGATGAAGCAAGAAAAACAACGGGCTGATTCAGCGGAATTAGAAATTGCACGGTTGAAAGCGCTCTTACGTCAATCTGGAATCGAGACTTAACCCAGGGAGAAGTTTGGGTTTGGCAGGGTCAGAGTTTGCCCCGTGTTTATAGTGGAGTGCGATCGTTCATTATGGATAATCCCTATCTCTTGGAACTGATCAATCAGGGGGAAAATAGTGCCATTGAGTTTAAGCGCGGGGATGTCCGAGCAGAGAGCCTGGCAAGGGAAATCGTCGCATTCTCCAATTCCTACGGAGGAACCATACTCCTTGGGGTTGATGATGACCGGAGTGTATTGGGGGTTGATAAAGACAAAAATTATGAAGAATGGGTCGCCCATATTGCCCGTAATAATGTTGTGCCACCGGTCAATGTTTCCTGCCAAGAAATAATCCTCAGTAGTAAAAAGATTATTCTAGTAGACGTTCCCAAAGGCAAGGAGAGACCTTACCAAGATCAGACTGGTCGCTTCTACATTCGCATTGGTTCAACCAACCGCATCGCCAGCCTCAATGAACTGATGAGGTTCTTCCAGCAAAGTGGATTTTATCACTACGATGGAACAGAGGTAGAACGCTCAAGCCAATCTAGTCTTAACCAAACTGCTCTTGATCACTATTTTCAGAGTTATGATGTGAGCTATCTGGAACTAGAGCCAGAAGAGAGAATATCTTTGCTCAAAAATACCGATATTTTATCGGAAAACGAATCTGCGACGATCGCTGGACTTCTGGTTTTTGGCATCAATCCACAGCGCTTTTTATTGAATGCCTCCATCAGCACCTCCGCCTCCTCCCGCTCCTCCGCCGCCTCGTCCAGCACTTCCACCTCGCGGTTCAGCCCCAATTCCGGCGCAAATCCCCGCACCAACCGATACAAAAAGCTGTCCAAAGTCCCCATCTCCAGCCGATCCAAGTCGTCCGTCACTTTCCGCAAGGCCTGCCGGAACCGCCCTTGTTGCTCCTTCTCCGGCCGCTTCGCTTCCGCCGCGTAATGCCGGGCCAGTTCCTTCAGGCCCGACTCCTCCGCCGAGTCCCTCCTCCGCTCAAAGAACTTCCGCGCCTCACCCGGCTTTTCCGCCCCCTGCGAGAGCTTCTCCAGCAGTTTCCGCAGAAACTCCCCCGCCGCCTTCCGCGTGAAGGTCAGCGCCAGGATTTTTCTCGGCTCCACCCCCAACAACACCAGCTCCACAATCCGATCCGTCAGCCGGAACGTTTTCCCCGTCCCCGCCGACGCCGTGATGCGCAGATGAGAAAGTCGAACATTCATGCTTCCGCCTTGCATTGCGGGTACGGACGCGTGTCCCCTCGCGTCCTCGGACGGCTCGGGAAGCCGTCCGCCCCCAAGCTTTCGTGAACGTCACATGTGAACGTGAAGGTAATTTTCAGCCATTCTTTTTTGCGGCTTTCGTTCACGTTCACGTAATACCTTAACAACCCGCTCACGCTTCGACCTCGATCGCCTTTTCTTCAACAAATCTCCCCAATCCCATCTCCTCAAAATCGTCGTACTCCGCCTTCACCGCCAACCGCTCCCACTTCCCCTTCTGAA
>OGWH01000076.1_pt1 | contig 12401 bp, 29 predicted proteins | sample 1575971 | NCBI WGS metagenome assembly OGWH01 (sample SAMN07581554, study PRJEB24739) | freshwater metagenome
GTCTGCTGCATTTTCAGGATAGTAAAGGGGTTGATTCTGACCCTTTAGATGAAATTGTACTTTCATTTCTTTGCCCTTGATTTTTTGGTTGTTGGCTCTGGTGCGTTGTCAGCAATTACACTACTTTCTTTTTAACTTTTGCTTCGGGGGTGAAACTCATATGTGAGAATATTTGTAAGTTGTACTTTATGGGGGAAGCAGTAGTAGTTGCCGGGGAATTGCTTCTCGTACTCTACTCTATCTTCTTGGCAGGCTTCTAGCGTGTCAAATGAATCAACGTAAGTCCATTGCCCACCTGAAAATAAGAGCAGATTAAACCATATTATTTGTGGCATTACCTGTTCACTAGTACCTCTAGCGCCTCAATAGTTGAACGAAGTTTGGCAATCTGTTTATCTTTTTCTGCTAACTTTTCTTCGTACAAACTTGACATTCGCTCGCGTTCTTCATGCTCACGGTTCATGAGCCGTATTAGTTCGTGGCTTATTTCAAACTGCTTTTTCATGAAGTCAGACATTACGCATCCTCCACTTGACCCATCTCTAATACCTGAGACTTTGCAAGTTCAAGCGCCCATAGAATCTCGGGGCCATTAGTGATTGTAGATTTAAGGGCCATCTCGCCATCCCTAGCGAAACAAATAATCACAACATCTTCTGCCTCTTGTGCTTCAGACAATGCGTACTCCACCTTACCCATCTGCATCTCTATCATCTTGCTCCGCCACATATTTAGCCAGTTTGTTTATGTACCACTTCGCTTTGGCGAGGTCCTCTAGTCCGTTCTTCTGTTTCCAGCGCCACAAATACTTGATTGCATTGGCGGTGCACACGGCTTCGATACCTTGCAGCCCTATAGTAGCAGCCTCAAGTGCATCAATACATTCTACTTTCCCGGCGGTGTAATGCGGCGGATGGTTAACCCTCTCGGTCATCGCGGATGCGCTCCGTTTCTTTTTCCAACTCCCACAAAATCTCCGCTTTCATCCAATCACAGGCGGCGTCCCAGATAGAACTAGGTGTCATCCTGCCATCTTCTGAGGCTTTGAACATCCACCAATCATAAAAAGCCTTCTCGCGTTTCTCGTTCATTGTCGTATCCCTCTAGTGCTTTACGTATCAATGCGTTGAACCCCAACTCCATCAACATCTGCTTACCTTCTTCATCCACATCCAACTCGCAGATGCCGGTATCTTCGTGAAACTTAATCAGTTCTAGTTTCATGCCCTATCCCCAATTCGTTCATTAGCCGCATACTTTCTTCCTCCCCTGCCCAATGCTTATGAACTACGCACAAGGCGGGGAAAAACACGTGGTTGTAGGCTTCGTCGTCTTGGTGAAAGTATCCACCCTGCATTTCTTTGTGCGTGATGATGATGTGCTCGCGCAATTCATTCTTAATGATTGCGTCAATCTGGTCCCAATCTAACTCCACTAGTACCTTATTCGCTTCCATCACCGCCCCTCGCTCGGATGGCGGCGGCGCATTCATCGCCGCTCATTTGCCTGACTCCATCACCTTCGCACACCCGCGCACACGCCTCGCGTTCGGAGGCTGCAACCAAGTGGGCGAAACGTTCAATTTCATCGAGAGTTGTCACCACGTCTGTGAGCATCCCTTGCATCCCGACTTCCCGCGCCATGCGGATAATGTCATCACGGTTCATTCAGCATCTCCAACACATCGCTGCACATAACTTTTACTATGTTGTACGACTCGGTCTCGCCCTCATCTGCACAGTCATACGCCGCCGACATGATACGGATTCGTATTGGCCCACTTAGTTTTTTGCGTTCTGCTGCTGCAACAAAGGCGGCGAAGCGTTCCCATATCGAGAAACCGTACATTCCAGTGGCTCCTTCGTCGTCAAATTCAACTCCGGCCTCCCGCGCCATGCGGATAATGTCATCGCGGTTCATCGCCACCCCCCACACCAAACGAATACTTCATTTCCTGCAACCTACCCCACAGTTCTTCAATCACATCCGCCGCATGAGCGGTGACTTCGTCAGGTACAACCTCGCAAGTCATAACCCCTTCTTCGTTCTGCGTGGGGTTGCTTAGCGTCTGTTGGGTGCGCAGGTACGCACACAAGTCCTTCAAGTACTCTGCTTCTTCTTCCGGCTTAAGTTCACGACCACCGGCCCACTTGCTCATGTCAGTCATTTCAGTCTCCTTGGTTTTGGTACGGGTGGTGGGATTCAAACCCACACTTGAAGGATTTTAAGTCCTTTGCCTGCTGCCAGTTGGGCTACACCCGCATATCTATCCAGTATCTATTCGTCCTTAACAAATGCGCCGCCTTGCAGCATACGACCCTTGCGGTTCTTGATTTCATCGTATGCCTGCGACAGGCAAAACTCAGTATCCATCTTGTAGAACTTGCAGTAGATGATAAGGCAGACAAGCACGTCACCCACTGCATCCATCCTTCCTACCGCATCTCTTTTGATTTCGGCATCGCACAGTTCACCCATCTCGGATACTGCCTTGAGTAGTTGGGCTTGCGGGTTGGATGCGTTGTAGATACCACGGCTCTCGGCCCACTCATCAACTGCTTGAATAAGGTCTTTCCAGTTCATCGCACCATCCTTATCTTCTCGTTCATCCAATAGCGGGGCCAGAGAAACGCTTCCTTCTTGATAGCGCCGAGTACCTGCAACTCAATCTCTTTCCGCTGTTCTCCGCCCGGAGCAACAAACACACCCTTCTCCGTGTAGTGTGGCACCCAAGGCTGTGCCTTGAGATAGTACATGTAGCACTTGTCCACCTGCGCTATGGCTTCGGAACCAAAGCCTTTCTTCTTTATCACTTCTCCCACTTGATAACCCTCCGTCTGTCTGAGGACAGGCATTCACCAGTCTTGTGATACAGCGTCCCCGTCTTAACGTCCGCCATAACATCCACTTGCTTCTTGCCCAACAGAACACGCACAGGAGTCACGCGGACGATGGTTGTTTCTTTGTACCCGCTTGTTATGTAGAACGTCTCAACCATCGCTCGTCGAACTTCAACCTTCAACTTACTCCTGTCTGTGTTGGTCTCGTAGAACTTGTACACGTCCACGTCCTGCATACAATCGCCATCTTCGGCTAGTACTAAGAACTTCTGCTCTTCTTCAACTGCTTCTGTCTCATTCTCCATGTGCCCTCTCCATTTTGTCAGTTGCCCACGCCCTCAACATCCGCGCCTCAACAATCAAGTCAGCGCACATAACAGGAATGTCCGAGTAATTGTTATGCAGACACGCTTCGTGCAGTTCCTTCGCCAACTTGTCTACCTTGAGCAGCATCGGCGCGTAGTCAAATAGTTCGGGGTGTTGATTGTCTTGCATGGTGTCTCCTAAAAAACTGACGCTTCACTTGTTTCAAAAATACTTGGGGGCTTGGGCACATCTAACTTTACTACCTTCATGCCGACCCCCAAGTTTCGCTGCGCTTCACGCTTGGTGCGATACTTGCGCAGCGGCTCTCCTTCCTCGTCTAGCACTACATATCCAAACGGTCTTTGATTGTCGCTGCGCATGGTTCACCCCGTCAATCAGACATTCTTATACTTGTCGAGCAGGTACGCCTCGGTTAAGTGGTCACCATTTTTGTCGTGAAAGAACTTACCCTTCGGTGGCTCGTTAAGAAACATCGGCAGTTGAACACGCTCGTTCTTTGTCATGAACTTACAAACATCCAAGAAAACATTCCGAGCATCCGTGACGGGAATCTTCATGTCGAGCGGCTGAATCAACTCGGGGATGCGCTTTTCTTGGAAGTTTCGACGGTCCTCCCAATGCGTATACCCGCTGTATTTTTCACCTGCTTCCTTGTAGGCAAGGTTCTGCGCTCGGGTCTTCAACGCAACTGCTGTCTCATCCATCAAAGACTCGATGGTTTTGGGTGACAATGCGTAGTCGGTGTCGGGGTTCTGTATGAGGTCGTTGACGTAACACTTGAGGTCTCGTGCTGCCTCGTCTCTATGTGATGAGTAGGCCCATCCCCACTTGCTAATACCGGCTAGTGCCTTTGCGCGAATCTCATACTCCTGCACGTACAGCAAGTCGAACACCGTACTCAACACACGCTTGAAGTCCTTGCGGCTTTGCTTGTCCTCGTCTGACGAGAAGTACTTACAGATAGGCGCATGCCACGAACGCTCTACGATTATTCTGTTGCTGTTGGGAGCGAATGTAAGGAACGCAGAGGGGTGCTCTTTTCTAGAGTGGCAGTACGGGACGTACGTGTTGTTACCTTCGGTTGTTTGCAGAGTCTTGCTGCCCCCACCCCACCCATGCCGCCACATGAACTCGCGTGTAGATGTGGATGCGTAGTAATTAATAACAACATGGCGGGTACCATCAAGGTTGGGTTCGTAGTAGCGGATGCAGTTGGTGTCGTAGAAAATCAGGTCGTATGCCTTGCGCCCATACGCCTCCACCTCAGCCACCCTGTATTTCTTGTACGCACCGCCACGTCTCGGGTGCATGGGTCGCTCGTTCTCGTTCATGCCGTTGCCACGCAGGGGTTTGATGCGGTTAAAGAAAAGTTGCGCCTGTTCAAAGTTGTACAGAGCAGGCAGGTTTTGTACTTCACATGTTCCATAAGCCATGACATATCTCCTTGCAAAAGTGGACGTTGCGTCCAGAAAATCAATCAAAGTAAATAGAGTTGTACGCGTCCTCCAAGCGCTTGTATGTTTGTAGTGCGTAGTCTCGGGCGTCGCTACGAATCTGTTCCCATAGCAGGCTGTAGTTCTCGTTAGCATAGTTCTCGGATTCCCATGACCACCCCGTTGCTTGCAGTAGTTCTCTGATGGGTGTGTCAGCGAAGGGTCCACCCCAGTTGCCCATAGTCTCCGTGTCGTTGTTGCCCATGAACGTCCAGTAAAAGTCTGCGATGTTCATGGTTTTCTCGTGCGAGTAGAACCCATCTGCCCACACCTTTAGCGAGTTATCAAAGACCCCACCATTAAACAACCAATACATAACTTCCAAGGTGACATCTTCTAGTTCATTGACACCGCCGTTCTTCAACTTCCATTCAATGTAGTCAGAGACCCTTACCATTCCGGTCCATGAACCACCATCACCATGACAGTAGAAGCCGGTGTAGTAGAACTGGTCGATATCAAACCCCCTTTCGGGGGCTTGGGCTTTTGCATCCGCGATGATGCCGTCGGCTATTTCATGCCACTCAGCATCTTTAAATGCCCTATCTTCTGCTTCCTCAAGCGTCTCCATCATCACCTCCGTGTAGAAAGTCAAGCAAGTCCCGGCCAGTAGCAAAGATAACTACCAATCCCGGCGGGGCATCAGTATCAAGCGCTTCGTACCCCGCAAACACACCTGCTAGAAAGTCAGAGTGCGCACGTTGATACGTCTTGCCGCTAGCGGGGTTGAGTCTGTGCGTTGTGGCGTAGGCTTCCCATTGCTTAGCGATGGTGCGAATCTCGTTACATACTTTCATTTGTTTCTCCTTGGGTTTGTTGTTGATGCTTGGCCTGCTGTTGTTGGCGCAGCATCTCTGCTGCTAGTGCCTCGATGAAGTCCATGTCCTTGAGAATCTCGGCGATGTTCTGCTTGGCTACCTCGTCAACATCCACGTTGTCATCAAAGTAATCACGCACTGCATCGCTGACGGCATCGTCTACGTCTAGGTTGTTGCTCAGCCAGTTGTCCACGTGCGATTCAATCTGGTCATCGAAGTCGTAGTTCTCCATGACCCGTTCAATCGACTCGTCAATGTCCACGTGGTCAGCCACGTTGAAGTTGTGGTTGAAGTAGTGGCGCACGTCTTCCTCAACGCATTGCTCTAGCCCGTCGCTGATGTGCTGCTCGATTTGTTCTTGCGCTTGTTCCCAAAGCCAACCGCCATCACGCAATGCCATCTCAACCGCTGCCTTGAAGTTCTCCTCGGTGGGGAGGAACAGGTCGTTGGATGGGGTGGCTACGCTCGGGGTCTTGAGGGTGTGAGCGAGGTCAAGTTCAAGTTGCTGCGCAGTAATAGTGCATACACACATGGCATATCTCCTTATTAAAGTGGACGTGGCGTCCAGAAACGGGGGCCGAAGCCCCCAAAGAAACTACTAGTTAAGCCAACTCACGATGCTGCTTGAGCATGGCGGCGTACGATGCGACGGTCAGATACACACCGACGTACTTGCTGTCGTTGATGCTGCCAACGAACAGGGTCTGCAACTCGCTACGCAGACGGTTCACATACCGGCATGCCTTCTCCGCTTGGGCACGGTCCTGCGCCTTGCTCGCCAACATACTGACCTGCACCACCTGCACCATCGGGTCGGGGTGGACTACTGCATTGTCCGGGTCAGCCATGACCGCATCGAACGGGGTAACGCTAGCACCCAGACGAACGTACGCACCCAACTTCGTAGCGTACACCGAACCAACAACGCCGGTCAGCATGGCATCGGTAGTCACGGCATCCAACCCCATCCGCTCGGCTGCCCACAGGATGTCACTCGCTGCATGAATCGAACGGGGCGAAGCATAGACAGTCTGCGACGGGTCACGCGGGTTGAAAATCTGCGGGTTGTCTTTGCTCAAGACCCGACCCTCGTACTTGCCACCCTTCTCGTAGTCGAGGAACGAATCGAACACGTCACTATGCTCGTGCCGGATGGATGCAAGGATGAACGGGTGGATGTTGTTCTGCTGTGCCCACTTGAGCCACTCGTCTGCGGTCGGCTTGCGCATGTACATCTTCACCAGACGGTCACGCATATGCGGCTTGGACGAATCGCCCAGACCCTCCATACCAAGGTTGGTAGCGGCGATGACGACGCTGCCCTCGGGCAGTTTGAACGGTCCAATCTGCCGGTCATACACGATGGGTGAGAGATACTGTTGGATGCGCTGCGGTGCCTTGAACAACTCGTCAATGAAGATGACGACGGGTCTGCTGTTGGGCATGCCGAACTGGTTGTGCTTGCTGACACCGAACCGCTCGTTGGGCAACTCCCGAGAGACACCGTTCTCACGGTCAAGGTCAGGCATCCATACTGAACCGTCGCTCAACTCGGGTGCAACGACAGGCACCGAGAAGAAGTGGCTAGCATACGCAGGGTCCGCACGTAGTGCATGGTAAAGGGCGGTCTTGCCGATACCGTTCTCACCGGATACAAGAATGGTGCGCTTGTCACCAACTGCCTTGATGGCGTTGACGATTTGCTCGGCGGAAAGGAACGGGGTATTGGGATTTGCATACATAGGAAGTCTCCTTAAAAATAACAACACATAGGGTCACGTGACCCGAAAAAGGGGTCGAACCGAAGTCCGACCCCAATACTATCAGAAATCCAAGCGAGAAACCAAGTCGTCCATCTCCCGCTTCAACTCCTCACGTGCAGGCAAGTCGTCACGCACAACGTCTGCCGAGATACCCCCGATGATGCGCTCCAACTCAGCGCGTACTGCCTCAACCTTGGGGTCGTTGGTGATGTTAAGTGCAGGCACGATAGCGCACAGGTTCTTGGCAGTCTCAAGGGTGGACTCGTAGAAGCGGCGCGGCTTGGCCTTCCTACCCTCATACTCCACAGTCAGTTGCTCGGCCAGATGGCTAACCGATTCAGTCAGTCGCTCCCGCACCTCGTCAATGGCTGCGTTGATACGCTTCTCGTAGACCTGATTCAACTTGGTCTTGAGTTCTTCCTGTGCAGCAACGCCAACGTCAACACGGAAGTCACCGGCAGTAGGCAGCGGCATGTAGGTCACACGGAAATCAAACTTCCTCGCCACTTCCTGTACGTCCGGAAACTCTGCGCGGTTGAACATCTGACCGAGTGCCATTGCCTGTGCCGTGATGAGTGACGGATAAATCTGGATGAACTCGTTGACCTTCAGCACGAACTCATTCTCGTACAACTTCATCTGCTCATCGAACTCAAGGAACCTAGCGGTGGGGAGCAAGCGCGTACCACGGTCAGCCCAAGGCAAGGTGTTGCCAGTCACGTAGCCACGCACCTTCTGCACAAAAGACTGGATGTCGTCCAACTCCGTAGTACCTGCGAGCAGGTGCTTGTTCACACGGGCTGCGCCCTTGGCCTTGGCTTGCTTGGCATGCTGCACCTCTGCCGTCGTACTCTTATCGAGTTTACGTGCAGTCCACGTCGGGGCATTGAAGTCCACGAGCAGAGAACAGGTGTCAAGGTTGAAGCGCGGGGTGTCGATGATGATGTTTGCGTCGTTCATATTCATAACATTCTCCTTGGGTTTTAGAGATTAACACTACTTACATGGACCACCTTGCCGAAGGGTGGGGTGAAGCGCTCGTTATCAAGTACGCCCCAGAGGGACGGACAAGACGGCTGAGTCTTGAAGGTGTCGATGTATCCATCGGTGAGCCACACGATTGCAGCGGGGTCGATGTGATACTGAGAGATGTAGTCGAGGACGCATTGCGGTGAAGTACCCCCGCCCCCTTCTGGTTTGAGCAGGTTGGCGATGTCGTCGTAGTTCTCCTCGGTAAACGTCTGCGCATTGCAAACTTCCGTGTCCCACCATAGGACGTGAACCTTGGACGGCTTGACGGTACGCAGGATGTTGGCTACCTCACCGAACAGAACGGGATACACCGGACCCATCGAGCCTGACGTGTCAGGGGCGAGAACCAACTCAGGCATGGCATTGGAATACAGGGAAGGCATGAGCAAGTCGAGAGGTTGGAACCTGCGGTTGGGTGGTGCGTAGGTACCCTCGTCGTCGCCTTGGCAGGTGTCGGTAATGAACTCGCGCATCGGGTCACGCCAGTTGGTATCACGCTCAGTCGGTACGGCGTTGAGGTTGCCGCCCGTACCCAACTTACTCATCAGTCGCTTCTGCAACAGGTTGCCCTGCTCGATGGCGTCGTCGAGTTGCTTGTTGAGTTCGTTCAGTTCGTCCTGCGTCAGTTCTTCTAGGCTAGCGAAGTCATGCTCATCGAACCCGTCACCCTGTCCTTGTAATGCTTGCTCGGGTGATATGGCAGGGCCACCCTCGATACCGTTGGGGTCACGTGACCCGTTGGGTTGGTTGGGGTTGGGTTGGTTGCCGTTACTGGACGTGGCGTCTTGTTGTTGCAGTTTGATGAGTTCCTTCAGCACCTCGGTCCACGACATACCATCGAACCGCGAGTCAACCAACGCACCGCAAGGCGGACGCTCAATGAACATGCTTGCACCGGGGGTTGTCTCGATGAACCCGTTGATGACGTAGTCCATAGCCATGTTGGATAGTTGCGGATACTTCTCACGGATGCTGCGATACGCAGGCATGTGATGCTTGAAATACTTGTGGAACAGTTCATGGATGCGCAGATAGCGCAATTGCTTGCGGTTCAACGGGGTTACGAAGTCGGGGTTGTAAATCTCGTCACGCCCGTTAGTTGCAGCGGTGGGTAGTTGGGTTGATACCTCGACTGTGCCCTGCACCAAGACCCCGCCGACACGGGAGAAGTATGGGTGCTTGAGGATGTCGTTGCCTATCGCAGCGATGCGCTGCTGCAAAGTGAGTTTGTCCCATCGGGACTGCATAAGAGTAGTCATGTGACCTCCTGTAAAGTAACTAACAACTACGAACAACTGGACGTGGCGTCCAGAAAACCTCTGGCTAGAACCAGAGAACATACACCGCATACGCGGCGAACAACAACACTATCACAAACAAAACGACGAGTGCAACGTAGTCGGTGGGTGGTTCTTCATCCGTGTACAGCACGGGGTCATACCCGTAGGCTTCTTTGGTTGAGCGAGGGAGTCGGTAGTCCTTTTCTCGGTACTCGCTGAAGGGTTTGTATTGTTTGTCAGTCATGTGGGTACTCCTTGTTGTTTGCTTTGCCAGAAAGCGCCTTGAACAAGGCTACATTCATTTCATTCAGCACAACGCTCATCGCATCTACGTAGTCAGGCTCTTGCAGCGTTACTTTCCACGGCTTGAACCCAAACTTGGTGAGCATATCGTTGAGGGCATCCGCATCAGCGGCACACTTGAACATCACACACGCATATTTATCTCCCATTTCACTTCTCCTTTCTGGACGGCACGTCCAGTTTAGTTTGCGTCAGCCGTTCAGATACGGCGTCAGCCATACCTAGTATGCGCATCATGCGCGGCAAAGTGCAGGCGAAGTACTCGTCCAGTACCTTCTTGTTCTCGTCAATTCTCTGCTGCCTGCGCTTCTCCGCTTTGATGATTGCCTGCGCTTGGCTAGGCGGGGTTGTCGGCGTAATGTCATCCCATAGTTTCATTCTTCACTCTCCTTATGTTTTATCCAACTCCACCTTGGGTCAAGCGACTTCATAACCAACCTATGCATAGCCTTCACTTCCTCCTTTCTGTTTTCATCCATTGTGCTTTTCATCTCGTCGGCAATCTTTATGCTTTGCGGTGGTAGAAAGACGTATGGGTTAGTCAACCTCGCCACGCTCTGCGCCTCTATCACCCTGTCCATGCTTGTGTTGTAGCGTACCCACATCCGGCGCAGTTTTTCCCGCGCCTTCGCTAACTTCTTGACCAGTTTCTTTTTCTTCATCTCACTCTCCTTTCGGGTCATGTGACCCCTTGGCTTGCCGTGCCTTCTGCATCTTCTCGTAGGTGTTTTTATATTTCAGGTACCTGTCTTTAGGCACGGCGATTCTTACTGTAACCAACATCTCCTCGCCGGTATCGCTGGCCTTGAGTGCAGTCCAGTCCCTCTGGGTGAAACCCCAATCAATCTCTCCCTCCTCCTGCGCCGCCTTGAGTAGCGCGTATCGGTGGGCCTTGCGGTTCATTTCTTCTTCGTACGTTTTATGCATCTCACACCTCCACAGATTCATTAACAGCAACAGCCCCCATCAAACAAGCCCACGCTTCGGCAAAAGTAGCAAACCCCTTGCCTTCGTAGACACCCTTAAACAGTCCAGTCTCGCGGTACACGTAGTAAGTCTGGCTGTCCTCGTCAAAGCACAACTGATAAGCAAAAAGCAATTCGCCACAATAGTCGTTATCAATGTCAACAATCACCATCTCACACCTCCTTTCTTCCTTCGTTAAGTTTCCTACTCCATACATACACGTTGTATGCATCGCGCCTATCTTCGGAATCGAAGGCACGTATCAGGTAGTCCTTGAACTTGTTGGCTTCCTCGTAGGCCAAGGCTTCGTTGTCGAAAACACCCACTTCAAAAGTAAGCCCTTCGTCCACATCGCTATCGTCTTCAATAATCTCAGCAACAAACAGTTCCATCTCACTCTCCTTTTTATTGCCCTTCATTGCGGCTTCCAGTTTTGCTGCGGCTTGTCCCCACTTCATCTCACACCTCCTCGTATTTCCAGACCAACCTATGAACCGGCCCACTCCTGAACCACACAGTTTCCAACTTCAAACTAAGCTTCTTCATCTCACTCTCCTTCGGGGCTACGCCCCATAAACTGGACACCACGTCCAGTATCAAAAAACCGCAGGTACTCTGCGGGTCCAATGCACCCTGCGATGCAGGGATTCGAGTTCATTTTTTTCAGGTTTTGTTAGCATCATGTGCCACTCATCCGGCCCTCTAACGCCTCTGCGCAGGTAGTCCTCGACGCGTAGCCTTGCTGCCTCTAGTAGTTCTATCTTTCTGTCTCGGTATTGGGATTCTTCCATGCGCCGTGCGACCTGTAGTTTCTCTGAGATTTGTTGGCGCAGATTGGCGATGGTCGGGGTCGTTATCTTGGGGGCGATACTCTTTCGCTTCGGGCTTGCGCAGTAGTTGCATTGCTCGTGCGGTGTCTTGATGCGCGTGTCCTCGCGCCACCCGTATTGCTGCGCTCTCTTAGGGGATGGGACTCGCATGAAGTGGGACTTAGGCTTGGTTTGTTTACAGGTCGGGCAGGTCTTGAGGTTGGGGTCATCAGGCTGCGCAGGTTTGCGGTAGTCGGGGGCGTGGTTCTCGTGGTGCCAGTCGAGGTCTTTCGCTGCGGCGATGAGCAGGTTCTTTAGTTTCTCGGTGCTGAGGTCATCGAATCCATGCTTCTGCCACGCTGTGTTGAGTGCAGCGAGGGTGTCGGTGTAGGCTTGGAGTGCTTTGCCGGTGGTGTGGGCTATGCGGTTTTGGAGCATCTGTCGTGCTTTCGATACGCGGATTCGGGGTTGCTCCTCCCACTTGTAGAAGCGAGTTTCGGGTACGGTGGGCTTGTAATCTGCAAGGTTGTTAGGCTCAGTCATGGGAACTCCTTGTTTTTTGCTTTGGTTATGGGGTCACGTGACCCGATACGTAGTGTAGCAGGTCTTGCCACGCTCGGCCTAACTATAGCAAAAACTTGGATGATTCTTATCGTGAAGTGGCGAAGCGTGGATAGCGGACGGCCTGTTCCGAACAGGGTTTGCTCAAGTTCCGGCCTAACCTTATCGTGGTTCGTAGCAGCAAGGGTGTAGTATCGTGACTGGGAAAC
>OGWH01000078.1_pt1 | contig 12386 bp, 19 predicted proteins | sample 1575971 | NCBI WGS metagenome assembly OGWH01 (sample SAMN07581554, study PRJEB24739) | freshwater metagenome
GTTTCCCAGTCACGATAGTTTGTGTTGTTGTCGGTGTGACAGTAGCTGTACTGGTAACTGATTGTGTTGGCGGTACAGTATGTGTTTTTGTAATTGTGTTTGTAGGAGTAGGTGTTGCATCAAGGGGAATGCTTGATCAAACTCCGGGTCCTCTCCTAAACAAGATTCAATATTTTCCACTTGATAATAATCAAAATGATCTATAAGCAGCTTATAAAACTCTTTACGATATATTTTTGGAATAGACTTTTGTGTTGATAAGATAATATCGCATAATAAATTTAACTCGACATTGTTATCCATGATTATTCACCTGTTTAATGTGTTTGCATGTTCAATGAAAAGTAAAGCCTGTGCAGGTACATGAGTACTTACCGTTATCTTCAGTAACATAATAGACATCGCCTTTAGAACCTGTAACTGCTATTCCTGGGCTGCTATCATCTACTTTCTTAATAATATCAAACGTTCTACCCTTAGTAGAAATCTCTATAGGTTTTTTGAATGTAGTAGATTCACCTGTATCCCCGCGCATATAAGCGTAAATGTAACGCTTATTATCGGACATAAAGTAAATATGATTGACCATGTTAAGGTCATCCCATTGGGTGGTTTCTTGAACGACTATCATACCTATCATTATAGGCTCAAACAAAAAACCCGGCAACTGCCGGGTTACTGTTACTTATCAATTAAATTATTTTTAAAAATATTCCAGGCATCTTCCCAACTCCACTTGAGACTGGCTTGATACACCTTCTCTCTATCCAGCTTGAGACATTGTTTGATAGCCTCGTTCAAATCGTTGTGAAGAAAACCGGTTACTCCTTGTTCCGCAACATCCAAAGGACCTTGTGTAGGATAAGCAGCAACTGGAGTCCCACACGCCATAGCTTCTATCATAACTATACCAAATGTTTCCCATTTGGATGGCATGACAAAAACATCCGCATTGGCGAAATAATATGATAGATCCTTACCTGTTTTATACCCAACAAATTGTACATCTTTATATTTGTTAGATAGTTCTTCCATATAAGGACCATCGCCAACTAAAATCTTTTTAGTATTTGGTAGATTAATGCTACAAAAGTCATCTAAATTCTTTTCCTTGCTTACTCTTCCTACACTTAACAAAACATTATAATCCCTAGTAAAAAATCTCTGAGAAGGATTAAAAATATTTCTGTCAACTCCTCTTGTCCATGGTATTATAGTTTTTAAACCTTTTTTTCTCAACGTGTCAGCCATACTTTCGGTAGTAGTAAGAACTTTACCAGTATGTTTGTGAAACCATTTTACATAAGCCCAAGTAAATTTTTCAGGTATTCCAAATAAGGTTTTAAGTCCTTCAGGGAACTTAGTATGATAAGCAGTATTGTAGCGATAATGATGTTTTGTAAGATATGCTCTAGCCCACAAACCCACAGGACCTTCTGTGGCGATGTGGATATAATCCGGACATATCTCCTCAATCTTCTTGCCGATTTCCCGGGGATAGGCAATCTTGACTTCGTGATAGACAGGGCAATCAATGTAGCGGAAGTCCCCGGGAGTAATATAAACAAACCTATAACCATCCAAAAGCGCACAAGCTTCGATATTTTTGTACGTGGTGACCACGCCATTAATTTGATCCGGTAAATTATCGGTTATTATAAGTACTTTTTTCACATTTTCCCTCTACTCTAAACCAAGGAAACTTTACATAACTTGTCATGGTTTGTAATGCCTGTTCACAGCTTAATTGATCTTTAAATTGAAGTTGAATTCTTCCAGGAATGTCAGTTGAATCGTAAATGTTCACTACTATTAGAAATAGGATCCACATGTTCTTCTTCTTTCCAATAGATTATTTCCCATCTTCCATCATGGTGCTCTACCAGAGCTGAGCAGCTTTCTACCCAGTCTCCGTCATTCATATAAATTTTTCCATTCACTTCTTTGATTTCTGCTTTGTGGATGTGTCCGCAGATAACCCCGTCAAAACCACGCTTGTCACAATAGTCAATAAGATTGCGCTCAAACTGAAATACAAAATCCACAGCTCGCTTTACGCGTTGTTTAAGAAATTGAGAAAGAGACCAATAACCGAATCCAAATCTATGTCTGATCCTATTAAAAGAGGAATTGAGAACGAGTAAAATGTCATAAGCTTTATCTCCTAAAAAGCTGATCCATGGAGCCAGTCTAGTAATTCCATCAAATAAATCTCCATGTACAACAAGATAACGCTTACCATCAACCCCTACATGCGAGAATTGATTAGCTATTTCTATTCTTCCGAATGATATTCCATAGGGAATCATAGGTCTTAAAAACTCATCATGATTTCCTGCTATGTAATATACGCTGGTACCGCGTTTGGCGTACCCTAAAATTCTTCTAACTACATTAGAATGGGCTTGTTTCCAAGCCCATTTGTTTTGCTGGATTTTCCAACCGTCTACTATATCACCAATAAGATATAATTTGTCTGCAGAGTTGCTTTTAAGGAAACTGTTCAGTATTTCTGCCTTGCATCCCTTACTACCCAAATGTATATCTGATATAAAGATGGAACGATAATCCATTAAATAACAGAGTTTCTCGAATCCTCTTCAACCAGGTTTCTATCATCATCTTCTTCTTCTTGAGGAACTGAAACTATCGATAAGTTTACTGAGCTGTACGTAGTTAAAGTATCTAATAGATCTTTAACTGCTTGAATAACTTCTAACTGGTTATAGGAATTTTCATCTTCTATTTCTAGACGAATATCTAAATCCCAAGCGCGCATTTCTAACTTCATTGGCTTCTCCTGTGAGGTTAATCCTCATTAATATTTAAGAGAAAAACAAAGTTAAATAAGATTAAGATATAATGAATTGGAACCTATGCAGGAATTTCTTGAAACCAGCCTTTTTCAACTGAGCAGGCTGGACAAAGAAAATCTTCTGGCAACTGCTCGAAAGGTATATCACTTTCGTTTTCGTGAATATATTCACATACCGGGCACTGATGCTTAACCATGTAAACCTCCTAATACTTGTTTGTAAGCAGCTGCATGTCGTTCTTCCACACCTTTTAATGCTTTAAAACGCAATTCCGCTTTAGCTAATAGCTGTTTGAATTGTTCAGCATGTTCAGAACTTTCAATAATTTGATTTTGAAATTCTGATAACGCCTGTCTATCGCCTTCTGCTTTAGCTTGACTTTCAAACGAAGGATACATCTCTGTAAACTCGTAAGTTTCCCCTTCAATAGCTTTTTCCAAACATTCTTTGGTAGATGGCTTACCAATTAACAGTTGTAAATGACCCCAGGCATGGAGTATTTCTTGATCGGCAGTATGTTCGAAGTGTTTAGCTACTTCTTCATACCCTTCTTCACGAGCAATCTTGGCAAAATACCTATACTTAATATGGGCCATGGATTCGCCAGCCAATGCACTTTCTAAATTCTTAATTGTGTTAGACATAAAAAACCTCCTATGGTGTTTATTACTTATCCATAGGAGGCTTAAATAACTTATAATTTTTTAATGAAATATTTTTATAGAGTTAATTAAATTTACCAGTCACCATCATAATAAATTCCCCAAACAATGTTGGGAGCTACGTTAAACTCATCAGCTATTTCTAGAAAAACTTCCCTCATTTCATCACGAGTGTCAAATCCTTTGTTAAACTCTTCTTCCAGTCTTTCCTTTATTTTTTGTTCGAGGAGAACTGAGTGATTAACTAGATCTGCCAAATAATTTTCTTTCCACCTTGACATAAACATAAACCCTCCTTTTAGAGTTTTCATTATATACTATTCTTTAATTATTATCAATTTATTAATAAAAAATTACTTTACATAAATATTTGATCCCATTCCGGGAATAAGGAGATTTTATGAATGCAATAAAGCATATTGCAGCTGTTCTCTTTATTATGATTACTGTGAATGCGGCAGCTCAAATCACAAGTACTCAATCTACTACAAATGGAACAACTACCAGTACAACTGGTATGATTGACCAGGGTAACTACGATGGGGGTAGATCTCTAGTTGATACTAATTCAACTAGTAACAGTACGAGTACAGTTTCTACTAATAACGTAAGTACTAGTAATACGAATTCAACATCCGTAAGCACAGTTAACAGTAACTCATCCAATGTTAATAACAGTACAAGCACAAGCACAAGCATAAACACTAATAACAATGTTCAAAGTGGTACAGCTACCAATATAAACGATAATAGGATGTCAGGTTCTGTTACTTACAATAATAACAATGCGTTAAGCGGTTCTGTAACATACACCAATAATAATATTAATACTGGTACGATGACATATAATAATAACAATGTCACAAACAGTACAAACAGAAATGAAAATATTAACTCCGGAACTATGACGTATAACAATAATAATGTAAATACCGGGACCATGACCAATATTAATCAAAATACAAATGTTAGTACTAGTAGAAACGAAAATATTAATTCCGGAACGATAACAAACAATAATAACAATGCTAGCACCAGCACAAGTACTAATACAAACATCAATACAGGAACAATGACATACAACAATAACAACGTGAATACTAGCACTAGCAATGTTAATAATGTGCAGACCGGAGATATGACAAATAGAAATATTAATAATTCAACTGCTACAACAACTAACACAAATTTAAATCAAAGCACTAGTTCGAATGTTAACACCAATATTCAACAAGGTGATATGACAAATCGAAATATAAATGATACGAACATTACGCAGCGCGTTATTCAACCCCCTCCAACAGCAATAGCTCCAGCAATGATGTCTGGAGGAAGCCCTGATCTATGTACAACAGGAATTAGTGGAGCAGCACAAACGCAAATATTAGGGTTTAGTTTAGGAGCTACACAACGAGATATGAATTGTGAGCGACTAAAACTAAGTAAAACACTCTACGATATGGGTATGAAAGTTGCTGCAGTGGCTACTATGTGTCAAGATCGAAGAGTATTCGATGCTATGATTATGGCAGGAACTCCATGCCCTTATGAAGGATTAATAGGTGAGCAAGCAAAGGAGGCTTGGTTAAAAAATCCAGATAAAATGCCAAAAATGGTAAAATAATGGATAAAAACTATAGCTATAAACATTCTAAATGGTTTGTAGCCTTTATTATTTTTACTGTAATAGGTTTAATTTCTGTTGCTAACAGTCAAACAACTTCTATTGACATTACTGGTAATTTAGTAAATAATACACAAACAGCTACTCCCACTACAAGTACTTGGCAGAATGCTGTATTTCAAAATAGTCTTACATGCTGGGCTTGGGGAGATCCAGGCTATTGTGGACCAAATCCAATAGTTAGACCCTCGGGAGATATTAACTTTTCTTTTGGTATGGTTGATATACATCAAAAGGTGAATGTTGGTAAAGCATTACCTTACGGAGGAACCGGTTTAGTAACTACAGGATTTACTTTCGGATGGACGTCTAAAAATGGAAATGGGTGGGATGATGGTAGGCAAGACAATCTCTCTGCTTACGTTAAGCTGTATAGTTCCGGTGATTCTAAAGTTTTAGAATCTCTCAATTACAATCTAAATTTTTTACATAATTGGACATCGTATAATTGGAGTGCTAATTGGGTAAATACTAAAGTTGGATATAGGGAAAATCAAGTAGGTAACGTTCAGTTTGGCTTCATAGGAATGGATAATAATTATTGGGCAGGACCTTACGGCCCAGAAGTTAGAGATATTAGCTTTCAATTAAAATATAAACCAGATCCATGTAAAAACAACCCCCTATTCAGCCCAGAGTGTCCAAACTTTACTCAAGAGTTAGCTAAAAACAATACTACTCCAACTAGTGATATTAAACATTATAGCTCAACAACTGACTCTTCGGAAACATTACCTCCGCCCCCTACTCTAAAAGAAAATAAAGACCATGATGGTGCTGTCGCTAAAGATGACGATCAATATGAAGAGGGGTATAAAGAAGTTGATATTGATAAATTGGTAGACACCTTATTTAAAATTCAAGATAATCAAAATCGTGAAGAAAAAATAACAATGCAGGCAGCTGAATCAGCAGTTAAAGAGTCTGATAAAACTGCTCAACAAACTATTAAACAAGCTGAAAAACTTGCAGACAAATTAAGCAAAGAAAGTATTCAGAATAGTATGCCGGTTCAACCAAATATTTTAATAGAAGCTAAAGATAAGGCATCGCAATCTCTTTTGTTATTTCAACTACCAACAACAGCCATTACAGATTCTTTTAAATTACCTGGCATACAACAGCAAAGTTCAACCACACATTTGCAAAATCAAAGTACTCAAACTCAAAACGTAACCATAGTTCAACAAGAGCAAGGATATAAGCCCCCTGCTCAAAGTAGTATTTTCAGTCTAACTACTAATTCTGTGCAAGCTGAAAGTACAAATAACTCATCTTTAAGTATAGCATTAATTAATCCAGTAGCTTCACAATCGCAGTCTACTACAAACACTACAATCAATCAAGTAGTTGCTTTAATTAACCCTTTAAAAAATCAGATTAATGAGACACCAAATAATAATAATAATTTCCTAACTAATAGAGCTGATCCCATAAACTCTATAATGGAAAATAAACCAAAAATTGAGGAAAGGAAACAAGAAATTAAATCTGCAGGAGTTAATCAAAATGTTCAAGATAACGACGTTGCTGGGGGAGTTTCTATTAGCAATATTGCTAGGACTCCTGCTGGGTTTAATAGTTATATGGTGGTATTAAGCGATGCTAATTTTTATGCCCCTAAAGAAATTTATCGTAATCAAAAGACAGTAGATAATGTTAGGGCATTAAGGCAGTTGGCTAGTGATAAAATTCATCAAGAAATGGTAGATCAGCAATATAGGAGATAGTAATGGTAGACTATAGTAATATTCCAGCAAATGTCATTATAGATGTACTTGGTTTCATACTTTTTACTCTTATCTTAGCCGGTATTACTGGAAAAAAGAAAAAAGAGGACATAGAAATAGACCTATCTAAATGGAAACAAAAGGACTAAAAATGTCAGAAGAAATTAAAAATGTTGATGCTAAAATCGACGAAGCAGAAGCTGCAGTAAAAAAATACGCTTCTAAAGATACAGTTATTAGTATTGGAGGGTACGAGTTTACCCCCGCTAAACTTATGGTTGCGTTTACATTAGTATCCTCTATTCTCGGTGGATTGTATGGTGCTTTTGAAGTATATAAAGATTATCAGAGCATGAAAAAGAAAATTGCAGAATACATTGCCCCGGATTTATCTGAATTTGATAAAAGATTAAGTGTTCAAGAAGAAGGAACAGTCAAAGCACAAAAATCCATAGAAGAAAGTGTTGACAAGACTGCTGAGTATACTAAAGACATTAAGAACGACTTAAAGGGTGATCTTCGCAGACTAGAAAAGGTTGTAGAAGAAGTTGAAAGAGCTAATAAGCAACAGGCTCGAGAGATTGACAGGGCCATTAGCGAAGCCAAGGCCGAAATTCGCGCAGCACAGAAGCAAGTTGATGCAGCTGCTACCCAATTAAATAAAGACGTGGCTGCTGCTGTAAGAAATACCGAGACACAGCTTAGAGCACAGGATCGTGAAGTTGACGGTAAGATAAAAAAATTAGAAAAAGATATGGACGAAAAATTAAAGAAAGCTCTAGATAATCCTTTGGCTAATAAATGATAGATTGGTCTGATATTAATAAAGCCCAGGTGGGGCTAAGCACTGTTCTTATAATAGTAGTAGTATTGCTAGTTGGTATTTTATATGCCTGGCACAAAGACAGTGAATCTAAGATAGATCTGAAAGATCTTATATGCAAAGACGGGCATTTAGATGAAAAGAAGTTTTTAAGATTCGGTGCCTGGATTGTCAGTACCTGGGGTTTTGTTTATCTCATTGTTGAAGAAAGATTTAGTGAATGGTACTTTATGGGGTATATGGCTGCATGGGTTGGAAATGCTATTTTTGATAAGTATTTGTCTAAGAAGGAAGAAGAATCTAAGCCTTTAGTAAAAAAACCAGAAGAACGATTGAAATGGAGGGAATATGGTTAGGACGTGGAGTGTAATATTACTCACGTTATTATTAGCATCTTGTGAAAACCGTTTTCGGTACGCATGTCAAAATCCAGATAATTGGGATAAAGATTTTTGCAAAAAACCAATTTGTGAAGTTTCTAGAGAATGTCCAGAACATATTTTTAAAGGTGAGGCAGGAGTAGCTACTTATTCAGCGCCCTCTTCTTCCTGTGCTCAATGTAAGGAGAAATAAATGAGTTTGAAGGATATTTTTGGTAAAGAAGAAGCAGAAAGCAAACCTGTAGAAACAACTAATAATCACAATAAACCAGAGCGTGTATCTAAACCTGGTGAAAGGTATTCAGAAAATGAGCTCATGGTTAGACTTAAGTTTATTATTGGTTGCTGCTTGGCTTTCACTCTCATTGGGATTGTATTTACCGTTCTTTATTCTATTATGTTTGTTACCCAACCTCTTAATGCAATTAGCCCTATAGATCAAAAGTTTTTTGAATTAATTATTCCAGTAGCTACTTTCTTGTGCGGTACATTATCTGGTATCATGCTAGCAGGAACTGGTAAAGAAGCTGCCATGGCTGGAGCTAAAGCAGCTGGAATGAATGGAATGAATATGAATGGAAACGGCATGGGTCAGCATAACATGCCCTCCAGACCTATGCAATCTTATTCACCGGGGTTTAATCAACCTGTGGGTGGGGGATTTCAAAGACAGTCCATGCAACAACCCATGCCATCTATGATGTCAAATATGGATGATTTGGATTTAATACCTGGGCAAAGCCCAAAAATGCATGACTAACGTTTACGACCTGTGGGTAGCATACTGGCTTATTGGCTGGTATGCGCCTTACACTATCAACTATGATTCATTTTTATCTTATTCAACCAAACCTAATTATTGTCTCTGATCGCACGGTTAAAGAAGTTCAGAAAAAATACGGCAATCAGTATGAAATTGTTAACTCTATAAAAGATAAAGAATATGTAGAGGTAATTAAAACCAGATTACTTCGATCATATCCTCAGGCAGATATAAAAGAGTTTTATGCCAGGCCAAAATACGTTATTAGTGAAGAGACTAGAAAATTATTATCATTAAGAAAGCTTGGTAAACCGAGACCGGACTGGGTTAGACAAAAAATATCTCAATCTAAAAAGGGAATTTCTCAGTTTCAAGGTAAAAAACATACCGAAGAAACTAAACGTGTCATGGCGTTGAAAAAAATAGGTAACGACCATGCTAAAGATACTATATGGGCTCATAATCCCAGGTCTGATCAAGAGATAAGGGTTAAAGATTTGAAAGATATTCCGGAAGGATTTAGTAAGGGGAGAGATTACTACTCATGCGAGCACGGTCTTTATTACTTTAGACAATATGCTAAATCTATAACACGTAAGTTCTAAAATACTTTATTTAGGTACTCTTAGGATGGTCGAGTTGGTCTATTTCTTTCTGAATGTTAATTAAAGATTTTTGAGTATACTTCTTAATAAGCTTGTCTTTTTTATGCTTATATTTTTTAACTGCTAAATCCCACTTTAATTTACTAACTCGATGCTGCATGGTTTTTCCAATCATATGATCATATTCATGAAGAAAGATACGAGCAGTCATTCCTGTAATTACTTCTTCTCTTAATTCACCTTTAATATTCTGAAATTTAACTTTAATAGTTTCCGGTCTTTTTACTTTAACAAAAATACCTGGAAAAGTTAAGCACCCTTCATCTTCTACCACTTCACCAGCTTGTTCTAAAATTTCTGGATTAAAGATAGCCATTTCAACAGTTTCAAACCCCATAACGAACATCTTAATATTTAGACCTACTTGGTTTGCAGATAATCCGATTCCTCCTAACTCTTTCATTCTTTCCAACATCATATTAGCTAGCATTTCTGCATCTATATCCCCGCCAAATTTAAATTCTAGAGGCGGGGTAAATAAAATATGATTATTAGATGGCACTAAATTAAGTTGCGATTTTCTTATCATGGTGAAATCCTGCTAAAGTTATTATGCTTTTCAAAACGAATAACCGAACGAAATTTATCAAACAATGCATCTTTATGGCTAATAATGAAAATATTATTATCTTCACCAATAGCATTAAGAATAGTCATTACATAATCTGTACCATTTACATCCAGGGAACCGTCGAATACTTCATCTAATAATAGTAGGTTAGTACTAGCGGAATTTTTCATTCTAGCAATACTACGCCAGGCAAATAATAACGCCAGATCGATCTTAGCCTTCTCCCCCTCACTGAATGACGCATAGCTAAAGTCATCACGATGCCTAGATTTTATCGTTTCATTAAACGCCTCATCCAGCTCAAACGATACAAAAAAATCCATAGCTTGAAGGTATTTGTTAACTAGCTTATTAATAACCGGTAGATATTGCCTGATAATTTTAGTTTTTATACCAGTATCTTTTAGCAATAATCCAGCAATTTCAAGATAGTGCTTTTCTTCAGCTAGACTTGTTTTCTCGGTCGAAAATTGTACGATTTCTTTTGCCAGCAATTTAAGCTTGCTTTTCTCCTCTTCCACATTAGCCGTGTTTTCACCGGAATGCTGAAGCACCTGATTAAGTGTTTGTATGATCTTTTGATTGGCGATAATTTGGGAGTTGATGTCAATGATTCGATCTTGACATTCAGAGATTTTTTGTTCGATGCTAGCAACTTCATTAAGTCTTTCTCTAATAGTGTTGTATTGCGTAGAAAGATCCTGTATGGCTTGTTGTACTTCAGCGATAGTGTGATTATGTTTGGATACAGCCTGTCCTTTGACCTCATCGCTGATATCTTGACTACATGTCGGACATACGTCATGTTCGTCGTAAAACGAGATGTTTTTTTCCTGTGTCTTAATTCGGTCGGCAAGATTTCGAAGGAGTGATTCCATTTTCTGACGTAGCTGTCGCTTACTCTCGGCATCAGAAATGCTGGATTCCAAATCCAATTTGATTTGCTTTTCATCTTGGATCCGGACAGACAATTGTGAAATTTCTTTAGACGTTTCAGATAGCTGTTGCTGTACATCTTCTTCTCGCTTTCTTTGATCTTCTTTTAACGTCTCAATATAGTTTTGCTGCAATTTAACCTTACTCTTGCCTAATTCAATCTTACTATCTACTTCACTAATTTTAATTTTTACATCGTTAGATTTTTGCTTTAGTACCTCATTCATAATAGAAAATACTTTAATATCTAACAGATCTTCAATCACCTCACGTCTGTGTGCTGCAGGTAGTTGCATGAACGGGGTAAATGACGCGCTACCCAGAATAACAATCCGCGTGAATGATTTGTAATTTAATTTTAGTACATGTTCTTCTAAGTACTTTTGATAGTCTTTAGATGCAGCATCTTGATTAATTAGCTTGTCGTTAAGAAATATTTCAAATACATTAGGCTTGATCCCTCGACAAATTTTATACTGTTTAGTACCAATCTTAAACTCAACTTCCACCAGAAGATTCTTTTGATTGATACTATTTAACAGTTGCGGTTTATTGATGTTTCGAAACGGCTTACCGAAAAGTGAAAAACAAATAGCATCCAAAATGGTACTTTTACCCGCACCATTTTCGCCTACAATTAGCGTCGTAGTAGATTTATTTAATTTGACTTCGGTAAATTGCGAGCCGGTACTAAGTAGATTACGCCATCTAATGGTTTGAAATAGTATCATGTCTCTTCAAAGTGTTGTGCTTCAACGTATAATGTTTTCATTAACGTTTTGATTCTTTCTTTATCGGCATCAGTCTCAATATTATCTACATATTGTGAGAGAAGGGTAAGCGTATCTTCTACATCTAGCTTTTCATCCTGAACAGCATCTGCTTCAAATTCCGACATATCCTCTATTATTTTAAGCTCTAAAGGATTAATTTGATACAACTTTTCAATAAACTGATCGAAAAGGTAGAAATCATTTTTGTTTACGACTATCACCTTTACATGGCTATCTTTTAAATGGTCATAAAAAAACGGTTCTTTCTTAACATCATCATAATATACTTTATGAAACATTTTGAAAGGGTTCTCAATAAATTCTAAATCTTTCGTGTGCGTATCAAATATATGGAACCCTCTAGGATCATCGTAATCAGACCAAGTAAGTTCGTAAGGATTACCCAAATAAGATATATTACCGTGGCTGGAGCGATGATGGTAATGACCGCTGCAGACCAAATCAAAATGAGAAAAAAGTTTAGGAGAAAAACCTTCATGGCTCTCATGTCCTTTATACATGGTAGAACCAGATCGGAAGAGCGTCGTGTAGGGAAAGAGTGTAGGCTATAGTGTAGATCTCG